>Ga0209488_10000628_pt1 | contig 29877 bp, 34 predicted proteins | sample Rivendell_Oct201_8_FD_188349 | JGI IMG/M metagenome (GOLD analysis project Ga0209488, IMG submission 188349) | Vadose zone soil microbial communities from the Eel River Critical Zone Observatory, Northern California, USA -... | ecosystem: Environmental > Terrestrial > Soil > Vadose zone >...
CCGCAACGACTCGCCAACGGCTGCGCCGACTGTACACCGTGCCAGCCTGTCTCCCCCATCCACAGCGTCCACCGTGCTCTCGGCGCGTCGCCACCGCCCACCTCCTGCCCCGCTTCTCCCGCGCTCACCGATGGTACCCGCACTGAACTCTCCTGATCCCTCATCCGCGGTGAATGTGGGCACAGGCCCCAGCACTCGGCCGAAAGAGGACTGGCAGGCGTGGAACAGTGATGGCGACTGGGCCGAGCGGATAGGCGAGGAAGAGTGGACAGGGAGACGAGCAGACGCAAGGAAGCACGAAGTTGACGGCGTCTGGCGTGATGAAGCATCATGATATCCACCTATTTAGTTGATTGTTTTGCATTCGGGCGGAAGATGTTACCTCACGCACTCGCATACATGAGCAATTTGCACTTTTTCATTGCCACACTTGTTTCAGGGATGGCCATTCACACCAACTGAATGGTAATGGATCATTGATGGAGATCTATATGGGGTAATGATGAGTCATTAATCATAGAAGCCCCAGGGTTGAGGGTTTGCTGACTCATGTGGGACAAAATTGTATTGTATTTGAAATACTATCAGGTATAAAAGGCCAACTTTGCTCTGCCTTTCTCTTTTTTCTTTTTCTTCTTAGACAACCATCCTCAGAGTTTTCAGTGGTCTAAGGGACTGCTTTTGAAAATAATACTATTGACTACTAACTCTTGGCCATCAACCTCTCAAGTAATCATTGCTGATTTCCCTCTACAACACACATAGTAATTTTCAAGATGCCACCTATCAGTGAGATTGTGTTATAAGTCTATTATAATACTTACTAACTTAACCTTTAGGAAATAACCACCAGGCAGTCTATAGGACTGGCCAACCATATTCACCCAGAAGGACAGAGAGAGGTACAGCTTTGTCATCAAACCTGAATACCATTAACAGCACCACTGGCAAACCAAGTGTCAAGATGGATTCAAACATGGGCAACTCCACTGAAGCACAGCCAGAGGAGAACCCATACAGGTTGACAAAGGGTGAAAGAGGGTGGTCAGGCTCAGGTGAACACTTTGGTGTTCAAGATAATGTTATCGATGTCGAGCACTCGGATGCAAGTCCGAATAATGAGCCAAGCGAGAACCAGCGCCGAAGGACAGTCAACGAAGATGGGGACTTCTCCGAGCACGTCCTACTTCGACCTGGTGATAATCATTACCGCCGGTGGATGGACACTATAGGGCCGTACCTCGGCGACTGGGTGTTGGGTAAGGGCTTCTACGGTATGTTTGTCGTCCAACTTCCCCAGTTCAGCGGCCTTTACTGACGTATCGACAAAACAGTCTCACCACCGTGGAAGCTCTCGATATTCCCGGAGGGTTACACCCTCTGGCTTCACAAGACGGGCGTAACCACGAACCCAGCCAACCCGCGTACAGACGCCTACCTCCACGGCGCCCCCCACCTGGGGCCACGCAACAGTCGCTCGGAAGGCCACCCGACCATCTTCCGCTCGCCAATGGAGTTCGTCGAGCACGCCATCTGGCTCATGAAGGGCGGCGAGGGGAAGTGCCTCTGCAAGTATTGCACGCCCGGCCATACCCAGAACAACATTAACGCCCGCCTCGACCGCAAGCGTGCGCACGACGGCGGCGACTCGCGCCGCGGCAGAGGAGGCGGCCCTGGTTCGCGCGCTCGTCGTCCGCGCGGTGCCGCCAGGCGCCAGAGGACCCCGCCAATCATGGCGAAAGACTATCGGGTTGGGAAAACCCCCTCTGGAGCGACGTGAAGTCCTTTTGGTGGTGGTGGTGGTGGTGGGCGATGCTAGTTGGTAGGTCAACTCCAGCCCAGTCTATGGCTGTTGCTCATCGCCACGCAGTACAGGCAATAACTCGCGTTGCCCGCGCTCACCTGATCATATCCGAGTCCGGGTCTCAAGGAAAATATAGTCCCCCAAACGAAGCTCTCAGTTGTCATGTCTTGTACTCTCGCTATGCTCTTGCTATCACTGTTTTGTCGCTTTTCGTCACATCAGTCTCTAATTGTCTATTTGTTCTGTACGAGTTGAGGTGTACACACGTACCATTTCCTTTGATGACCAAAATACAAATCCGTGTTCCTTTCAATCTGGCCGACCCGAGCGCACGAGGCGCTCGTTTTGAGCAATGCAAATCCGTCTCCCATTGAGTAGAACACTATTCACCATGAGAGAAAGGAGATGAGTCGCGACCACAACCGCGTGAAAAACGACCCCATGCCACTCGAGAACCGAAAGGCAGCCCGAGCCCCATTCCATACGGAATTTGAAGGGAATACCTGAAGCGGCATGGGCACCATGACTCGGACAGGCGAGGTCATTGCCGACTGAAACCCCAACGTAAAAAAAAGGCCATCAGCCCGCAAGGGCACAGCAGAAACAGAAAAGCTAAAGAGACGGAAAACGCACATCGATATGCTCGTGTTCTGTCTAGCGCTCGGGATTTGCTTCGCCGAGTACGTCTGAGTGAGGCCCGTTACGGCCGGGCTCCGAAGCAACGCTGTGGGCGGAGACACCTCCGTGACCATGTCGAGCACGCCGTGCGCTGTACACCGTGCCAGCCTGTCTGCCCGCGCTTACCAATGGTATCCGTACTGAACTTCCCTGATCCCTTATCCGGTGCGGTGAGTGCGGCGGGCACAGGCCCTAGCACTCGGCCGAAGGAGGGCTGGCAGGGGATAGTGACTGGGCCGAGCGGATGGGCGAGGAAGAGTGGACAGACGAGCAGGTGCAAGGAAGCGCGTGATATCCGTTTGTTGGCAGAAGATGACACATGCATGAGTAATTTGTTCTTTTTTTGAGTCATTGATCAGGAAGAGAAGCCCCAGGGTTGAGGGTTTTGTGACTCATGTGGGAAAAATTTGTTTTGAATTTGAAATACTATCAGGTATAAAAGACCAGCTTTTGTCTGCCTTTATCTTTTTTCTTTTTTTTCTTAGACCACCACCATCAGAGTTTTTCAGTGGTCTCCTTAAGGGACTGCTTTTGAAGAAAATACTGTTGCTGTTGACTACTAACCTTTGCCACTATCCCTTGCCACTGTCCCCTCAACTGATTGCCCTTCACCTTCAAGATTCCACCTATCAGTAAGATTGTGTTATAAGTCTATTATAATATTTTACTAACTTAACCTTCAGGAGATAACCACCAGACAGTCTATAGGACTGTCCAACCATATTCACCCAAAAGGACAGCACCTTTGTCATCAAAGGTCAATACCATAAACAGTACCACCCATACCCCCGAATACCCAAACATCAAAATGGATCAACCAAATATGGGCAACTCCATTGAAGTACAGCCAGAGGACAACCCATACAATTTGAAAAAGGGTGAAAAAGGGTGGTCAGGTTCAAGCGAACACTTTGGTGTTCGCTATAATGTTATCAAGATCAAGGACTCGGATGGGGACCAAATGAATGTGCCGAGCTTGGAGCAGCGCCGAAAGATATTCGACGAAAATGGGAACTTTTCTCAGCATGTCCTACTTCAGCCCGGCGATGATACCTATAACCTGTGGATGGACAAAGTAGGGCCGTACCTCGGCTACTGGGTGTTGGACAAGGGCTTCTACGGTATGTTTGTCGTCTAACTTCCCCAGCTCAGCAGCCTGTACTGACGTATCGACAAAACAGTCTCACCACCGTGGAAGCTCTTAAAATTCCCAGAGGGTTACACCCTCTGGCTTCACAAGACGGGCGTAGCCACGGACCCAGCAAACCCGCGTACAGACGCCTACCTCCACGGCGCGCCCCACCTGGGGCCACGCAACAGCCGCTCGCAAGGTCTCCCGACCATCTTCCGCTCACCGATGGAGTTCGTCGAACACGCCATCTGGCTCATGAAGGGCAGAGTGGGGACGTGCCTGTGCAAGTACTGCATGCCCGGCCAGAACCAACAGGACATCAACGCCCGCCTCGACCGCGAGCCCGCGCCCAACGGCGACGACGACGAAGGCGGCGGCAGAGGAGGGGGCCCCGGTCCGCACGCCCGTCGTTCGCGCCGTGCCGCCAGGCGCGAGAGGACCCCGCCGATCATGGCGAAGGATTATCGGGTCGGGAATAACTCTTCTGGAGTGGCGTGAAGTTCTTTTTGGTGGTAGTGGTGGGTGACGCTAGTTGGTAGGTCAACTCCAGCCCGGTCTATGGCTGTTGCTCATCTCCACGCCAGTACAGGGAATAACTCGCGTTGCTCGCCCTCACCTGATCATATCCGAGTCCTGGCACTGTCCTCGCCCCAGAGTGGCTTGGCCAGTCCGGTCTCAAGAATGTAAATGAAGCTCTCAGTTGTCATGTCTGGTACTCTTGCTATGCTCTCGCTATCACAGTTTTGTCGCTTTCGTAGTCACATCAGGTCTCTCGAATCGTCTATTTGTTCTGTACGAGTTGACGTGTACATTCATACCATTTCTTTTGCTAAATACAACGTGTTCCTTTCAATCTGGTCGACCAGAGCGCACGAGGCGCTCATTATAAACACTGCAAACGCGCCTCCCATTGAGGTAGTAAAACGGTGGATATGCTATTCACCATGAGAGAAAGGAGACAAGTCACGACCACAACGGTGTGAAAAACGACGCCATAAACCACTCAAGAACCGAAAGGCGGACCGAGTCCCATTCCATATGGATTTGAAGGGAGCACCTGAGGTGGCATGGGCACCATGACAGGCGAGGTCATCGTCGACTGAAATTCCTACAATGTAAAAAAGAGTTATCAGCAAGGACACAGCAAGAGAAGAGACGGAAAACGCACATCGACATGCGTGCTGGGCAACCTGCTCGTATTCTGTCTAGCGCTCGGAATCTGCCTCAACGCGCGAAAATCGTTCGCCGTGTACGTCTTGGTGAGGCCCGTTACAGCCGGGCTCCGAAGCAACGCCGTGGGCGGCGACACCGTGACCATGTCGAGCACCCCGCGCGCATGCGGGGGCGTCGTCGCGCGTTGCGGGTGCTGTCCCGCCAAACCTGCTGCCGCCGCCGCCATGGCGGGAGCACCAGACGCCAGTTGCGGGCGGAGCAGCTGTCCCACGGCGATACACACGTCGGTCATCGGGAGAGGGAGCGTGTGCAGGGTGTGCAGCACCGTGTCCTCTTCGGGTGCCGTGTGGAGGTGCATCCGCACGTGCTCGAGCGCCGCACGACGTGTGGAGGGTAGTGCGCGCGCGAGCGCGTCACACAGCTGGGCGAAGGTGTCCGTCGAGATGCCGCGGAGCGTCGCGAGCTGCGGAAGGCCCGCATGCGATTGCTCGACGAGCCATTCGAGAAGCGAGAGAATGGCTGGTGCTTCGGTGCCGATGTCCTCACCAGGAGGAGACGAGGAAGCGTCCGAGGCCATGGAAGCGAGCATGAGCATTGTATCGCCCAGTTCCGTGGATAGCCGGTCGGGCTCGATGATCCTGATCGGCACTTGCTTGAGCGCGACAAGCGCGTACGATATGGGCGTCAATAACAGGGACACATGCTGGACCGCGCGAAGAAAGACGAGAGCGAGTGCAAAGCAGAGACTGCGGTCCGGCCCTGCGGTTCCCATGATACTACAGGATTGCACGAGCACCTGCGCGAGCTCGACGTACTCCTGCGACGCAGCCCTATTCGCTAACAACAGATTCATCGCCGTGACGAGTAATCCTGCTGGCTCAGGTTCTGCGCCGACAAAAGCGACCATCCTGTGCGCCTCCGCTGCCGTGCCTTTCATCAGATCATGCAGCAGCCGGAAGGCGACGACGACCTGATGCGCTTTGATAGTCCACAAATCAGGCGCGATCTCTTCCGCCGCGAGTACGCGTAACGCTGCACAGAGTGTTCGCAACTCGTCCAGGACAAGCCACTCCGCGATGCCCAGCACGCCCCCATCGAGCTCCGCAAGCCGTCGCACGAGGTGGGCTCGCCCATCCACGTCCAAGGCACGGAAGAACGCGGCAAGCTCCGGTAGAACGCGCGGCAACGCATGGCACACTGTGTCTCCACCCTGCGCGTTGGACTCAAGCGGGAGTACGAGATCGACGAGGCAGAGGGCATGGTGCGCGCGACGGACCGGGTCCTGCGAAGCGGTGCTGGCACCTGTAATGTCCGCGCCGCGCCGCAGAAGCGCACGCAAGACGAGTTCCGGATCGAGCGATCGCACAATGTTGATGCAAGTCGCACGTAGCTCCTGTGCCACGCCCACACTGTCCACAGAATTAAGGGTGTCAGCGGCATCGGCAAAAGCGAACAGATCCGCCGTGGTGTTAATAAGCTCATTCGTCGCACGGGTTGGTAGTGGGTGAGTGGGTAGGAGACGAGCGAGCAACTGTAAGAGTTCGTCTGCACCTGCCAGGAGACAGGCCAACTCTGCATGGGAGGAAGGCGTAGATCGAGGGGGCGGAGGGATGAGCGAGAAGTGCGCTTGGGCGTCTACCGTGAGTACGTCGAGAACGGCGAGCAGGTGCAATGGTAGTCCATGCTTTTGTTGTACCCACAGTGCGTTTACAGAAGCCCACTCGCCTGTGTCTCCTGTCTTGAGCTCGTGCGCGAGAAGTACTGTCGCAACGCGCAGCGTACGGAGGGCGTTGGCGGATACTGGCTGCGTGGGAGGCCGCACGAGCTCCTCGATCGCGGCAGCAAGCCCATCATCTGCGAGGAGCGCAAGGTCGCGCAGTACGGCACGCTCTCCGTCGTTGATGATGGAGAATCCAGGTTGAAGTTGCAGGAGACACTTAATGAGGTGGGAAGATAGAAAGGCACGGGGCTCGTGCGTGAGGTCGTGAAGGATGTGCTCGGCGTGAATTCCCGAACGCGTCGGCGTGTCGTCGTCCATCATGCATTCGAGGCGGAAAATCATCTGCCGCAGAAGCAGGAGGTGGTTCAGAGTCTGTGGTCACGTCAGTCGCAGCACACATTAGAGTGAGTAATAATAACCTCGCGGTAGCGCGGAACGCTCTGCCACACACGCATAATGTTAAATGCACGCGAGCGGCACAGTTCGTTTGGCACGGAATCTGCCCACGCATATGCAGCGAGCACGCAGGCCACGCCAACCCATGTGCGGAGTTCAACCAGGCCCTCTGCTTCGGCTATCGTCGGAGCCAGATCCGTATGCGTGACGAGAGCATGCAAAGCGACGCCGAAGGATGACTCGTCGCTGCTAAGATCGCGCAGGACCTCCCTCGCTGGGATAAACGACGACTCGGGCGACTGAATCGCAGCAGAGAGCGTTTCCCAGCCACTAAGACGACCAATCACGTGTTGAGCTGCTCGCTTCACGTAGGGGTCGACCCCTTGGCGGCTTGCCACTGCTTCGAGTTCTTTTGGAAGACCCGCGGTAGTGAACGCCTTTGCGATGTCTGGGTTCGCAGCCGCGACGAGGAGATAATCGAGAGTGTCTTCGTCCATGACAGAAGACTCGAAAATAGCGTGGATGTTGATACGGTCCTTTAGTGGGATCATATAAGCGCAGGGAGGTGAGAGGAGATAGAGTCCGTACGATGAGAAGCCTTGGGAGTTCCCTATGTTGGCAGGCAACGCGAGAGAGAATGCCCGCTACCAAGTAAGCCTGGTTCTCACTCTGCACAACGCGTCAATATTCATGCGCGCATTCGTAATGAGGGCATACCTTGGACACACTCGCATCTGCAACTCTGTCAGAGAATCGCTGCAATACTTCGAGTGGTACGTCATCTGCCACTGGCTGGCTAACTAGTTGATAGGCATAATCTAGGTCAAAGTCGTCCGTCTCGTCGCTGAGATCTGAGTGGAGATATGGAAACTCGGGAAGATCCCAATCGTCGCCAGCTGGCTTGAGGCAGAACATGAGGCAAATGACGAGAGGTAAAGGGGGTGCATCGGGAATAAGGGAGAGGAGGTTGCGAGTCAGGGCTGTTGGATCTGCCGAGTTTGCGGGATCAAGGGCGGGAGATAGAGGTGTCGGTGTGAGCGGCAGAAGTACGCCCGGAACATAGGATGAGGGCAACGAAGGAAGCTCAGACGCCACGTCACCATAGATGGCCATGGAGAGTTTGGCGAAATCACCTTTTACTATCAATAGACGAGATGCAAACTAGACTTTGTGGTTTAGTGAGAAAGAAGTCTATGGTGGTGGATGGACATGCCTCGCTTCCCATGTCTACGGGATATTCAGCATATCCACCAGCGTATGCTATGGAAGTGGGAACGAGGGCATTCGTCGCCTTTGGCTTTTGCTTGGGGTCGCCAGCGATGGGGTGCGCATTGAAGAAGAGTTCAAGGAGGAACACTTCTGGCTCTGTTTCCCTTGCGCAGCCAATGATACTGTCAGTGAACCTGACTAGAGGATGGACAGGAGGAGGCGCATACACGCATCGGGGACCTGTCGTAACAGCCCCGACACATCGCCGTGGTTGAAGCGCGAGCAGTTGGGAATTAGGGGGACTCACGAGACAATCTCTGGCTGCTCTGCGAATGGAATCGCACCCTTGGGGAATATACGCAATGAACGCACGCGCACAGGCGAGGAGAACCTGAGGGCAGCGAGATTTGAGGGACCTGCTGGCTGAAGAGTGGACCAATGAAGCAAGATCATATCAAGTGGACAGCGCCACTGACAACTGGAATGGCCTTGCCGTCACCCAATCTCTGCCACCACCACCATGAGTGGTCCCAACCCACCCAACATCAAACTCCCCGGCCTTTCCCTGCACCCGAACAAACCCGCCAATACACGCCGTCGCAAAAATAGTATTCTCAAAGTCGAACACGTGGACAGCTCCAATGAAGAGGCTCTTGACCAAGCCGCGTACGCCAACATCAACGCCGAGTGGGTCAACCGCAAAGGTATGTGACTCAACTGCGTAGCATTGGGCTTATAGTGACCTTTGGGTACTTGCTTGGCTGTTGTAGGCGCGTGGATGATCCATGTCGTGCTTATTGCAACGGGAAAAGTCCTCATCGACGCCATTCCCGGAGTGACAAAAAACATCTCCTGGACAGCCGTCAACCTGTCCTACCTCGCCGTGCGTCTCTGTCCCCTACTATCCTACGGTGTCCTACCCTGCCTGTTGCACCGACCTCTACTGACCCATCTGCCCGCAGTGCTCGTATCTCATGTTCCATTGGGTAACAGGCATCCCTTTCGGAAGCGAATTGCACGGTGGCGCATACGACGACCTTACGCTCTGGGAACAGATTGACGGCGGTGCGCAGAACACGCCGTCGAGAAAGTGGCTCTTCTCCGTTCCCGTCGGCCTGTGCGTTTTCCCTCCTCTCCTTTCCTGTCCCGAGCCACGCGCGCTCACACGACCCGCAATACAAAACAGTTTCCTGCTTTCGACACATTACACGAATTACAACCCATGGCTGTTCGCCATCAATCTATCAGCCCTCTTGTTTGCGCTTGTGCCCAAGCTCCCTATTGTGCGTCCTAGATCTATCGTCGCACGCTGTCAAGCCACTAAACTCATCTGATGATCTGTCCTGACAGGCGCATCGCCAGCGCTTACGCATCCTCCCCGAATATTCCTCTGGCAATGTCACGCCAATCAGTACCGTATCGGGTATGGATACTCCCCCAGATCATTTCCGTGCACCACCCGAGCTTCGCATAACAGAGGCTCAGTTCCGGTGAGGGCAGAAACGAGAAGAGAAGTACTAGACGGGACGGGATCTTTCTGGAGTAATATCGCATGTCTCACGTCTCGGCAAGTTATCCATCCAGTTGGTTTCTTTAATATACATAATGAGGATGTCCATCTCGTTTCGACCCGTGAGCTCTACGAGCCCTAGGCCATGCTTCGGACATTGTCTTCCACGATTCTGAATCAGGACGCCTCTTTGAGCAGGTCTTGATAACGAAGCAGACGCAGCCTTTGAATCGGATGAGCGAAAGAACGTATGGCTCACAGGACTAGCTTTAGCTTACAGATTCCGCAGAAGCATCAGAATCGTCACCTTTCCCACAGCGGGAATGTACAGCGACGCCTGTAAGAAATGCAAGTGCAATCAACCCAAGGTGCGACGAGAGAAAGACAGCGTTAAAGACCGACCTTGTCCCGCACGTCTGCCTCGTAATTCTTGTCCGCCGCGATGTTCACGCACACACACCCGTCCTTCAGCGCGGCGGTGGGGACCTTGTACGACGCGCTCGGTACGGCGGACACGACGACGTCCGAAAGGGCAAGGCATCGCGTCAGGTCAAACTCGGGCGGCGCGGGGCGCACGACGTGGTGTGGGTGATACGCGCGGCCTCCGTCCCTGTCTGCAGACGCCGCGGCGGGTCGCTTGGTGTACTCCTGTACCGAGTCGATGTCGACGGAGAAGACGCGCGCGCCGTCGTTGGCGAGGAGCGCGGCGAGTGGGCGGCCAACGACTTCCGATCTGGAAATGGAATGGTGAGCGGTGTGCGCAGCGCAGAGATATGATGCGTGCGGGGACCGGGGGACTGTAATGTACGGACCTGTTGATGACGGTGATCGTGCGGCCGTATGCGCGGTCTCCGTATGGCAAGAGCGCGTTGTACACCCCGATGCGTTCAAGGGCTTTCACGACGGCGAGCGGCGTGCAGGGCAAGATCGACTTGACGGTTCCGGGCGGTGGTACATCGTCTTTGAGTGGTGCGGGGGTTTGTGCGAGCGATGGAGAGGATGCGAAGAGGGATTTCGGCTCGAGATACCGGATGCTGGTAGGAAAGCCGTACGGTCGGATCGGCTGACATGTCTAAGAGAGAGACGTACTTGTGATAGAGATTGTAATGGAATTTATAGTTAAGTCCCTCGACGTCCTTGCACGGAGAAACAATCTGCTGCAAATAGTGGTCCTGGGGTAATACGTGATGATACGAACGCTGGAGCTCGAAGCGGGGAAGCGAACTCACCTGCTCCTTACCAAAGATTGGATAATAAACCTAGATGATGATCAATTGATGTAGGCACTCGCAGATCTTCAAAGAAGCGCACCATTATCCCATCAACGGTCTCATCTGCGTTGGCTTCGATGATGGCTTCCTCGACCCCATCACCATCCGCGCCGCCCACAGCCGAGTCATGGCTTCCTCCAGCGCCGGAGGCATTCAAGTTGAGCGCCGCACCAACTTGGCGTAGTTCGAATTCGATGCCTAGCGCTACGCATTGCTTGCGTGTAAACTCGGCATAGGACCTGCTCGGCGAGTTATCAGTGGAGAGGATGCCCACGAGCTTTGGCGGACGCGAGCGCGAGATGCTCGCCAGGCTCGCCTTGACTTCGGCGAGGAAGGGCTCGGCGATGGTGTCCGCCTTGAGCAGGACGCCTTTTGGCGCTGGGGCGGGTGCCGGGTCTGGGTCCGTCATCGATGTCGATGCGTTCCGAGTCTTTTTGCGCTCGCGCTCGACAAAAATCGAATTCCGAGGAACTGAAGATTTCCCGACCGAGGAGAGGTAGATGAGATAAGATAAGAGTGAAAATGGAGACCTGTTGCTATGCTGTATCGCAATGACGACACCTCGGAGGTGGCCCTCGTTGTCTAATGGTCATGACGTCAGACTTCTATTACAATGGGCATCTGGAGGTTCCGGGTTCGAGTCCCGGCGGGGGTATTGGGAAACCTTTTTACCCCATTCTATGTAGATCCACACGGGACTTATTACTCTCTTGTGACTCTTACGAACGACCGCCTGAAATTCCTATTCGCTCGTGTGTGCGTAAAGGTTTGTAGTCATCATCATGAATGATGACGATGACAAACACTTGAGTCAAGTCATCTGTAATCTTGGTCTCGATGCCCTGTGCCTCGTTTTCAGGGTCGACCACCGACCGCCATTATGTCCTCGGAGAAGCGCACCAACAATGCCCTGGACCACTCTCACCATCTCTCTGACCACGCACGCAGATATGCCCCCTCCCCTCTCAAGAGTCTTCAAAAGTATTATGGCAAGGCCATGATTTCCTTTGCCGGTGGTCCGTTTCTCTTATCGTCCGCACGACCCACTACATCTCATCATCTGCAGGCTTGCCCAGTCCGGAATACTTCCCTTTCACGTCAATCTCTGCCGACGTCCCCCACGCCGACGCGTTCCCACTCGACGCTCCGCGAGCCGCATCCCCGTTCATCTCTTCCTCACCGCTCGGGTGGCTCTGGCGCCTCTTCGGCGCCAGCAGCAGCAGTGGTGACGATACAATGCGCATAGAAATCCCCCGCAAGCCGGTTCAGGATCCCGATGAGCTCAACCTCACGACGGCGCTGCAGTACAGTCCCGTGACGGGCCTCCCGCGCACGAAAGCGTTCATTCGTGAGTTTACAGAGCGCATCTACGCCCCTCTGTACGGCGACTGGACCACGATCGTCCACGCGGGCAGCACGGAAGGGTGCGGATCCTCTTTCTCGTCCTGAGCGTGTGCGCGTGCACTGCAGCCGCGCATGCGACTTGAATCATTCGGACCTTGCTGACTAAAGATGATGGTGGGCGCAGATGGAACCGCGTTTCCAGGCTGCTGCTCAATCCAGGTGACACGCTCCTCGTCGAGGAATGGGCGTTCGCCTCGGCGCTTGCGAATTCGCGCCCGCTCGATATCCGTTGGAAGGGCATCCCAGTAGATGGTCAAGGTATGGTCCCTGACGCCTTCAGAGAGATCCTTGCGGGGTGGAATGTTGAGCGCGACGGTACAAGGTGTGCAGACTTTCTTGTCGTTGTCGTCTCCACCTTGACATCTCGGAACTAGGCCTCGGGTATTATACACCGTGCCTGTGGGCCAGAACCCAACTGGTGTTGTATGTGGTGGCATTTTATCAGGAGAAGTTGTCCCAACTGAATCTGATGGCCACCCCAGACTTTGGGACTCGAGCGCAAGAAGGCCATTTACGACCTTTGTGTCGAATATGGTGCGCCCGCTACCTGTAATGCTTTTGGATTTAACTTTCGAGCTGGTGGCACATAGACATTATCATAGTAGAGGATGATCCGTACTATTTCCTCCAAGTGGGCGAGTTTGTGCCAAAGTCACGACGCAAGGCCGAGCGCGAGCCAGCGGCGGGTGAAGACATTGGGCGCTTCGTCGCAAGTCTCATTCCCTCCTTCCTCAGAATTGACACGCAGGGGCGCGTCATCCGCCTTGACACTTTTTCCAAGGTGTTTCAATCCCTTTTTCGCTTTCACATGCACTCACCTACTAATTGCGCCCTTCACAGACGATCGCACCAGGTGTGCGGCTCGGCTGGTTCACGTGCAGCCCGCTCTTCGCAGAGCGGCTGGAGCGCATCGGCGAGATATCGACGGCGGCACCATGCGGATTCAGTCAAGCGTTCGTCATGGCGCTTCTCTCGCAGTGGACCTTCGACGGGTACATCCGCTGGCTGCGCGGCCTGCGTACACAGTACAGGCTCCGGCGCGACTTTTTCGTCGACTGCCTGATGGACGAGTTTGACCTGTCGCCCACTCTCGCCTCGGCGATTCCCGTTCCGGGTGCGTGGGCCGCCGCGACAGGGGAGCACGCGATGGTGTTCGCTGCGTACCCCCGCGGCAGCGCGCAGAAGGAGAAGACGCGCCCGCTGATGTCTTTCGTGGCCCCGTCGGCGGGAATGTTCGTCTGGGTGGAGCTGTACTTTGGGGACGTCCCTGACCAGGTTGATGAGGACGGAACGGTGCTCAATCCTGAGCGCCAGTTCTGGACGCGCCTCGCCGATGCGGGGGTCCTCACTGCTCCCGGCTGGTTCTTCGATCCTGCGATGTATGCATTGGACGGTGCGGCTTCTGGGGGCACGGACCGCCAAATTGGGCACCTACGCCTGAGCTACACCCCTTCTGACGTGAGTGCAGTGGAACACTCCTTTTGCCCTTGTTTTGTCCATTTTGCTAACTGAAGCGGTGCTCGAATTGGGGGTTACGTAGATGGAGATGACGCGCCGGGGAGTGAAGATTTTTGCGTAGACGCTCCGGGGGTTCTCTCGCGTCTAAGGTTGTTGACTGTTCCGATGTGAGCTCCCCTTTCTGGGTGTAGGTAGACCTTGGTTAGTGCTGCCTGAGAGTGTGATATGATATATTTTCCCTGGATGCGGTCAATATATAGAGATCTGGGGGGCCCAATGGTTGGGTGTGTCGTGGCTCCTCCAAGGGTGCCGTGTGACATGTTCAACCTGCTGTAGTAGTTGGTACCGGCGCTGCGGATACTTTGCACAAGGGAATGTCGGGGTCGCCTCTGCGCCTGTGCCCTAAACGATAACATGAATGGAACGGATAACTGAGTGGGGCACTGACTGTTGGTGGAATCAATGAAATGTCAAATGACTCCAGGTAGTGCAAGTCCTACAGTGAATGCTTCTCCCAGCTCTCCACGCTCATTTAGTGCCACGGCCGCGTGTGAGAGAGCAGAAGTAGCTAGAATAGGGTCGGGACCTCAAAATCACTGATCTGTCCACGACGACGGTGGCGATGATGCTCTCATACACTCCACCAACACAAAAAAAGAAAAAAATCCCACCTCGGTTTGCGTCCCCGTCCCTAGGGCATGAGCTGGACACGTTTCCCCCCTCAATTTGTTCACATGCCCCTCTGCCCCAACCCTGGTTCCAGGCAGCGGCTCGGACCTTCATAAAAAGAATGCTGCTCTGGGCCCAACGTCGCTGCGCCTTTCATTTCCCCTCTTTTTCTTTACTCTCCCACTTCTAGTCCTCTCGACAACTTATCAGTGCTTATGTCTCCCGTGCGCCCCGTCGTATCTCTCCGCGCTCGCATTCACCTCACTCGCAGAAGGTCAACACGAAAACGACCCGCGAGGACTGCCTAGTGCTCGCAAAACTCGCCGAACAGGCCGAGCGGTGGGACGGTGCGCGACCCCTCCTCTGTCTCCTCCTCTATCTGTTCCCCCCCGCTCATCTCGACCTCGCGAACGGAAAGACGTTATCAAGCAGCTCAAGTCGATCATCTCCTACTCAGACGCGCGCCTCAGCATGGAAGAGCGTAACCTGCTCTCCATCGCGTACAAGCACGTCACGGGCACACTGCGCACCAGCTGGCGCACCGTAGAAGGCATCGAGAAGCAGGAGACGGCCAGTGGCCGCGCGAACCCCCGTGAGCAGGGCCTCATCCGCCGCCAGCGCGAGAAGATCGAGCTTGAGCTCGCCGATGCATGCAAAGACCTCCTCGATCTGATTGGCCGGTATCTGGTTCCTGCTGCCGAAGCCGGCGAAGAGCGCGTATTTTATCTCAAAATGCACGTTTTTCCCCCCTCCCCCTTTTCCTTTTCCCTTTTCTGGACATCAGGAACTAATGGTGTGTACAGGCAGGGTGACTATTACCGGTACCTTGCGGAATTCGCACGACGCCAGGAGCGAGAGCGGTCGGCGCAGCTGGCTCTGGAAGCGTACAAGGCATCGTACAAGCACGCGTTCAGCACCCTACCGTCGTGGCACCCCACACGCCTCGGCGTCGCCCTCAACTTTTCCGTCTACTTTCACGACGTGTGTCGAAGCTCAGAGCGCGCATGCCACCTCGCCAAACATGCGTTCGATGAGGCCGTCGGTGCCATGCACGCCACGCCAGAGCACACGTTCCGCGATTCCTTGATGATCTTGCATTTGTTGAGAGATGACATCATCCTATGGTCCGCAGAGATGTTGCAGGAAGGTGCGTACAGCCATTTCTCTCATATATCGGGAATGTGTTCTAACAATAGATTCCTGTGCAGATAGCCGGCGGGAGGAGGCAGCCGAAAAGACGTAGTTTCCCCGATCTTATGATTCTTTCGCTTCTTCTCGTAATGTAGCTTCAGCACTAACACCCCACTTCCATTCATGTAGCATCAGGGAATCTGTTCGATTGATCTTTCTTTAGTGTCCTGTTTGAAAAATACGCATTGGATAACACGGATCTGATCTCTCCGTGCCCCAGATAGTGCCAAGTACACGAGTGGCGGCCCTATCCTCAACGTCAGTCCTCAACTGGCGCGTTCCCCTCACACTCTACTTCTACTTCTAGACCCTCACCTAAGCGAGTTGCTATATACGGCGATAGACTAAGCAGTCACACGAGCACAACATATTTTGGACCACGAGCCACGAGACAACCACCGTGAGGCGCCGAGGGAAATTGCTGTGGAGTCATCATCATCGTCCAGCCTCAGCTCCGATTGCCCTACTCCCAGCAGGGTTTACGATTGCCTCATGAGTGCCCTTCCTCTTTCCCTGTTGCTTTGAAAAAAAAAATCAAAATCCTTTGCCCATGCCCACGACCAACCGCGCCCTGGGCTGGGTTGGGCTGGGGCGGTCCGCCGGCCTTTAGGCGGAGAGACGAGGCGCGGCGGTGATCTGTGCCTGTGACACTGCTGTGATCGAAGAGGTCGAGGGCACGACGTATGCTTTGCGTGTGCTCTGCGTAAGGGGCGTCAAGAGAAGGGGTCAAGGGACGCGTTGGTGGATGATGATGTGCTGCGGGTCTGGACTAGGCTGATTCTGAGTGATGGTCTACTTAACACCCGTGCTTTCATGCGCTGCGCTTACTGCGCGGCGTTTAATGTGATTGTTGTTGGTCCAACGTATGTCGTGCTGTTCAGTGTTTTGTTCACGAGAATGGAGTCGTGCCAGTGCCGTCGAGTCACCATCGTGGATGTTCCTGTCACTCTGCGCATCGCCTCGCTCGCACGTTTATTCCTATGTGTTCCGCAGCCAGTTGTCTATTACGTTCACTATTTCAATGACACGTCAACCTACTGATAGGAGATTCGTGTCAGTCTCCCTTCAAAAGGCGGTGGCCGCAATCTCCTTGGGAGACTCTTCTCTACACTCTCGCGATGATGATGACTCGAGGAGTTGGGACGGCCAATCTGAAGGCTGCCTTTGATACCTTTACGATGTGGAAGAGCGCTACCCCGACTAGTACTTCGTACGTCGTGTTGCCGTATTCCTCCAATTGACGATACTGACACTCACCGCACGAAAGGTCCATAGCCTGTCAACTTCCCATCGAGCTTCTCCAGGCCATCTTTCTACTCTTTGCAGAATTGTACGCGTCAGATAGAGCCGACGACCGCGCCACTCGCCGCCGATCTCGCCCAGACTGGGTCGCCATCACCCACGTCTGTCGCCAATGGCGCCTCGCCGCACTCGGCCTGCACCAACTCTGGACCTCAATCACGCCCGGCCTCTCCATCTTATGGGCCCAAGCAATGATGGAACGCTCCGCGCCACTCCCCGTCCACGTCGACATACGCGTCAGCACCTCGTCAACAGACAGTCTGCACCCTCTCGCCGCCTCCGAGCTGCTCTTCGTCGCGTCTAGAATACGCACGCTCCGCCTCATCGGGCTCCGCACGGACGTCCTCCGCGTGCTCGACCGTCTCCGCAGCCCGTCCCCGCTCGAGGCACTCACGCTCTCGATCTACGACAGTGGCCCACCCGTCGACCTCCCCGAGTCCCTCTTCGGCAGCCGCGCCCCGCGCCTCCGCCGTCTCACCTTCCCCGCCGATACGTGTATCCGCGCGCCGCTCTGGCTCCTCGGCGGCGTCACCGAGTTTACGACGGGCTCTGACATCGCGCTCTCAGAACTACTCGAGGCGCTCCGCGCGATGCCACAACTCGAGGTTCTCCGCGTGCAGCACTGCCGCGCCGTGTGGGACGAGGACGATGATAGTGCTGTGGTGGGAGTACCAGGAGCACCAGGACACGCCGCCGCGCGCGGCATCGCGGTGTCACTGCCTCATCTGCAGCTCGTCTCGTTCCGGGACACGACGCCGCGCCGCTTCGTGCTGCTCTCGCGCCGGATCGACGCGCGGCCCACCGTGCGTAGACACCTCTTCTGGCGATCGTGGGCCGTGCCAAGTTGGGAGCGCTGGTCCAGCCTCCTCCTCGCGATGCGCGCCCTCGTCCCGCGCGACTCGGCCCCTGGCGCCGACGACGGCAACGTTCGCGTCGCGCGCGTCGAAGGCGGCCCGGCGCGGGGCTCGTTCAGCGCGTGGACGCGCTCGGGGTCGGCGCCCGCGTCGGCGAGTTCGCGGGAGGATGCGCTCTTCTTGTTTCATATCGACTGGAGGGGGAGTCCCGTCGATCAGCATCAGCGCGACGAGACGCTGCTCGAGCACTCGAGCCCGTTCTTCCATTTGGCAGGGTTGTGTGAGCAGCTGGGCATGAGACACGTACAAGACCTCAGTGTTGAGCCCGATGAGGTGGAGCAGGGGGCGGCTGATGGTACCGGTGTGCTGGCGGCACACTGGGAGTCGCTCTTCCGCGCGCTGGTCACCGTGCAGAGCCTGAGGCTGCACCGGGGGACGCCGTCCGTTCTCAACGCCCTGTCCGCCAACAACATCAACACGCTTCTCCCCAACTTACAGAAACTCTACGTCGTGCAGTGCGATGTTAGATGCACTGCCGAGCCGCAGGATGGCGTCGTGCTCTGGAATCTGAAGAGGCTTGCTCGGGGCAGCTCGCATGGTGGGGCAGAAACTCAGGAGGTTGCGAGTTTTTGGAATGAGCTTGTTGCTGTTGTGCGTGGGCGGTATGGTCTGGAGGTGATCCTGATTGGATGTAGTGTGAATGATGGAGCGCTGGACGAGTTGCGACGGGAGCATGCTCAAGTGAATATCGGGGATGAATGGGTGTATATCTAATTTGATTACGTGAGATGAGCCCTGGATAATTTTAAGCAGACGACCGTGACGATGTATGTTCACCATCTTCTCTGAATCCACTCGAACAAAGACTTAAGCCTTGTTGGCCTCGTCCGAGTAAAGCCCTGTGATCCATTAGACGTCTCTCCTTCAATTATTATCGGTTCTCTCACACTCACACTGTCTTCGTGCGTGAATCGCCCCTTCGATGATATCTTCTAATTTGCCAGAGACAGCATCCCATTCTTTCGTCCAATGTCTTCCCCAACAAATGACCCGCCCTTGTCCTCGTCACCTAGACAGGTCAGCCTCGACCGCGACGCATCTCTAACACGGTATCGCAGTTCATCCGAGGATAGCAATTCTGCCGCTACAGCTCGAAGGTCACCGACTCTCACTCGCGCTTACAATCCCATGGACCCCGACGCTCGCGAACGTCAGCGTACGCTCGACGCAGATATGGCCATTCATCTCTCCCGTGCCCGTCAGGGATCCGAGTCCGTTTCTCCCGAAGCCTCCCCACTTGCACTGCGGGAACACATTGACCGCGAGCCCGAGACGCACCCACACCATGAGGAGAGCACCTTCCCGGGACTTTCATTACACGAAGAACGGGAGCTCGAAATCGCACGTGGCGAGATTCCCCGACAGATCCATCATATCGAAGATCCCTACTGCCGCCCGCTCACACCAGTCGACGAGCGGCCGGACTTGGGCATGGCGCACCATCTCACTCAAACCCACGAATCACACCTATTCGGCTCCCTTCGTAATGTCGTAAACCAATTCGACGGCGCTTTGCCGGTTTATCAACCCCCCATCCTTCATAGTCGACAGACGTTTAGTTTTCAAGCTATGGAAGATTTCGCCACGGAAGAGAAGACACGACTTGGCCTTTCGGGCAGTCCCGATAACCGTTTGCAGCATTTGAGGGTGCGCAAGCCCTCGCAAATGAGTGTAAATGGCGACGTGGGACCAAGCAGTGGAAGCGGAACCGATTTCCGCCTGCCGGCGCCTCACATGGGGCGTGAGCGGAAACTCAGTCAGAGTATTGCCGTGCCGCGCCGTCATGGGGGTGGTAAGATGGCACTCTTCGAAGGGATACCTGGGCCTGGGGCACCTCCCGCGTCGCTCGCGGGTGGAATTGCGCCACCACTTTCTGTCGTTCCTTCATTTGCCGACCTCCCATCCCCCACGGGAGGCGGAGTTGGGCACGACAGACCATATCGATTCTCCTTCTACTCCAACGCTTTGAGTGCGACTATTCATGCGAGGAGTCTGAGCGAACTCCCTGCAGACGGCCAGTCGTTTGGAGACTTGTTCGCCGGAGTAGGCGGACCGGCACCATCGCCTGGCGGTGGACCAGGCCCGCAAACGACGCCGCCTTTCGCCCGTGAGGACATAGCTCAAGGCGAGAATGGTGGCGGGACGCGCAAGAATCTTGTGGAAACGGACCCAGGGAGTCATATCTGGAATCGTGGCGGGACGCACAAGAATCTTGTGGAAACGGGTTCAGAGAGTCATACCTGGTGGCTCGACGTCCTCTCACCCACGGACGAGGAGATGAAGATGCTCTCGAAAGTAACGTCGTGCATACCTGGCCGCTGTCACCTAACTAACTGATCGTGGATATAGGTTTTTTGCATCCACCCGCTGACAGCAGAAGACATCCAGATGGAGGAGGCACGCGAGAAGATTGAACTCTTCCGGACATACTATCTCGTCTGTTTCAGGAGTTTCGACCAGGACCCTTATAGTCCGACACATCTCGAGCCATTGAACATGTACATTATCGTTTTCCGTGAAGGAATCCTCTCTGTGAAGTGGTTCTCTTCTCGGATGACCCAAGTTCTGCTAATTTTTTGTGCTGCAGTTTCACTTCCGTCCCACTCCTCACCCGCAGAATGTGCGGCGGCGGATCAAGCAGCTCAAGGACTACATCAGTGTCACGTCGGATTGGATTTCCTATGCACTCATTGACGACATCACTGATGCGTTTGGTCCTCTCATCCAGAGCATCGAGTACGAAGTCGACAGCATCGACGAGCTCGTGCTCATCCTCAAGGAGGCCGAGCAGACCGACATGTTGCGTCGTATCGGGAGATGCAGAAAGAAGGTCATGGGCTTGCTCAGACTCATGGGTAACAAGGCGGACGTCGTCAAAGGGCTTGCGAAACGGTGCAACGAAAACTGGAAGGTCGCGCCGACGAGTGACATCGTGCGTTTTTTTTGCTTTCTTTCCCCGTCTTTCTTTCTTACGCTCCCTTTAATATGTAGGGACTTTATCTCTCGGACATTCAAGACCACCTGATCACGATGACGCAAAATCTGAACCACTACGAGAAGATCCTCTCGCGCACACACTCGAATTATCTCGCGCAGATCAGCATCGAGATGACGGACGCGAACAACCAGATCAATAACGTGCTCTCCAAACTCACCGCGATCGGTACGATCCTCATCCCGATGAACCTTATCACCGGTCGGTATCCTTTCGTTCTTTTTTTTTGTTTGCCCGTCCTCTGATTAAATATCGTAAGGTATTTGGGGCATGAACGTACACGTGCCAGGCCAAAACATCGAGGGCTTTGCGTGGTTCGCCTCTATCGTCTCCGTCCTCGTGACAATCGGTATCGTCGGCGGATTCACTGCATATAAACTTATGATTAGATAGTCACGACCGTCCCACTCTGTCCTCTCTTTCCTATTTTATTGGACGAAACGACGAGTTGTTTTCTGACGCCTTGTCAAATGAGGTGCATTTATCATGAGCGCGCCTCTGCGTTATGCTACACATAGTCGTCTCCCGTGCATGCTCGTCGGCTGAGCGTAACTCCTGAAGAAGAATAAGAGAAAAATACACGTTCTATGTTGCTGGTCGTGGTCGCGACGGAGGATAAATAAATACAACGGGTTTACAACGGAGAGAACCAAAAAACAAAAAAAAGAGCATGTGGGAAGCCAAAAAAAATGCCAAAAAAAAAATGCCACGTGGCCCAAATTATAGGGGAGTGCCTTCCCCATTGGTGTACGTGAGCTTGACCTTACGCTGCTGCTGAGGGGGTGTCGCTGGCAACGAAGCGGAACTCGTCCCGACGAATGGCATGTGACGCGTATCAGGCGACATGATCATCGCCAGAGAAGGTGAGAGCGTCTGCGTGGACCTGTGCCCAGATGGTCCTGGTCCTGGTCCTGGTCCTGGTGCGGATGACGAAGAAGAGGATGACGTTGGCAGCGAGGCCAGGGGCTGCGGCGGGGTAGGAACCGGTAGTTCTGCCGTGGGCGTGAGGCGCTTGTACGATGGGCTCTCGTACGGCGACGCGCGCTCCGAGGTGGCGTCTCCCTCAGGATATTTCCGTTTTCGTGACGGCGGAGTCAGCGGTGGCGCAACAGCAGGCAACCGCACGTCATCGCTTGCTACTGGGGGAGCAGTGGACGATGAGACAGACAGGTGCCGCGCCGAGGATGACGAAGCTGGCGTGGAGGGAGCAGCAGACAGGGTGGGGGGCAAGGGCGCCGATGCGGGCGCGGGAACTGGGCGCGTCCATTTAATTTCCCAGGGTGGTGGCGGAGGTACGTGGGCTGCTGGGGCATTGATCCGATGTGGTGGAGAGTATGGGTGAATCGGCGCACGCGGCGGGAGAGTTCGTGGGTGATAGGAATGACCATTGGGTGGTGGGTGAATCGGCGCATGTGAGGAGATACTGATCGAATGGGAAGGAGGGCCGTTCGCCAAAACAGTGTCTGGCTGACCAGGACTGAACCGGATAAGCTCTATGAACAACGTCTGGGTATAAGGAGGGGGAAGCTCCTTATAGATGATATCTTTGCTGAATGTATCGAGCATCTTGACGGTGTCGACATATGTGTCTGGATCGGTGGTCTCTGCTCAGGGGTTCAGTCATCAGGGACGAGGCGCCCCGAATAAAGTGCGCATGACTCACTTATATCCTTTACACGCAGTTCTGCGTAGCTATACGAACGGTTCTTGCGAAGACAGCAGAGCGGACACACGAACCGATTGTCGTACTTGTTGTTATCAACAGAGAAAAACACACAGCTGCCATGGTAGAACTTGTTGCAGAGCTCACAGGCAACTTTGGGATAGTTGAGCAGATAGGGTGTGCGTCCACGACAGATGCAGCGCGTCCCATCCAACCAGTCCTGATCGACGTCCTGGCCAAATGTAAACTTTGGCCGCCGACGCTTCTTCGTGCGAACGGTCACGGGAAGTTCGGCCAGGATGCGGTGGAGGCCTGCGAGGTCGAGACCAAAGGAGACTTCCGGGTTCGGCGACACTGCAAATTGAATCTTGAATAGCTTGCGCATATAGTGCCGCACCTGGGGAAGGTACTCCTTGCGCTGGTTGCCCGGCTGGGACGCGAACGAGAGAAATTGTCCAATAACCGATGTCAACCGATCCACGCGGTGAACGATAACATCAAGCTGCTTCCAATCCTCAGAGTAGAACTTGGTAATGTCCGATGCGTGCATTAGCATTGTCGGCATATAGCAGAAGTGCCAACTGCGTTCTTTGTGCAACGATCCGTTCCAATGGTGGTGATCGCAGAATGGACATGAGCCACCACTGCGTGCACATATCCCATGGAACCGAGCAAAACAGTGGTCACATTGCACGGCATCCGACACCGTACCTGGGGCTGGGGGCCGCACTGCTTCATGGCAAATACAGGTGAAAAACTCGTCGTCTGGTGGGAGGTCGTCCTCAGGTCGCGTAGCAGCAAGGACATCCTCGAACAGCTCCTTCCCATGCGGCTCGCGGTGATTCGGACAGTACCAGGGCAGATTCTCTAGCCAGCGGTAATGAGCAGTCAACTGTTCGTCCAACTGATCAAATTTGGGTAGGGAGAATATGCCGAGGTGTAGCTTGGCATATTCAACCCACTTGAACATGGTATCGAAGATGTCCTCGTCCTCGTTATGGTCGTATCGGTCGTGTAGCACCTGGTCGCACCGCGACTCGAGATCGAGCGCAAAGTCAGCCCGAAGCTTTAGTTGACGTATGGAGGGGATGCTAAAGTCCTTTTCTGCACGCGTGACGAGACGCATCACATCTTGGACACGGGGCCGCGGGGCGCCTTCCTCAGGCTCAAGCCATGCCCGTGCCTGCTTGTCAAACTCCTTTGCTTTGACGCGCGCGGACGCGATCTTATCTAGGATTGTCAAGTCGATGGGCACGTTCGGGTCAATATCTTCGAATTCGTTGAGTTCCTCGATCGTCTTGTACGGCTGCGATAGCACATGACGCGCGCGCTCGTCCCAACTTTGTCCTGCACGCTGGCGGGCTTCCAACATCCGCACGTGCTTATTATCCTGTGGGAGATTGCACGCACGTGCGCGTGTCAGGTACTGGGCAACTTCTTCCAACGTGAGGACGCTATCATCGGCGGCATCACTCTCCAGCTCCTTGATGAGTTGTTCACGTAAAACAAGCTTCTCCACGTCCACAAGTTCGTCGAGGAACACATTGATGGATGAACCTTCCAACAGAAGCCGCTCACAGTCCTGCAGATAGGCCTCGCGATCGCGTTCCGTAGGCGTCGCCGTCAGTAGGGAGCGCGCTCGCGACTTGATATCTTCGGCCTTGGCTGCATGGGACTTGAGGATCCCAATCTCCTGCGTATCGAAACCGAGATCCTCAACCTGCCTCAATAGAGCATATATCTCGTCTAAGCCCCGATCAGGGCGATCACCAGGGTCTTCTGCCTGGGAAGCTACGTCTCCGGTGACCGATGGGCGGCCCTTGGGTCGCTTTGAGCGTTTGCGGCTCTGTTTCCGCACGAGGAAAGTATTCGCAGCGTCGATCCAGTCGTTTGCGCGGTTCACGCATTTGCGGATGTTTGAGAGTTCCGGGAGTGGGTGGTTGATGCGATCACCTTCGGCTAGGAGCGCGCGCAGCACGCGCAAAGGTGGGCGTGCGGTCTCTGCTAAGACCTTGTTCAGCTTCGCCTGCCAGGCAGAGGGCACGGAGGCCCGCTCCGCGACGCGCATCTGAGTCTCGAGAAGCTCCTCGTCCGAGAAGCGCTTGCGGAGGGTACGCTGTTCCATCGTGCACTTGCATAGCGAGTCGGCATGATCTACGCACGCAGCCTTGTTGGTGCAATGACACGTGACTTGGGAGAGGTAACAGAAGGTTTTGCACGTGATGCACTGATACTGATCGTCCGAACGGTCTTCTTCCAGAATCTCGCCAAGTTTCAGGGCACGCGCCCTGACCCTGTCACCCATCTCACGGTCAATCATTTCCTTCAAATTGTCATTGAGCCTTTGTCATGTGCGAGAGAAGGTTCGTTTTGAGCGCCCTCGGATCACCACGAGGTGCGATCACTTACCAAATGGCCGTTGCGATTGACTGTGATTGCTGTGTGATTGTGATGAGCAGTTCGTCGTGTGAGAACACCGGCTGTTTTCGGTGCTCCCTATACCGTCCCACACACTGGCGCCCATACGTCAGCCAGTCGGGGAGCGCAAAATTGACGGCTTCATTGAAGTTGAACTGGAAGACGTAAATAAGAACGCCCCGATAGGATGGGAAAGAAATTTTTTTTAGCTTACTCCGTGATTGAATCCGGCGTGATAAGCCTTGGGGAACGTAATGACAAGTTCTCCGGCACGCTGATTGCAAGCATAAACTCGCACACCCTCATCCGTTAAGCGCTTTGGGCTCATGAGCGTGACGAGCTGGAAGAGAAGGTCTGGCTGCGCCTCAAACAAGTCAGGCGCTTCTTTCTTAATTGCCGCCTCAAATTTCTCGGCCTCATCTCCTGGAATCCCATACCAGGTCTTTGTTTCACCCCAGTGCACTGTATTGAGAGGAAAGTGACGAATCAGTGAGATCATCACACACGCCTTCCCGCGGGTGGTGATATACTCACTGAAATTCACGGAATAGGTATAGTGATCCTGTCGTACCAACGTGTGTCAGTGGTAAACGACGATGGATGCAACGGCGCGTCACACCTCATTATGCCAACAGAAGGTGGAGAAGATCATGCCAACATACGTCCACGGTACAGTCATGCCGGAGATGTCCGACTTGATGTACCGCAGAAGCGAGTCAGAAAGGATGGGAATATTGTTTAGGTTCCAAGGGTCCTTGGAATACGGGTTCATCGGATGGGTCTCGAGAGTGGGCATAGCGCTACATGTTATAGGGGGGGAAAAATACCATTCAGTACTTTCTATCGTCCGGGGCAGAAAAGTGGTTACCTTCCGTGTGTGGTGGAATGCACATCGGCACCGTACTCAATTTCCACCGTTTCATGCGGCGATTGTACGAGCCGCCAAAACTCGCGCTCGACGTCATTCTCTGTCACACGCACGTCACCAAATATAGTGTCTGTGATGTCTTCCGAATCCGCATTGTACGATTCAGGGGGATGCGCTTGAAACCACCTCCGGCGGAATTCGCGGTCGCGTGCCTGAAAGCTAGACAGAGAGTGCTCCTCGCCCTCGTCAAAACCGAAGTCCCCCCCAGTACCGATTATGCAAGTGGGACAAAACCATTGCCCACGTGGCACGGTTGCTAGCGGGGGATCTAAGCAGAACATGTGAAATCCTGAAAGGACGTAAGATCGGTGTGACGTAGGAACCAAAAACCGAGTCAACCCTACCGCAGTCGCAGTTATCACAGAGAAGCATCTCTTCCCCCCTGTCATTCTTATGGCATACTTCACAAGGGAGCTGCATCAAGAAAACGCAGAACGGCTCAAAACATCGGTAACAGAGGGGGACAGTACAGCGGGAGCGTACCTCCGAGGAATCAACGTCGTCGTCCTTTGTGGACTCTGCAATTGCCGTCCGATTAGCCGCCTTCTTATTACCTGCATCAACAAACAAACGAGAAAAGATTAGCAGCAATCCAAGACTGATCATCAAGCCGACTAACGTGTCTTCTGTTCCGACAAAGTGGACACGCGACCTCTGCGACGGCGGGGCGCACTCTCGTCCGGTTCTTCCTTTACTTCAGACTCCTCTGGGGGCTCCGAGAGCGGGCTCGACGTCGCTGTGAGGGGACTATCTGGAGGGCTCATGCTTTCATCGCAATCTGGCTTGGCGGAGACTGGGGCACTAGCAGTAGACCATGTGCGCTTCTGCGTATTTGTGTGAGTGCGCAGTTGCGAGTCACTGCGCGGTGCTGTGGCGAGAGACGCCAGTGGCGAGGCTCGCACGTGCTCGCACCAGTGCTCGTATGGGAGAATAACGCGAGTGTACGAATTTTTAATTTGCGTAGAGAGACCAGAAATTCCCGTGTAGCCCAGATGTCGGCCCAAATCGGCCCACTTCTTTCCCTTTGTGACCTGCATACCAGAAAAATAAAATTCAAGTAGTCATTAGGAAAAATAAAATAAAAACACCATGAAGTTAAACAAGTAGTCTCACAGCGTCATAGCCACCGAGTTCTTGGACCTCCTTGCGTAAGAGCCACAGGTCCATGGGCTTATTATTGATGGTAGGTACAGATACTCTGGTGTTGCCCTGCTGCTGATGGAATCGGTACAATTGCTCCAGAAAGTTTATTTTTGCACGGGATGAAGCCTCGATCGAATTGAGGCGTTGCAGCCGTGTCGTGAACCTAAATTTCTAACGACGATGTCGTATCAGCTCGTCGCTCTCCCCCCCTTCGTTACAAATATATTAAAAAAAATTTCACTCACCTCAGTGTCGGTGACAAAAGGCATGCGCCAGGTCTCAGGCGGCACAACCTTTGCTATCCCAAATTCCTGCGCCTGGGAAGAGATCCCACGTATGTAAGACATTGGGTCCTTGAATTCTTCGGGTGTGGGGTAAAACACGGGGCAATCTTGTAACCCAAACGGTCGCTCCTTCTGCGGTGCCTCTGGCGATGCTGGAACGCGGCGAGAGCGATTGGGTGTACGGACGGTGCTCATGTCAAGACGTGGAGCGGCGGGGATGGGTGCCGCATCTGAATGGAACAAGGCCGGCCCGGTGGGAGGGGCATCATCCGCACCGTCCGAGTGCGCCACACTCTGTAGCGCAGCGAGCGCCTCCGTCTTGGACCTGCGGGGCGCCCTGCGGCCAGCCTGCGTTGTGGTTGAGGAGGAGGAGGATGCGACAGAGGTAGGTGGTGCCGCTGTTGCGGCAGGGGAAAAGGGGGGCTTGACCGAACCAGACGTTTGGGAGATCGGAACGGCACCTTGGACGGGAATTTCGAGAGAAGATATGAACGTTGTGGGAGGTTTAGACGGCATGGGGGAGCCGACGGGGCTGACGAGGGGCGTGGCAGCATCGGCGAGCGCCGTGCGTGCACGACGGGGAGTCCCGCGGGCAGATTGCGCCGGGGAGGACCTATGCATGAATAATACGGCAAGAAAGTGGGAGAGATATTAACCGAGAAAACCTGGCCGATACGAGGAGATAGTCAGTAAGTGGTAGCGGTTAGGCAGTTGGCTACCACAGAGTCGTGGTGGAAGAGGAAGCGAAGTCGTCGCCCTGTGTGTGGATTGCAGGAGCGGGCCTTGAATTTGGCCACCACCCACGATGGGCACTGCTTCGGCGTGGGAACAATTCCGCAATTTCCCTCGCCTTCTCCAGCCCCCCTACTCATTCAACCCGAGATCCCTTCCTGTCACACTTAAAATCCTGCCATACCACTCTTATAATCTCCTTCTCTCACCACATCTCCTCCGCCGATTTTTCTGGTGTCGCCTTGAGAACGGCATGTATCAGATCTGCCTCCGCAGGCACCGTCCAAAAGGGGTAAGCGCGGGTGCCGCTGGGGCCCAACTATTACAGAAGCCCGCGCTTGAGGCTCAAGTCAACCCCAACTCAGTTTCTTGGCTCCACCGCCCGAATATTCTCACCAAGCGCCCATACTCCTTCCCTTCTCTGAAACTCATCTCCCTTCCATCTTACCATCTTAAATCACCTCTCCGCTCACACCTAACATCTGTTTCTACAAACCTCAGAGGAAAGCTTATTTTTTAGGAACACATCCACAGATGGCCCACGGCGGACGATCGCCGGAACCTGTTCCTCGATTGGGCGACCTTCCATAAAGAGGGTTCCTAGTGCACACAACCAAATGTATAATTGGACCGATCCAAGTATTGTATGTACGTCAACGTGAAGTCTGTGCGCAGCTCGTTGTGAACGTGGCGAACCCTACTGGCCCATCCATCACTACACCCATCGAAACACGCTACCACCAGCGGGAGCGGAGCCCTAAACGCTGAATCGTACCTCTTTCATCCATTTGGTCCTACGTGTTATCTTTTTCCAACTTCCCAGGGTCATCCATGTCAGATCCCTATTAGTCCTCTACTTCACTTACCACATATTCCAGAATCGCAACAGCCACGCATATAACAGCTACCCTTTATTTTTTTTTCTGATCAATACCGCCGACGCCGCCGTCCGCGGCCCAGGTCTTTCCTTTCTCGGCAAAACAACCTGTGCTCCACTGGTTGACTCGTCCAATAAGTTGCAGTCCCTGATTTGATTGAACGAAGGTGACGTGGATCGCTCATCTCGTTTGTTCGACCCTCGACCCACACAAATCACACCACGTCCCCACACCCTGGCGCAAAAACATATCAGGCGTTGGCGGGGTCAAAGAAATTGATTACTTGAACCTAAGTGTAGCAATTTCATTTCATTTCGAACGCAGACACTCAGGACAAGAACGACCTGCCAACTTTAACCTTCTCGCGCACAGCTCAAGTGGACAACCGACAAAGGGAAGTGGAATTAAGGAAAAAGGAGGTACGGTGGATGTGCGAGGGGAAGTATGGAGGAAGAGGAGATCCAGACAACAGAAAAAGCAAGCGTGCTTCACATCCGAATTGTCCAGATACAGGACATCCATCTCAGACAGCGCGCTTGAATTTACGAGTCGTCACCGGCAGCATCGGCAGCATCATCCTTCTCGGCCGGTTTGTCTGCCACAGTTTCGTCAGTACGTCACCTTACCATGTATGGTAACAGGTACGACAAACCTGAGTCCTGCATATCTGACGTCCAAAGCGTGAGGTTATCCCGGAGCAGCTGCATGATCAATGTAGAATCCTTGTAGCTCTCTTCAGAGAGCGTGTCCAGTTCGGCAATAGCATCATCAAATGCTTGTTTGGCGAGATGGCACGCGCGGTCGGGACTGTTCAAAATCTCATAGTAGAAGACAGAGAAATTGAGAGCGAGTCCAAGACGAATAGGATGTGTTGGGGGAAGTTCAGTGACGGCAACGTCGGAAGCAGCCTTATAAGCTTCAAGAGACTTGTCTGCTGAATCTTTCCGCTTGTCGCCTGTGGCAAACTCGGCAAGATAACGGTGGTAATCACCCATCCTAGTACAA
>Ga0209488_10000629_pt1 | contig 29859 bp, 33 predicted proteins | sample Rivendell_Oct201_8_FD_188349 | JGI IMG/M metagenome (GOLD analysis project Ga0209488, IMG submission 188349) | Vadose zone soil microbial communities from the Eel River Critical Zone Observatory, Northern California, USA -... | ecosystem: Environmental > Terrestrial > Soil > Vadose zone >...
CTTGCACCGACGATATAGTGCATCAAGCATAGCGACGCTGTCGTACTGATTAAAACGGACAACAACCGGGGTTTAATGACTGCGGGGTGATCTCGCCCCAGTTCGGGTGTGCGGCTGAAATGGATCGGATTCTTTTCTGCGAAAGAGAAGCGGATGAACTTTGTGAGGTAAAGGGGAAGGACATATCCTAAAGTCAGCACAGTGTTGATTAGATGAGCATCTCGAAGAGACAACGATGCAGTGGTAGGCTGAGATACTGGGAGCATCTCAGTCTACAGCCGGGGCAGAGTAAAGGTGGCTGCGACTGCGAAGCGCTCAGCCCGGCCTAGAAAGGTTCATTTTACAAAACAATAGATAGATAGATATATCAGCCAACTCGCGTATGCGTACAATATACAATACAAACAATTATCAGTGAATCAAACTTTGCGAGGTTAAGAGTATACAAGCTAATCCCCCAACGGTCCCTATGACCGCCCACTGCGTAAAGTCGTCAAAGTGGCGTCCGCCCACCGTTGTTGTCAGCCCTCGAAAGGCATACAGAGTAATTCCCGTAACAAACGCCGCAATTGCGTAGAGCAAAAAGACCAGAGGGAGGGACAGGAGGACGCTTCGTCGCTTGAGGTTCAAATTCCAGTCAGTCAGGGGAATGTTTATATTTTCCATTGGCACCTACCGAAAGAAGGACTAATCCTTCTCCGCGAGGGTACGCGATAGGGTTCTCTATATCCGACTTGTATCTGAACAACGCGATCACCGCAGACATAAGACTAGAAGCAGAGAGAAGGATCGCAAGGAAACCGGCAACGCGTGAAACGTCATCGATGCCAGGGAGTGTGATGAATGTCACCGAGGCACTCAGGATAATAGCAGCCTGGTAGAGCCAAATTAAAACGACGTCACATGTCCGAGAATTCACAACTCACGATCAAGCAAGCCAGCGCACCAACGACAAGCATGGGGCCAGCAGTATTACGTACGCCACTTTCTGCGTCGAATCTTTGATGATGTGATCGTTCCAGGAAAAGATAAGGGAGGCCAAGGCAGACAACAGAGATGATGAAATCCCCCACAGTACGGAGAAGCGGGACGCGAGTTGAAGGACCATTATTGTTCCTAAGCCCCAGACGACCTTGCTTCCATGCAGCTAAACAAAACTTGATCAGACCAGGTAGCTTGTGGGCAATCCCAAACTCACCGACGCGAACAAGGACTTTAGATACAACACGTGTGCGAACGACGGACACTGTCTGAGCAGGAACGTCTGGGAACAGGATGTACGTCAAAAAAGCAAAAAGTCAAGGATCACTGTAAAAGCTCACGGCTAAAGGAGCGAAGCAATGTCAAAAGCTCCTGACACTCTTCTTGGCTGAATGGGGGCTGGTGAGGGTGCGGCGATGGTAGCAGCCGGTCTAGTGCAAGGAGAATGAGTGATAACGTAACGTGAGTGTGGTACGTGACAAACCAGTGTAAGACCACGTCAGGACATCAATTGCTTCAGAGACGCATTCCGATGAGAGCGGCGTATGAGCAGGGTGAGACGCCACGAACGACCAGTACTGATATTCCATGTCTGTCTCTGCAGAACCTCAACATCAACGAAGGCCTTAGCACACGTAAATTCTTAGCAACTTACTATCAAAGACTTTGTTCATGACCTCCCCCGGATCTGACGAGGGGCGTTCGAACAGCACCACCCGCGCCCCGTGGTGTACCCAGGCTTTGAGCGGAATAAACGCTGCCGTCGGCTCACCCGCATCACGGAGCCATAACTCCCACTCTGGCGGGGGGAGGACCTCCGTGTCGCGTCCATCAAAGGACATCGTAACTGCCTCCAATCGTTCTGCGTTGCGAAGGTCGACATCCGTCACAATGCGAAGGCCAGGGTTCAAGAAGTAGTGTGCGCCATCTGGTAACAGAAACTCCTGCCACCCAAGGCTTGCGAATTGGCGCATTGGCATTGGCCATGAAGAAGAACCTTCATCTTGCGGGGCATAGAGCGAGAGAGATCGCACAGCTTCCATCTGTCCGTAATCGGTCGGATTTTTGAGTGACATTGCAGACGGTCCGAGAAGCGGACGCGACTCGCTATCGAAAATGAGAAAGGCACCAGTTTGTAGGTCATGGGTTACTTACTCTGTGTCATACTCGATGAGCTCTCTAGGCGAAAACACGCTGCCTTTGCCTGCCGTACTGATGTTTGATGGCGCGGTCTGAATGGGCCTTGAAGTATCCAGTGAGTTCGGTTTCAATGGTAGAGGAGCGACTCACAACGCGTGCATGACCTCACTGCGGGGTGGGAGGAGAACGTCAGCTGGCGCTGTAGCCCAAACGTTCCCGGAACTAACTCCAACTGGAGCTGGTCTAGAGGACCGTCAGGCTGAGAGTCGTGGTACAAGAAACCTTCTCTCACTGTGCGATTGGCATTGCCGGTTGCTCTGCCGGGCGAGGTGCTGGGGAAGAGCGCACGTTCGCGAACGGATTGACAAACGGATCTTCCATAGCCCTTACAGAATGGTGTTATGCCCGAGTATCATCTTTGCGTAGCAACGAACACACCTGTTACTGACGGGGGGGGCAGCAAGACCTTCCTGACGAGGTTCAGAGGCGGTTTGGACCGGATGACTGGAAAATACTGCCGCCGACGATGCCAAGGAAGATATGCTCGGCCTCCTGGAGACACGACCATTGGGGATAGACGGCGTGCGTGGGCGAACTTGAGAAGAAACGGTGGAACCCCGCGTCCTACTCTTCAACACAAGATTGGCCACCGAAGATTTGTCCGCAGACGCTTGGTCAAAGGGAGGTGGGTTGGTTTGTCGTGGGATCGTCGCACCAGCGTCGATAGGCGCCTCCATGGCTATTGGGGGCGTTGAAACACGATCAGCCGGACCTGCTTTTGGGACCTCCTGCTCGGGTTGAGATGTTCTCTCGGCCACGAAGGGACCACTCTCCCAAGGCGCTGCGAGAATCTCGGTTGGCAGCTGTCGTTCATGAGGAGGAACAACCTGTCCATGCGATCGAGTGCTGCCGGAATCTTCGGACCGCCGCACCGTCAGTGCCTCGTCCGCAGCGTGCTCTGATTCAGCACGACTGAGGGATTCTGGGGAGTAGGCGACATAGGATGTAGCCTCAGCCGACTTTGCGGGGATTGGCACAGGGGCCGCAATGACATCTGATCTCGGGGCGGGTGCGACTGCTGCGGGTGGGGCAGGTTCTGGAGGGGGTTGTACGGGGAGAGTTGGTGAAATCTCCTGTGACTGTTTTGGCTCAGATGGGACAGTGGCAGGAGGTTCGGGAGCAGGTGGTTGAGAAGTGATAGGAGGGCTTGATAGTTTCGACGGCCCCGTTGGCTCTGGTAGTGATTCAGCAGCTTCACGGGCAGGTGACTCAGCTACGGGACTTGGCATGACATGCTCTGGCCCAGGGGCATTTGCGTCGAGCCTGAGAGATTCGGTCGACGACCTGGAGGGCGTCCCCGGCCTTGTGAAGCCGCTGAGAGCAGTTGATGATCGCCTCATTATTGTACCCATGCGGGATCGCATAGATTTTCCAGAGGCCGACCCCTGAGACTGGGATTGTTTCGACATACTGTGAACGGATGATCACAGGATACGAGGTAGTTGACGTTACTAGTGGTGAGTATGATGGGAGGATAGAAAGCAAGCAGAGGATCAATCATTGGGGAAGGGTTTTTATGATAGCACTGGTCACCCCTCAGAGGTCGCACGCGAGGCAGCCTGGCGGCATCATTGATCGAGGCCAGCACTGCGACAGCATGTTCTGTGTCCGCGAGGCGGCGAACGTGACGGGTCCGGAATGGCCGCCACTTTGGTAACTGCATGGCGGAATCTACTATATCTAGTTGCGGGAGAGGGATATGAGCAACTCGCGAGGCATACACGTGTTGAAAGACGTGCCTTCCTACAGGTGAAGAATGAAGATGTGACATGATGCATGGCATGGTCCTTTGACTCGTCTCCATCTCAAGAACAAGCGCATTAATTGTTCGCCTCGCCTCTCGTTCGCATGACGTTGACAGGATGGATTTTGAATACAATCGAAAGCTCCACTGCCACAGCACAGATTTACTTTAGAAAATGAATTAGTTGCAACAACATCGACGAATGAGTCGAAACGTTTCACGATGACCACGGGTCTCGAGTGTCGGCTATGAAGGCACACAGCATAGGCATGTGTGATTGGCGTGGCAGGTGAACGTGAAACCCACGTGGCAGCTGGAGCCCCTTGGGAACCCTTGATGCCTGTCTAACTAGTTGGCAGCTTTGGGGGGGGGGGCATTGAGAACATGAATTTGTTGCGTTTGCGGTTGTGAGACAAGGGGCGTGGTCGTCAGTCGATGCGATACCTGGGATCGGAGATACACCACTACGAACGCTAAACGCTCTTACGTTCTTTGCACCAATTCCCCCATTAGTCCTCGGCCGTTATTCCACAAGTCATTCGCTTGTAATCAAAACTTCTATGACGCGATGCTCCTAGACATTAATGTGCGTATATCCTTCTCTTCTTGACGTTCTTTTAAAACATCACGACTTTAGCGCAAAGTATTCAACAGATCGGACCGCGTCAAGGCAGTCGATTTTCATCCCACAGAACCATGGCTTCTAACTGGCCTCTATAACGGTTCTGTTAACATATACAACCACGAGACAGGCGCATTGGTGAAAACGTTCGAGGTTGCAGAAGTCCCAGTGCGGTGCTGTCGATTCATCGCTCGAAAGAGTTGGTTCGTCGCCGGTTCCGACGACTTTCAGTTACGTGTCTTCAATTACAACACACACGAGAAGGTCACAGTATTTGAGGCACACCCTGACTACATCCGTTGTCTCACGGTGCATCCTACCGCAAGCATAGTCCTCACAGGGAGTGATGACATGACAATAAAAGCTTGGGACTGGGAAAAGCAGTGGAAGTGCATCCAGGTGAACTACTTCTATGGGCCATTTGAGGCCAGAGATTGACGCATACATAGACGTACGAAGGCCACACGCACTACATCATGAACATTGCGGTCAATCCCAAAGACCCAAATACCTTTGCTTCCTCGTGTCTTGATCGTACAGTAAAAATATGGGCCATCGGTTCCCCTGTCCCAAATTTCACGATGGAGGCACACGAAAAGGGTGTCAACTATGTCGAGTTCTATCCAGGCGCAGATAAGCCCTACCTTGTCACGACAGGTGACGACAAAACAGTCAAAGTCTGGGACTATCTGAGCAAAAGCTGCGTCCAAACGATGGAGAGCCACACCAACAACGTCTCTTTTGCGATATTTCATCCCAATATTCCTGTCATCATCAGCGGCAGCGAGGATGGGACAGTCAAGATTTGGAACAGTGGGACGTACCGCCTCGAAAATACCCTAAACTATGGCCTGGAGCGTGTTTGGTGCGTTGCTATTCGCAGAGAGGGAAACGAAGTTGCACTGGGCTTCGATGAAGGTTCCGTTGTCCTAAAGGTGCGTCTCGTTACCCCTGAAGTACAATGAGTATACTGAGTGGCTTTTAGCTAGGTCGCGATGAGCCCACCTTCTCGATGGACCCATCCGGGAAGCTCATCTATACCCGCAACAATGAGGTTTTATCTTCAAACCTTCAGACAGTATCCGACGACACCTCTGAAGGCTCTCGTATTCCTCTTTCTGTGAAAGAGCTCGGCTCAACCGAGATATTCCCTACATCGCTCAATCACTCTCCGAATGGTCGGTTTGTAACCGTTGTCGGTGATGGAGAGTACATCATCTACACTGCGCTTGCATGGCGGAACAAAGCTTTCGGCTCAGGCAACTCATTTGCATGGGCAGGCGACTCTAACACCTACGCTGTTCTTGAAGGCAAACTTCAGATCCATGTCTTTAAAAACTTCAAAGAACGTTCTGGTCCGCTCATGAAGGGTCTTGGATCCTGGATTATCGACGGGTTGCATGGAGGGACCCTCCTAGGTGGTCGCAGTAGCACGTTTGTTGTCTTCTGGGATTGGGAGACGGGCGAGATAGTGAGACGTATTGATGTAGAAGCAAAAAATGTATGTCGGCGCCGATTCTGTCACGCTTGATCGCCTCCAGCTCATTTCCCTTCCAGGTCTTCTGGTCCCTCACCGGGACATTAGTTGCCATCGCCTCTGAAGAATCGTTCTATATTCTTCGATACGACCGTGAAGCGTACACAGCAAAAGTCGAGGCGGGCGCAGATTTGGGGGATGAAGGAGTTGAAGAGGCCTTTGAGATCGTGACAGAAGTGCCCGAGAAGTAGCTTCGATCTTTAATTTCTCGCTCCTCACGTTCTTACCATTATTTAGGATCAAAACAGCTCAATGGATCGGCGAATGCTTTATCTACACTACTGCCGCCAACCGGTTAAACTACTTCATTGGCTCTGAATCTTACTCAGTTGCCAATTTTGACCGGTATATCATATCAAATTTGTGCAGGAACTCGCTAATCGTTCGAGGGTTGTAGGTCTACGTCTCTTCTCGGCTACATACCAGCACATAATCGAGTCTATGTGACGGACAAGGACATGAATGTTTCAGGCTATTCCCTGGCATTGAGCGTGATTGAATATCAAACCGCGGTATTGAGGGGCGACATGGCTGCTGCTGAACAAATTTTGCCCACTGTGCCGAAAGATCAGCGCAACAAGGTCGCCAGATTCCTGGAAGGCAAAGGTTTGTAGCGGGCGCTGTGGCGTCGATGGTGGTTGTCTGATCCGCTCTACAGATCTGAAGGAGTTAGCTTTCCAAGTTACCAGCGATCCCGACCATAAATTCGACTTGGCGTTACAACTAGATGATCTGGATTCGGCTCTCGAGATTGCACGAGCGGTCCCCGATACGGAAGCCGAGACCAAATGGAAAGCGGTTGGTGACCGCGCTCTGGCTGTTTGGCGCTTCGACTTGGCTAGGGAGTGCTTTGAGAAGGCCGGTGATCTCAATGGACTCATGTTACTTCTACTCTCTACTGGGGACCAAGCTGGATTGCGACAGCTGGCTACCAAAGCAGGTGTGCCAAAAAATTCTTCTCCGAGAATTCTACTGAACCGTCTGTGAACAGAAAAACGAGGTCAGAATAATCTCGCTTTCGCAAGTCTATTTCAGCTTGGGGACGCCAAGGCATGTGTGGACCTCCTCGCGAAAACGCAGCGTATACCAGAAGCTGCGCTATTCGCACGAACATATGCTCCAAGGTACATGGCTTGTAAAACCGTCAAAACATAATTCTCACGGTATTTCCCAGTAAAATCCCAGAAATTGTCGACGCATGGAGATCTGATCTGCGGAGTAAAGGACGTCCTAAGTTGGCTTCTTCCATTGCTTCTCCTACAGAGCATGAGGATTTGTTTGAAGAACGGTGGGGCGAGGCGGTACAGCGGGAGATAGAGTATAAGGAAGTTTAATTTTCTAGAATAAGTCATCCCGAATAGACCGTGGGAAATGGAAATTGTTTCGGCTGCGTTGCCGGCGGTGTTGCTGTTTTGAGCTTACCTCAGTGCTGATGCACTGTACCCTCTCTCAACTGCCGACCTTTTCCTCTCTTTTTGTTCCTTCGTCATGGCTTCCTTCTCGGCCTCGTCACCTGCACTTAGCTCAGGTGACCTCGTCGACCTCGTTCCGTCTTCATCCGCTGCCACTGTCCACCCAACCGACGACGCTATCCTCCAAGTCCTTCAAGCCGCCTTCCGTGTCGACCGCCCTTATTTTAGGATTAATGCCTCCAATCTTGTTGTGGTTAATCCGTTCAAGTCGCTGGCGAATATAAATGACGTTAGTGCCAAAGAATACGAAGAGCGTTGTTACAAGGACACGTCCCCACCTCACAGCTCTTCTGACCCGCCCTTACCTCCCCACCCTTATGATCTGGCAGCCAAGGCCTATCTGCTAATGAGAAGGAGGGGCGAATCTCAGGCTATTGTGTTTCGGTAAGTGACAAGTGTCACTGATTTCACCAAATTTTCCTCTCAACGTCTACTACGTAGTGGCATCACCGGGTCGGGCAAGTCTTTCAGTAGAGACTTACTCATCAAGCAAATTCTCCGCCTCTCGGCCCATTCAAAGCGCGAGACAAAGCTTTCTGAGCTTGTCAAGGCCACGATGTCACTGGTAGATTCCTTTGGCAATGCCAAAACGCTCATGAATCCAAACGCCTCTCGCCATGGTCGTTTTTTTGAGCTCCATTTCAATAACCGTGGCCGTATTAGTGGCGCCAAAGTCCTTACATATGGCCTCGACAAGTCCCGATTGAACCGCCTCAGCCACGAGGAACGGACGTACCACGTTTTCTATCAGTTCCTCGCCGGTGCAACCCCCACCGAACGAGATTTCTTCGCTCTAGAGGACCCATCTGATTACGCCCTTTTGGCCTCCTCCGGCACCTACCGTCTTCCATCCGGGCCATTTAGCGATGATGCAATTGCTATGGACCAGTTGCGGGACGATATGAAAACGTTGGGGTTCAAGTCGAAGCACATGACTTCCATCTTTAGCCTCCTCGTCTCCATCCTCCTTCTTAGCAACCTCCGGTTCGCGGAAGGCGATGCCCGTGATGTGACCGCTTATGTCATAAATATGCCTGTCCTCGATCAGGTCTCCAGGCTACTTGGCGTCGCTTCAGAAGACCTTGCCCAAACCCTAACAAATAAGACGAGCTATGTTCGCAAGGAGCTCTATACAGTCCTCATGAATGCAGATCAAAGTTCCTTGCAAAGAGACCATTTCGCAAGGGATCTCTACGCCATCCTTTTCGCGTTCGTTGTCGAGACAGCAAACCACAAGGTCGTCCCGAATCAGCAGGATCCCCCTCCTTATTCCCAAATAGTCCTGTTGGATCAACCCGGTTTTCAATCCCGCGGACCGTCCTCTAGCGGATCTGTGATGTTCACCGCCAATGCCCCACTCGTCCATGCGTATGGGCAAAATGGCTTCGACGAATTTTGTATCAATTTCGCGGACGAGCTCCTGCATTCTTATGTGATGCGAGCGACCTTTGAGGAGACTGTAGGCTACAACGGTCATATTGCGGGGGATGGGGTCTCCTTGCCGGCCATTACGACAGTCGATAATTCTGCATGCGTGGAGCTACTCCGCGGTGCCCAGCTCAATGAACGAGCTCAGAAGAAGCCAGGGGGGATTATTGGTGTGCTCTCTAAGGCTTGTTCATCCTACAAGTCGGGGAAGAGCGGCGATAAGAAGGACGGAGATCTATTGCAAGACCTAGTCTCCCGGTTTGGGGTTCATGCGTCTTTCATTGCCAATCCCAGCTCCGCCGGGTCTACAGACCGCAACCTGTTTGGCGTCAATCACTATGCGGGGAGTTGCTCTTATGATGCTACGGCGTTCGTTGAAAAGGATACAGACATTTTGGACTCGGCCTTCGTCACCCTTCTTCGCAATTCAAGCGATCCGTTTATCTCCAAGCTATTTGCTGGGCCAAGTTTGGCCGCAGAGAAGCACAGCAAAGACGAGAATATGATTGTACAGGCACAGGTTTCCTCCAAGCCACTTCGCCACCCTACACCTGTCATATCATTCCCCCGAGCCGAGACATGGGAAGAACATCCACATCTCGATCCCTCGAAGGTATATCCTATAACTACGCAGCTGAACTTCACGTTGTCCGAGGTTATCGCGAATTTGGACCGCATGCGCTTGTGGACGGTCTCCTGTATTCGGCCAAATGATTCGGGTTCGCCGAACTCGTTTGACAAGCGCCGAGTCAAGACCCAGATACGTTCTCTACTTCTGCCAAATATCACAGTGCGTAGGAAGACCGAGTATGTGGCCGACCTGGAACAAGACAGTTTCTGCGAGCGTTACATCCCACCAACCCCAGGCTCTCCGGAGGAGAAAATTCGACAGTATAGCCTTAATAGGAGTTGGAGGGAAGGTATCGATTTTGTTCTCGGGCACAGGATGATATGGCTGTCATACGACGCTTGGAAGGCGGCAGAAGATGAAGTCCGATCGACCGAGAAGGAGCTGCGGAAGCCCCAACAAGACGGCGACGACGAGAGTAATTATCCCGACGCCGACGATAAGACCGACAATACACATCAAGATACGGGTATTCCCCCGCAGAGCGCTTACTACGGCCAGAGCAACGACAATCTTTTACTCACTCGTGTCACCACCAACGGAACGCAGTATCAAGACCCTAATGCTAGTTACGCTCAAGGGGGCCTTGCGACACCTGGCCTACTTGCTCCCCCTTACAGGGAAGACGCAAGTGGATGGGGATCTGACTATGACAAGAAAGATGTACCACAAAGTTCTCCAGACCCTTCCAAAGAAGGGGGCCTGATTGTCAAAGATGCCCCGAATGCTATCGAAGAGGTCCCTACAAGTCGTTCTCGCAGGTTCTGGTTGTTCATTGTCTGGTCGCTTACGTGGTGGATCCCTAGTTTCTGCCTTTCATTAATCGGGCGTATGAAGCGTCCTGACATCCGGCTTGCATGGCGAGAAAAGCTCACGATCTTTTTCCTGATCTTTCTCATGAATGCCATTGTCATATTCTATATCGTCGAGTTCGGTCGCCTCCTTTGTCCAAACTTCGACAAGGCGTGGTCACTTAACGAGGTCGCAGAACACACTGGCAAGAACGACTACTGGGTAACCATCCAGGGTCAGGTCTATGACCTCACCAATTTCGTCCTGAGGCAGCACAGTGATATATCGGGCGAAGTGAGCAATGCCCAGGACACGTTAGACGCCCTAGCCGGCCAAGATCTGACAAACTATTTCCCGCCGCCCCTTGTTCTTGGTTGCCCCTCCCTCGTGACCGACGCAACTCTCATATTCCAGCATCAGAACTTCTCCGCCACGATCCCCACCGCTGTACACACCTCTGGTTCCCAGCAGAGCGCCCAAAATACGAAGCTTGATGCTGCTGATTGGTATACTGCGCGATTTCTCCCTACGGTCAAGCAATATCGCAAGGGTCCTCTAGTTTACGATAACAAAGCTATCAAATCCGCAGCGAACGATGCTTCGAACCCAAGGTAAGTATGTCTGAGAATGCGCACAGCCCTTCTCATGGTGTTGCACAGGACATGGGCGGTCTGGGACAAAAACATCTATGACTTAACAGACTACTTCTATACTATCTCTGCCAACCAGGGCAACACCGGTCCTTACACATTCTTGACCAGTGCTATCACCGACATCTTCCAGCAACAACCGGGACAAGACATCACAAAACCGTTGAATGCCGCTGTAGCCAAATTAGATACAGCGACGGCCCAAAAGAATATACAATGTTTGAAGAACATGTTTTTCGTCGGACAAACGGACTTCCGCAAAGAGGCACGGTGCCAAGTGCAGAACTATCTCCTCCTCGTGGCCTCCAGCATTTTAGTGGCCTCCGTGGCTGTGAAATGTGAGCACCCATGTACCCGCTTCTAGTTACAGGCTGGTTGAACCATCGAGTGCAGTCCTGGCCGCGCTCCAGTTGAGCGGGAAGCGGAACCCTGAGATGCTTGACAAGTTCGTTATTTGTCAAGTTCCGTGTTACACTGAGGGCGAGGACTCGCTACGCCGGACCATTGATTCCCTCGCAGCTCTTCAATATGACGATAAGAGGAAGCTACTTTTTATCATCTGCGACGGCAACATCATCGGAAGTGGTAACGACAGGACAACACCTCGCATCGTACTGGATATCCTCGGCGTGGACCCCAAACTCGACCCAGAGCCGTTATTGTTTAAGTCAGTCGGTGAAGGCTCCCGGCAGATCAACTATGGCAAGGTTTATTCCGGTCTCTACGAATTCGAGGGTCATGTCGTTCCGTACGTCCATCATACTCAATGTCTCCGCTTTGTTCTGATGAAATATTAGTTACATGGTCATCGTTAAGGTCGGAAAACCAACCGAGCGCTCAAAGCCTGGTAATCGTGGAAAGCGTGATAGCCAAATACTACTTATGCACTATCTCAATCGCGTTCACTTCGACAGCCCTATGTCCCCTCTGGAATTAGAGATCTATCACCAAATGCGCAATGTTATCGGCATCGACCCCGCTTTTTATGAATATATCTTCACTGTCGACGCAGATACCGTAACCCAGTTTCGCTGTACTAAAAGGATTCAGACTAACTGTTGTGGTCTCGTAGACCGTCACCCCGGAATCCCTCAACCGTCTTGTGGCTTCCGCGGCGGATGATTCAAAGATCATTGGGATTTGTGGCGAGACTCGACTCAAGAACGAGGAAGATTCTTGGTGGACCATGATCCAGGTATGTCGATTTAAACGCCTACATGAATTGGTTTCACCTCACCTGCTACGTGCACGTTAGGTTTACGAGTATTATATCTCCCACAATCTATCCAAGTCGTTTGAGAGCCTGTTTGGTTCCGTCACCTGTTTACCTGGATGCTTTTCCATGTATCGCATCCGTACAGCGGACAAAGGCCGCCCAATCATCATTTCCAACAGGATCATCGACGAATACTCGGAACCGAATGTCGACACTCTTCACAAGAAGAATCTGTTGTCTCTTGGTGAAGATCGTTTCCTGACGACTCTGCTCCTGAAGCATTTTCCAACGTTCAAGACAAAGTTCACGCCGGATGCACGCGCGCACACAGTTGCACCTGAATCCTGGCGTGTGCTCCTTTCTCAACGTCGTCGTTGGATCAATTCGACTGTGCATAACCTGTGCGAGCTTATTTTGCTCCCTGATCTATTCGGATTTTGTTGTTTTTCAATGCGGTTCTTTGTCTTTCTTGACTTGTTGGGCACAATAGTAAGTTACTCTTGAGAGCTACCGTTCATGCACTCACAGCTCGCTTAGATCCTTCCCGCGACTGTTGTATACGTATGTCGCAATGTTACTTCAATGGTGTCGCTGCTAAGTCAGCATTTATAGCTTGTTTACCTAGTTATCATCGTTGCCAGTGGACATGCTGGCTTCCCACTCATCTCGGTTCTGATGATTGCGGTTGTGTATGGGCTGCAGGTAAGATTGTATAATCGAAATTGCAATGCTCCGACTAACTGTGTCTTCCTTGAGGCTCTTATCTTCATCATCAGACGAGAGTTCATGCTGGTCGGCTGGATGATTGTGTATCTCATATCGTATGTGCTCCAGCTTCGAAACGAGGCGCTCGGTGCTGACATCTTAACAGATATCCAGTCTACAGCTTCTTATTGCCCATATATTCCTTCTGGTGTATGGACGAATTTGGATGGGGTAATACGCGTCTAGTTATCGGCGAAGGGACCAGCAAGAAGGTGATGATCAACGAAGACGAGAAGTTCGATGAGTCCATGATTCCTCTCAAGAAGTTCAGCGGTACGCCTCTTGTTCTAGTCTTGTAGAACCGGTCATCTCATGCTACCTTGCAGAGTACGAGGCCGAAGCTTGGGAAACTGGCTCGCATCATTCAGAAGAGAGCTATCGCACTGGGTTGAGCAAGCCTCGATCACGCGTACACTCCGGTAGAGACTCGCCGCGCAGTTATCAACAAGCGTCGCAATCAGGTGACTACTACCGCGACACCAACGCAATGTCAAATCGCAACGTCCGCAATCCGCGATCCCATAGCAATGCTTCCCATATTGCTGGTCAAACTGTAATGTCGCAATACGGTGGCATGCCTCAACTACCTCCAATGCCACTTGGAGGCGGCTTGAATGGTTCGCCTGCCGGTTCAGACTATGGAGGTCATATACCCATGTCTTCCATGCCATATCAGAATACGGGGAGTATGTACGGCATGCCGTCTATGGTGGGAGCACAACAAAGTACGATGATGGCCGGGTTGAACATGTTCGGTGGCCCCGTGTCTGGTGGTATGTCGCCATCTCCGTCTGTGATGGGAGTCCCGCCATCGGCCGTAGCCAATCAGCGTCCTTTGTCAACATTCTCCTTCGCGACGTCCGTTAATCCATTCGCGGGACCGAGTCAGAATCCGGATCCAAGTGATGAGGAGTTATTCCAGGCACTGCGGAACTACCTGAGTACGCAAGACTTGATGACTGTTACGAAGAAGTAAGTGATTGGTTCGTTACTGTATGTAGGCTATGTGTGGCTTACAGGATGACTCGAACTCCAGGACTGCTCGTGAAGCGATCATAGCCCGCTTCCCGAGGGCAGATCTGACGTCGAAAAAGGCGTTCTTGAACGAGTCGATTGACAAGATTTTGTCTGAGTCGTGAGGACTTCTCTCCCTGCATTTGTACGAGTTACTATGTTCACCGCACGCACTTTTGCTATCGTATCATACGGACCAAATGGATAATTTTCTATACTTTGCTCCTTCCTCAGAACTCTTAGTCTTTACTCGTTATTATCGTTCTTTCTACGCACGATGGACTTGAATCACGAACATTTTCTTATTATATATAGTTGCTCGCTTATTTGCCTGTGGCACCAGCATTAGAACGAGACGGCCCGGGATGCCGAAGGCGATGATTTGATGGTGACGGACACGGTACACCCTTCTTCATCCTGTCAGCTTCCACGTTACAGCAACTCGCTTTCCTAAAATGCCAGGGCCTGCCATCTACGTCGCTGTTGCCGTCGGAACTTTTGCAGTGGCCATAGTCTTAAAAGCGGTCTGTGGTTTTTGATCTCTTTACACCACCCGGCTCATGGTACAGCCATTAGTTCGTCTACGACCCTCATTTCCGTCCAAAGATCGCTGCCTGGAGAGAGGGTATCAACGCCCCTCGACGCCGAAGAGTTAGACCTCACTCACATGACATATCCACATCTTCTTCCCGCCCTTCCGGGGATCATGATGGAAGCGGACCGTCTCCACAGCGGGGCAAGAAGGGCAAGGAGTTTAAGCGATCGGCTGAACCTAGCGCCTCATCACACATCGAGCTACAGGACCTAATTCAAAGTGAAATTGAATCGTTCAAGAGCGACGAGGGAGATAATACGGGCATCCGCCACCGTCGCGTTGGGGGGTCCCAGAAGTCGCGCAATCACCTTTTAGGAGATGACGTGAGTCATTCGGTCGCTCTAGTCGTTTTACTTTTGTTCACGTTCATTATGTGTTGGGCTTGGTGTAGTCTGGGCATATTCTGGGCTCAAATTCAACCGTGTCCCTTACCTCTTTAGACGGTTTGAATATCTCGGATGAAATCCTCACAAAGAATAGACTCTCGGAACGTGTCGTGCCTCCTTCCTCCCCTCCCTTGTCCGTCGGGACGCATTCGCAGAACTCCAATCAAGTTATACAACAAGGCGATTCACTTAGATCTGGTATCACTTCCCATGGCCCATTGGGATCCCCCGACTCACAGACTCCCGTCCTCGTCGGGACACCGAGCGCCTCAGTGATGTCACCGATCTCCGGGACTGGTGATTTCCTTACGTCGCCGACGATGGTGTCTGGTGTCCCAGAAAATCCAAGACAGCACTTGGATGTGGATTTGCTCAGCCAATCAGATACGCTGTCGAGCGATCGATATCTTTCCCCAAACGACCAAGCCGTTTCGCCGCGAAACATCCATGGCAGCGTCTCCCCAGCGCTCTCTTCGACTTTGAGCATCGAATTTCTTTCTTCCCCGTCCTTCTCTCCTCCCGGCTCTCCATTTATCGATGCGGGGATATATCACGGTTTGATGGGATCGCCCGGCGGCGCCGTATCTCAACGAGGTGACATCCATCCAAGTGGAGTAATGCCGTCATCACCCGGCCTTGCGGAAGGAACACGCGCTGGTCCCGGCCCCCTTCCTGCTGTCAGAGGGGACGCGGACATATTCTTGGTCCCCTCGCAAGTGTCGAGCGACATGAGCTCAGATGAGGGTGACTATGACGGCGCCTCCATTCTGGGCAGTGAGTTGTCCAGCTGGATGGATGACGTGGTAGATGGAGAAGGAGCAGGGCAGCATTAATGTTGACACTGATACACGAACACGCTATCCGCAGAAGTTCTATTTGACTACGATTGTCACATCCGTAACGGTCCCACTAGTTTCAATACCTTGGTCGTACAGTTGGTCGCAATGTTTTTGATACTGTAGCTAAATGGGCTACCACTTGTAACTGAATATCTGATGTAGTTTGCCGCACTGCGCACACCAATATATAATCGTTGACGCACAGGGGCACCTCGTGGGCTTCTCTTTCTCACGTACTCCTTCCTCTGGGCGTAATTTCTGACCTCTCCTAGTCTTAGCACCAAATCGCTCGTATCATTGATCTATCTCATCACCACCGTTAACCCTCTAACCATACCGTGCACCACGGATCAATCCCTCGAATGGCGTGTCCTGATCCGTGTGATCACACTAGTAGACGGTTCGAGCCATGGACGTCATGGACCGTCTCTTTTTCTCTGTATGACAACAGTTACGACTCGGCATACACAATGCCTTCATAAGTGCCGGGGCCATCTTGCGACATTTGCGGGTACTACGTTCTCATGATGCTGCCTCATCGCTACTTACATTTGGCATTCTGCGCCGGCATAGGCAGTTTGCCCAAGGACCATATGCATGTGCTTGTGAACTGGGGTCGAAGCGCAGAAATGCGTAACGCCATTGGTACAACATGAACGCATTGATTGCCGATAGAAGCACATGCGGACTAAGGGTTACATGTATGTATGTGGGAAGATGGCTGGTAATCTAGGTCTTGGTTTTCGAGGCGGTCTTGCCTATGAGTTTTGCTTTCTCGATGGCTGCCATGGATTGTCGTACAAGATTCTGTTTGTAGTCGACAATAGAGATATCCTCCTTTGTGAGGTTACGAATCTTGTGGTCTACAACTTCCCAAAGCTCCTCTGCAACTTGTGAGATGAGGCGAAAGTCATGAGAGACGATTACGACGCCGCCTTCGAAATCCTTAATTGCACGGGCGAGGGCATCGATTGATGCCATATCCAAGTGATTGGTGGGCTCATCTGGAAGCAAGGTGTGGTAAGCATTCAGGCTTCAAATACAGCTGAACCATGCCTCACCGAGAAGGAGGATGTGAGGGTGTTCCATCGCAAGTTGGGAGAAGACAACGCTATAGCGGCCACCAGATTAGCTCGCGCTCGAAAGTCGTGGAGTGTTTTAGACATACCGGTTGCGCAGACCGTCCGAGAGCTGCCGAATGGGCGATGTCTGATGGGAACCTGAGAGACCAAATCGGCCAAGCTGTGCGCGCCACGACTGGGAGGGTGTGAGTGGCGAGCCGAAAGATGCGGGGCAGACAACGCACCTGGATATCCTTCTCCGGGAACTTTTCGGAGAAGAGTCGTTGGAAATATTCAAGAGGGGAGCTCTCATATGGTAGTTGATCGGCAGAGTGCTGGGAGTATTTGGCAAGTTTGAGGTTGGTGTGCTTAGAGATCGTGCCTTCGACGGGTTGTAGTGCGCCGGTGATAAGATGGAGAAGCGTCGATTTCCCTGCGCCATTAGCTCCTAGAATGGCGATGCGTGAATCCATGCTGTGCAGTGTTTCATGAGCCCGAGTAGCGAAAGTACAACTGGACACCTACTCAATGCCAAAGGACAGTTTCGTATATAGGTAATCCACTTTCTTTCCCGAGTACGAAAAGGCAACCTCATTGAATGCCAAAATCGGAGGAGGTAATTTCCGGACATTCTCGAAGCGGAAATTGAGGGGCTTTGGTACTTCAATTTTTTCGATAAGGCCCGCTGCTTCCATTTTCTCGATGATTTTCTGTTTGGATTTGGCTTGTTTGACGAGATTGGCGTAGGTACCAGCCGAGGCAATGAACCTGCCTCAGGGATATTAGCACGGAATAGCTGATGTGAAGCACATCGCACTTTTTAATATGAGCGATCTCGTCCTGTTGCTTCTGATACGCCTTCATCTGGTTTACCTCGTTCTCTGTTTTCGTCCGTACGTAAGTCGTGTAGTTACCAGTGTAGTAGATCATTTTCTTCTTGTGTGTCAGGTCCATGATATTCGTGCAGACACTGTCCATAAAATCTTGCGAGTGCGATGTGATTACGAGGATGTGATTGTAGGTCGACAAGTATGCTTCCAGCCAGACGACGGCGCCCAAGTCTAAATGGTTCGTTGGCTCGTCAAGGAGGAGTAGGTGGGGCTTCACGAACAAGGCACGTGCAAGAGCGACGCGCATCCGCCAGCCTCCTGACATGTCCTTGGTTGGTCTTTTCATCATAACTTGAGAGAATCCGAGACCATGCAATATGCTCCCAGCCTTGGCCTCAAACGTGCTGGGGTCCATCTCGTCTAATTCCTCGTAAGCGGCGTCCAGAGCAAGCTCGTCCACGGTTTCAGCCAGCGACAGCTCTTCGATGCGGGCTTCAAGTCTTGCTACCTTCGCCTTCGCTGAAGCAACGATGAAGTCAATTGCATTCACGTTGGAAGGCTCTGCCTCTCCGCGGACAAGGTAGATATCTATATGAGGTGGGAGAGCGATATCTTGCTCTGAGATTGATTGTAGGAACGTCGACTGGGCGTATGTCAGACGACTGATGATTCCCGAGCGTCGACCATCTGAACACACCTTTCCTGAACCGTTTTCTCCAAGAAGACCATATCTCTGACCATAGTTAAGGGCTATCTCTGCACCCTCAACTAGTAATCTTCCATGAAAAGACAGTGTGTATGCATCAATCTTGATATCTCTCCCTTTCGGGTCCGATACCAGGACGCCTGCAGTGCTCCTTGAAAAAAAAACAGTATTGGGAAAACATGTTAAGATATAAGAATCAAGGAAATTAACCTCTCCGTAGCAATCTGAAGCTTTGCCATTGAGGTAAGATCCTCCTGGCTAGTAGCAGCTGACAGGCTGGTCAATGGGGTGTTGGCTGAGCTCCCGCCATTCGTGGAACCAGGTGGTGTGGATGAAGAAACAGAAATAGAAGGATCGGCTGTTTGAGCATTGACTTTGGCGGCCTGCTTGGCGGCCTTTTCTGCGAGACGTTTCTGCTTTGAGGCAGAGGGCGCCATTGCAGTGGTTGAGAAGAAAGGATCGAATCGATTGAAAACAAATCTCCACTGACTGATAGATTAACCTAAACCCTAACCCTGCTTTAAGGCCAGTTCATTTTCAACACTGCTCAGGCCGCGACATCCGAGTCACCCTCATGTCTCGATCTCTAAGCACAGAGTTTTCCGACGAAGGGTCGCTGTGAGTGTCAATCTGGCCTGGTGTTTCTCTTCTTGATAATGCCACCGGATACCGTAGTCGTCATTCATCGGACCGTGTCACGCCTGCTGGCACACCCAGGATTCCGGACGAGCGTACACTCGCACAGGCTGCAGAGCAGTTGCCTGATGTTTCTAATCAACTCGCACCCGATGCTACCCTTGATCCGCAGCCTGATAACAGGCTCTCACTTGTTTCTGCGGTTTCTTTGGAACCGCGACGACGTAGTCGCCATCACCACCACAGTCGCCACAGCCACTTTCATCGTGAACTCGCACATATGCTCTCGATTTCTTCACGCGACACAAAGGAGTTGAGACGCGGACTCAATTCCGCCTTCGATAAACTAGATCAGTCGCGCTCGCGAGCGTCGCGTGCCGAAAAGCTTGCCCTTGAGATGCTTCTCCGCGTACGCGAGGCGGAAGAAGAGAGGACCACCGCGATGCGTCAGGCTTCTACCGTTCGTGAGGAACTCGGGAAATACAAAGCATTACTGGATAATGCGCACGGGGAGATTCGACGCGCACAGCAAATGCTCCAAGACCAGGAGCAACTACGATACGACGCCGAAGCATCCGCAGCTCGCGCCCGTGACAACGCTCGGCAGATGAAGCAAAAGCGACTCATTGAACTGGCGAGAGAGCAAGGGCGCAAGATGGGGTTCAATGAAGGTGTTCAGGCTGGTCAACGCATCGGATATCATGAAGATCAGAGTCCCATCGACGATGGGGAGTTCTATCAGAATGAGGAGCCAAGATTCCGCGAGCTCTTTGAAAGCAGGTACCAACTCGACGACATCGACCAATTCCCAACTTTACGAGATATTCATCCCAATCCATCATCTCATAGCGCAGGGCCTTTGCCTACGCCACTACCTAGACCCCAAGTTTATCCTCGTTTACAGGTGCCACTCGCTGAGCCCCTTGCACCAGCAAATGATGTTACAAATGTGCCTCCCGAGGCACCTTACATTCCCGTGTCCTCGCCAATGGGCGTTCCGCGCGCATCCTCGACTGATTCGTCCAGTACGACCACTCTCCCTGCTGCCCCTTCTATTCTACACGTATCATCGCGTGGTCCACCGCCTATGCCTACCATTCCAGAAGTTCCGAGCACAGAAGTGGGCTCTACACCTAGAATATCTAGGTCTCCAAGGGATTCCCCAAGGGCGCAGTATCATACCCCACCCGAATTAACTTCTCAATACACAGACGTAGTCCCTTCTGTAGTCCCTCTTTCGCAGAATAATGCTGCCTTCGTACCACCACCAGGAATGATAGAAGACCCCCCCTCTGGTCCCGTCAGTGGATATCCTGCAGAATCAGGCTCCCCTATCTACAAATCTCCATCACCCCATAGGGCTTTCAGTGACTTTTTGGTCCTTAATAATGGAATAATCCCAGATGAGTCCCGGAGTCCAGTCCAGGAAAACTTCCCGGCCGCTAGAGGTGCTACGCCAGGTGCTGCGCGAGAACGCTTCGAAACTCCTGGAGATATTCCAAGTCCAGTCCAGGAAAACTTCCCAGCTGCTAGAGGTGCTACACCAGGTGCTGCGCGAGAACGCTTCGAAACTCCTGATATTCCGAGTCCCACGCAGGAACGTTTCACAGCTACCAGCTCTCCTAGGGCCACGCGTACCTATTCTGACGGTATCCAACTCGCACGGGATCTACAGAGCCCGGAGTTCTCAATAAGGCCTAGCAGCAGATCGGTGCGTGTTTTTTTTCCCTCTGATATTGCCTTTAGTATAACCATCCTTTCGCAGACCGCTAGGGAGGGTCCCTCCCCGCGGCAGGATGGCCCGCCAAGACGACGCCCTATTCCCCAGATGCCAGCTCCTCTTGCACCCCAGTCTAGCGCGAATCCTCCGTATACTCACATTTCTCATAGCGCGGTACCCCGCAGACGACCATCTGAATCGGACAACCGGATGCCACGCCATCCGAGCTTGAACGCTGCCGCAAATCCTACCCCTAACTGGTATCCCCCCTCTTCGCAACGGATCGTACCAAACTATGCAGAACGTTCCGTAAGTTTTAACGATACCATTTTTTTCGCGCTGTGCTGATTCTGTTTCTCCCCCCTTACCAGACAGATAGGATGCCAGAGCAGCGCTCGCGCGCAATGTCGCCGCCAAGTTTCGGCGACCAAGCTGAGTCCAGTGGAACTCATTATCCGCGCCCTGCAATGGCTCCTCGTTCCTTTTCCGCTGATCCCTCAGCTGGCCAACCGACATCTCAGAATCTTCCTTCCAGAACACATGTCTATCAGGCAGATAGGGTGCCAGAGCAACGCTCGCGCGCAATGTCACCGCCAAGTTTCGGCGACCGAGCTGTGTCTGGTGGAACTCATTACCCGCACTCTGCAATGGCTCCTCGTTCCATTACCGGTGATCCCTCAGCTAGCCAGCCGACAACATCTCAGAATCTTCCTCCTAGAACACATGTACAAATACCGCCAAGCAGATATTATACTCCAGCTCCTGCGTCCCCTCGTTCCGCCACCCCTGCAACCTCGAGCTTCGTTCCACCCTCTAACGTGTACTCTCCACGTGCTACCTCTCCCACTCCTAACATAAATGCCTCAGACATAGCGAACCAGTCGCCGCGTCGATTCCCCCCGACCATCTACCAAGACCAAGACCCGGAGCCTAGTTTGCAACGACAGCCTACCATTACGGTCGAGCACGAGCAAGGGGGCAGGGCACCCACACCCGTACTACCCGTCCCGTCCCGAAATTCTCGGTCTACTTCACCCAGAATAGTCCCCCCTCCGGCAGACTCTCACGGTAGAAACTCTTATGCTGCAGGGCAGAGAACCTCGATTGCTTCCCCAGATGATACCCTTCCCGTCCGTCCTCCCTCAGTATCACCTCGCCCTGGCCCTGCGGCCTTTGTCCGGCAAGTATCCCCACCACAAGGTGGTGTGACACCCTCGACGCCGAGGCGATCTGCTTCTCCAAACCCCTTGCCAAGAGGGGCATCGCCTGCCCCTCTTCCTCGAGCGTCATCGCCTGCTCCATTGCCAATACGTTCACCATCAATGCGATCGGCTCACATGCGCCGGAGCCCATCAGATGTCTCACTTCCAGGTGCTGCTGGCTCACCATACATGCATTATGACCCGAACCTGGACGCTGACATTGCTGTGCTCGCAAGCACAAGTGCCGACCTTTTGGCAGCAAAGCGGTAAATTATTTGCTTTTGGGAATAAAGTTTATGTGCACCGAAATAGTTCATTTTATACGTCTACACTTTCCTGGTGAAAATGTCAGATTTTAGAGACGCCGGGAAGTTGAGTGAATGATTACACAATCAAGTGACGCCTCTTGACCGAGCGCTCATCATGCCCATAACCTACACTCGCTCGTCTCTTGGACACACTTCACATCTCGCGAATGTTTCGGACGCCGATGAGTCTATCGTTCTCTCTGACCTCGTTCGTTCAGGCGAGGTTTCCCGCCTCCGCCGTCGCGGTGCTATAGCCATCCGTGACATGAATGTTCCGCAGTCCCCAGTCCCACTTCCACTCTCCGCCCCTCCTCCAGCCCCAATTACATCAGGCGTCTCCCGTCACTCTTCAGCACCTCTTCCACCTCTCGTACAGATACCTCCAGAACCAGACCTATCAGAGACCGATGATGACGAGGTCGAGCAGCGACAAGGCGGGGTCGGAAGATGGTTCTTCCGCTCTCGACTCAACCTGAGAGACCTATCGATGAGCGACTTTAATGACTCCGATCCGCTCTTGTTTTCGCAGGATGCGGACGCCCGTGTCGAAGACGAGGATGAGGATTTCTCATACGTACTGTTCTGTGGGGGAAGATTGCGTGAGAGTGAATGGTACAGTCAACCCAATGCGCCGCGACCACCTGACTCCCCTGGGCCAGCAAGGTACCGCGCATCTGCGTTCCGACCTCCACCCGCTGCACGTCGACCTTCGCACGTGCGCGCACGGCGGACGAACGGTTGCGGCGTGTTGATCCACCTCAACGCCGAGCCACGCCGGAGGCAAGGGACTTGGGTCGCTTGTGGTGCCGCAGCAGAAACGGTTGTGAGAATGGATCCTCAGTATTTTGACCGCTGCTCATCAGTCAAGATTATACGGAGCGCTTGTGGGTGCGTGCGTGAAGGAGTCGGTTGTCGTGTCTGGTGAGTTGCCGTTCCTTGCTCTGCTGGGCAGTATGCTGAGGTCGTCCCTGGTCGTAGCGGTAATCCCCTTGGAATTATTTATGTCCCTTGTCAGGCTGCCGCGGATGGTCTCAATATCTCCCGCGCATCATTGTCCGCCTCGCCCTCGACTGCACGAACTCAACCCCAACCTGCGCAAGCCGATTCGTTTATGCATCCGCCCGGTCCTAATTATTGGTTGCCCAGCGTGGATGCACGTCAGAGACGTCGACGGTCAGGGACAGCGGAGATATTTAACTTCTTTTCAGAACGTGTACGCTCTGCGCCCGAATTCACGTTCCCCCCAATTCCATTCGAGGCCGTACCACAATCGATGCGATCTTCATCACCGGAGGCACTTTCCACATCCTCACGACCCCTTCCCCCATCATCTATGATATCAGAGTCTTTCGCTTCCCGCCAGTGGACAGAGAGGCTTCCGACTCTGTCCGTCGATAATATACAAGAAACTTCTGATTCGTCCCCGGATGGCCAGGCCGGGGAAGTTACTCGTAATAGCGGCAGCGACCCACACCCGGACGAGGTCGAGGGGGATAACGCGGAGAAGCCCGAGGACTGGTGGACGGATGGTGGCGGTCAGATTCCGTGGGCTGAGCGATGAAGTTGGCCGAGTTAGCCGATAGAGTCCTTTCTTGGCACTATATCGGTATCATTATACAATATCTTCTCTGATGTTTTTTTTCATAAATGGGCTCCGTGTTCATGGGCTCTGTGAATTCGCCCGCGATTGACACGGAAAGTAAGTAACACCACTCCACCGTGCGATCATTATGCGTTATTAAGAGTCAGGCACTAGCACCACTCCGTTCGGCGACGCTGGCCATCAGCAAAACCTTGACCCATGCTGTATGTCAACGCAACTTTGCCACTCGTAGTCATTGGCGCCTCTCCTTGAATGCGGAATCACTTAACGGATTTTTCGTTCCGTGATTCCTCAGAGCCGAGTAGGAAATGCGAGACGAAGGCGCGTGCAATGTAATAGGGCAATTTGCAAAACGATTGATCACGGACTGAATTAATTAATATAGTATCGTCTGTGGCTGTGAAAGTCAGAGCAAATCGACCTGAGGGTTTCAGCAACCTATAAGAGGAATAGAATTGATAATCTGCGAGCGGATGCTGCTAAATGAAGCAAGCTTGACCTTGACAACTTAGGAAAACATTTACAAATGCACTAACTTGGGGTTGATCCGAACATGTTCCCTTGGAAGCCAGACGTGTTCCTTGCGCACAGCACTCCACCTTTTTCAATTAGCAACAATGGCCGGGAGCACCGATTTGGACATAGATTTAAGCTTAAGCCAAGAGTCGCTGCTGCTGATGGGCTTGGAAACTTGGCAGAGCTGACGAGGAACCGGTTTGTATTGTTGCTATTTACGAAATGACCTGGTTCGGTATGCGCACGACGCAAGACTAGAGATATATCTGTAACTGAGGCGCGTGGCAAACCAAGTTACACAGCTACGTGGGTGACATCAGAACTATTTCGAGTTCGCGCCAGGCACCCGCACGTCGGACGTGCGTAATCCAACGGTGCTCGTGGGGACCCAACTCGGAATTAGGCGAAGAGGACTACAGCTCAGTGGTGTGGCGCAAATTCGCGTCACTTGAGTTACAGGAAGTAATCCGCAGGTGGTCGTTTCAGCGGCACAGAGCGAACATCCTGCCAGCAGTCAGCACTGAGAAAAGGATTTGACCAAGTATGAGAGGGCGTACTGATGGTGCATGCTGAAAAACTTTGTATTCTTGGGCTAGATGTTCATCGAGCTCGAGAATCGATGCGACATTACCGCAACTGAGTAACAGATGGCGAGGGAGACACGACAAAGGGGAAATAGTTCACCGGAAAATCAATCGGGCCAGATTAGCAAGTCGTCACGGCGCGTCAGTGAAAACATTGAGGGGTTGCTGAACACTAACCGGTAACAGTAGTTTGGGGCACTCCAAACCGTCACAATCGTCTGATCAAACATCAGCTTGTAGCCCTCCATCGCGAGCTGGTGTGCTCTGGCGATGAGGTCGATGGCATTATTATGAGCGAACGTTTTGGTAATGTCGGCCCCGAAGAGGAAGCCGGCTCCACGAGGAGAAAGACCCCAGCCGGTAATATCTATGATTGAAGATCACTGTTAACTTTGACGTTGTGGCCCGCTTGTGCGAACTTCTCTGGGGGATCGAATAATAAAAGCAAAGAAAAACGTGCTCACCATCGGGATCGGACCAAAGCAGGTCGCACATGGGCCCGTCATGGGGAACCTCCTGTTTTCTATCAATAGCCCGAATCTGCATCCACGTTGGCGAAGGATATTAAAAGAGAGAGAGATTCAATAACCTGATCAATAGCCTGCAACACCGGACTCAAGCCACCATGGACGCAAAAGACGCGGCCGTCGACGATGGCGCCCAAGGCGAGATAGTCGAAGACTTCGCAGCACCAGCGCCAGACGTTACTGCTGCCGTACTTGCGCTGACACTCGTCGTAAAACCCATACACCTGTGTGATCTGCCTCGACTCGTGGTTTCCCCGGATGAGCGTGATGCGATCTGGATAGCGCACTTTGAGCGCCAAAAGAAGGAGAAAGGTTTCGACGCTGTAGAAACCTCGATCCACAAAGTCTCCTGGATTGATGGTGCGGGTATGCGTGTGAGCTGAGGAAGAGAGATTGATGCGACGCAAGCCCTCTTACCGACGAAGATGTAATTCGTTTCTGGGCAAGTACCGCCAATCTTGAACAGCTCCATCAAATCAAAGAACTGTCCATGGATGTCACCACAAATCTAATTATGAGACAAAGTTCGATTCAGTTTTGTTGGATGCGAACGGGCTGTGCAATGACGTACGGTTACTGGGGCGTCCACGACCTGGACATTGCTCTCCTCGATAAGGATTTCTCTGGCCTTGATGCATAGTCGCTTAACCTGTTCCTCTGATATTGGTGTACATTGTATGAGTTGTTCTATTTGGCTTGAGAGTGTGTGAATAGGAGAGATGCAAGTCTCAATACTCACTCACCTGTCAAGGTCACTGGGCATTGTGCTCAAGTCGTATCGCAATGCGCGCTTGCCACTCATGATTATTTATTTATTTTATTATTAATTGAATATCCTACATCTTCGCAGCAGTTCCATATCCCCTTACGTGCTACTGGTACTACAAGCGTAGAATGGTCTAATATGTATCGTCGACATCTCACCACGCGGAAAGGTCACTGCTAAGCATAGCAAGCACCACTGCCGCACTTGGAGCGAGGTAGGTGCCATCAGACGGCCCATAGTGCTCTGGTGAGTCCGGCGCCAAGAACCCAAAGGTGTAAAGCACAACAACTTCATAATGCCTTCTCGTCACAAAACAAAACCGACATCACCATGCGTAGCTGGGATCCCTCTCACGTGAGATAGCGAGTTTTGCCAAGGCGTAGTTGTACTTCCACGGTTGTACATCTCATCCACGGCAATGAGTTCCGAGGTGGGGTGGTAATGTGCCGTAGCGCTCGCTTGGAGTTGCGTCGGTTGAGAAGGTCCTCGCAATGGGTACGTCATGTCATTTGCGACGGCCATCGTAAACTGAGGCTTTTGATAGAGCGAGGGAGAATGTCCCGAGCTATGGGGAGATAGTGACAGCGATGATACCGGAGATGGAGAGTCGGACGACGTGACAGGTGAGATGTGGGGTTGATTTGATGGGATACCAGTGTACAAGGGCTGACCCTGCGTGTCGCTTGGTTCAGCCTGAGCCCGTGGCTGGAGAAATGACACATCAATACGCATGGAGGCGTCGCTCGATTGCGTCGGAGGAGTGTGGTTTAGTGGTGGTTGAGTCGAGCGAACAAATGTGCCGTACATGGCGTATGGTGCCGTATTTGACAGAGCGTGGGATCCGGTCATCAATAAAGCACCGGAAGAAGGCACATAGATATGATCTTGAGGGGGGGCATGCTCATTGCCAGAGCCGTTGTCACATGGATCACGGCGTACGCCACGTATAATCTCAGAAGGGCAAGTGGGAGATAACAATTCCTCGGGTGCTGGAGGGCGGCCTGCGTCAAACGCACGGCGAGGGGACCCACGTGGATCAAAATAATGCGAAACAGGGACGGCGTCCTGGTAGTCCTGCTTGACGTATTCCCGCACGGAGGGATATGATAAAGCAGACCAAGGCGGTGAGGGTTCCGAATAGACACGCGGAACGACAGCCAGCTCTAATGCAGGTGGGGTGGAGGGAGGTGAGTCCAAAAGCGCCTCGGGCGCCGGAGGCAGAGCCTTCACGTGCTTTTTGATGCCAGACAATATCTGACTACGTGTTGACGCAGAATTACGGCGCGACCCAGGCGTCAAGTGAATTCGATAACTAGGGGCATCAATAACGACCAGGGAAACGTTGGTGAGCGAGCTGCCTAAAGACTAGAGGACAAATAAGAGGACGCACTGTTGTTGGAGGTTGTCCTGGCGAGAGCAGCGGGTGTCACACCCTGGAAAAGGACACTTATGATTCCGCTCTCCCGTGTGGATGCGGGTGTGTCTGGACAAATGGCCGCTCGTGGTGAAAGCCTTGGAACATATGTGACACACGTGCTTCTTTTTATTCGCCGTTGAGACAGCAACCTGACTAGAAGGAGGATGGCGGTCAATATTTGAGGAGTCTTGGGGGAACAGGCGTCTTGGGCGTGATGTCAAAAGGTGGGAAGGAGGGGTTGAAGCCGCCGAAGGTGAGTGAGCGGAGATTGAAGGAGGATGAGGATATGGGGCGGTCATGGTTAAGCAGGCAGGTGGGTAAGGTGAAAGTTAAGGTCGTCGAGCAAGGGGAGTATTTGACGGAGATGGGGAAAAGGAGTGTTCGAACGTAGGACGGTCTAGAGACTGGTGCAGCAAGTCAGGTCAAGTATGAGCTCGCTTGTGCTTGTTGAGGCGGACTCTTGAGCTGAGTTTCTTGCCGGCGCCGAACTGCCGGTGAGCGTTAGATCGATGATCTACAACAATAATATAAATTCTATTTATCTAACACCGCTTCTTCTGCTTCTGTCGATGCGATTTCCCACATTCACTATTTAACAACTTCTCTCTCTCCACTCGACGTAAATAAAACGCGATCGAGGTTCACCGGTATTACAGTATAAATATGGTACTCCTTATCGCGGCTGCCACCTCGCGATAGTGTCCCCCGATGATCACGCTTGGTCATCTACACCTAAAGAACGGGCCGGGGATGCCGGTGACAGGATGCAACGATCACGTGATGTGTTTGTTCGGAAAGCCGATTTGTCCCTCTTTCTCACACTCAGGTCCTCCTTGATAACATGCCATCCACTCCAACAAGGTCAACCTCTTCATCTCCAGAGCCTATTTACTCTCACGCAACCCGTCGCGATGCGAGCAGTCATCACCGCTCACACCGTTCCTCGTCTGATCGCCTGTCCAAAAGAATCGCGAGCATGTTACTTTACGACGAACGAGAAACAACTGAACTTCGTCGCATGCTCCTCTCTGTGACCGAAGAACTAAAGCAGGAGTCTCAGAGGGCAGATGAAAATGATCGCCGTGCTAGAGAGGCCATTCAACGCTTCAGAGCCATCAACGAAGCCCGAGTCGCCGCACAGCAAGATGCCGCTCGTGCTAACGAAGAGCTGAGGCTGTACAAACTGCAGCTCGGGTATGCCCAGAAAGAAGTATTTAGGGCCCAGGAAATTCTCGACTCTTTGGAGGCACAACGCCATGATGCCGAAGCTAGCGCAGCGAAAGCCAGGAACGTGGCAAGAAAGCTTAGGGAGGAAAGTCTCGTGGACCTTGCAAGGGAAGAAGGGCGTCGACTTGGTCTACAAGAAGGGCTTACCCGTGCTCGCAGGCTTGGCTCTGAACAAGCTCGTTCAACCTCCGATGGACGTGATTCAAGGCCAGTCCCGAACAACCCATCTCGTCCAGATGACCAAGATGAAGTGGGGTCCTTCCATCGAACTGGTACACCTGCGGTCGTAGAACCACCTTTAGACCCTATCGGAGAAACAATGCTCAATTTCCCTCCTTCGCCTCCTGCCGTTAGATCTCCCAATCCACACGTGTTGTCGCATCCCGAACCAGTTCCATCCCCCCCTAGTGATATCCAACCAATCGTGGTCAGAAACACCCCATCCCCTTCTCACCATCCAGAGAGTATAATTCCTCCAGAGGGCTTTATACCCCATGCAGCGAGTGACTCAACCATCCGCCTACCTCCCCCGCACGAAATGGTACGAGCTGTTTCGCCTACGTCGCCGTCTCTCAATAGACAAGCGTCCATGGAATCCGAACCGCTCATGGTGCGGATCGCTGAGGTTCGGCAAGATGTCGTTCCCTTGGAGCCCGAGTCTCCTGGTTCAACTACTATCTCCCAGTTTGAACTGGTGAGCGAACCCAACGGCTCTATCTCCCGACAGTCCCGTAGGAAGAGAAGAAGTCTCAGCGTCATTCCAGAAGCCGTCAGTGGTGACAACACGCCTGCAGGAGGCTCCAGGAGTATTTCTATGGATCGCGGATCTCCACAAGTTTCTCCGGCCAGCGTTTCCCGTGCAGTGGTGAGCCCTCATGTGTCTCTTA
>Ga0209488_10000630_pt1 | contig 29821 bp, 27 predicted proteins | sample Rivendell_Oct201_8_FD_188349 | JGI IMG/M metagenome (GOLD analysis project Ga0209488, IMG submission 188349) | Vadose zone soil microbial communities from the Eel River Critical Zone Observatory, Northern California, USA -... | ecosystem: Environmental > Terrestrial > Soil > Vadose zone >...
CGTCGTCTCACTGAACCTGGTCCTGTCGGTTGGGCTGTTCTTTAGTGGCCGTTGGATCGCCCGGAATCTATACCATGCTCCTGACCTGGCCCAGTACATCCCTCTATTTGCGGGCCTGGCTGTTCTGGGCGCCCTTAATGTTTTTTACTGCCAGGTTCTCGCAGGATTCAAAGACATTGCGAAACGAACAGTAATCACGAACTTCGTGGGAAGTCCGTTGGTAATCGCTCTTACGGTCGTGCTGTTGGCTTTGGGCGCAGGCATGTGGGGCTATCTCGCGGCGCAGGTCGTCAGTGTTTTCCTCGTGGTCACGCTGCTTGTGGTGGCGGCCAGGAGGTTAACTCCCACAGCAGCTCGGTTCTCGTTCTCAGCTGTGCCGCCACTCGACTCCGAAGTCAAATCTTTTGCTGCAGCCGTCTTTGGGATGAACGCTCTCGATTTTCTAGTGTCCCAGGCTGACAAGATCCTGCTCGGGCTCTATCTGAATACCCGCGTTGTGGGAATTTATGTCCTGGCTTCCACTCTATCGGCCTTTATTGCAATCATCCTGCAATCGGTCAACCAGATCTTTGCACCGGTGATTGCGGATCTGCATGCGCAGGGGCGACAGGGCGTTTTGCAGAAGTTGTTTCAGACCCTTACCAAGTGGGTTCTCGGCCTAACACTTCCTCTTGCCTTCGTCATAATTGTTTTTGCTCTCCCGTTGATGCGTATCTTTGGGCCGGATTTCGAGGCTGGCTGGCCGGTGCTAGTCATCGGAGCAGTTGGGCAGGTGGTTAACTGCGGTGTGGGCTCCGTCGGATACCTTCTGTTGATGTCTGGAAACCAGCGGCGATTGATCAAGGTGCAGTTCGTCATGGCGGGAGTCTCTGTTCTAGTGAACGTTACTCTTATTCCCGCTCTTGGTATTGTGGGAGCCGCTTTGGCCGCCGCTTGCATCAATGTGGGGGGGAATTTGTGGAATCTTTACGAAGTGCGCAAGGCACTTCGAATTTATCCCTATAATCGAAGCTACTACGCGCTCTTGATTCCCGCCGCGTTCGCGGCGGTTACGGTGGTGTTGCTGCGGTTTTGGACGGCCTCCGTCGCTCATCCGTGGCTAGCTATTCTGCTGTCGCTGGCTCTGTCGTATATAGTGTTCGGCGGCTTAGCCGTTGCATATGCTCTTGATCCGGATGATCGAATGATAGCTCGGAGCGCCTGGTTGCAGCTGCGTGGTGGCATGCAGATAAAGGGAGTAAACGCCAGATGACCCAATACAGGACGGTCAATTTGCCCGAGGATCTGTGTACGGCGGCAGAGAAGTCCTTGACGGGTCGATTTGATAGCCTCGAAGCGCTGCTCAGTTTTCTCCTCCAGGAAATAACCAAAGACGACGCAAGCGAGTTTGACCAGGCTGAAGAACAGATTATTGAAGAGCGCCTCAGAGATCTGGGCTACATTTGAGTGCGTCGATTCGGCTGCTAGATCATCATCGCGAAGAGAAACCGGGCACAAGTCAATTCTTGATCCACATCGCACAGCCATGAAGAAACGTTCCCTGGTATTAGTTACGGTCGACTGCCTGCGAGCCGACCACGTCGGCTTTCTGGGATACTCCCGCCCCGTGACCCCGGTGCTGGACACACTTGCGAAGAACAGCATTGTTTTTTCCGATGCAATTGTGGCGGGTGCGCCAACTTATTTTTCGTTCCCGGCCATCCTGGCTTCGCGCTATCCGCTTGCCCTGGGACGCGATGTCCTGGGAATCGCGCCTCACGAGCCGACGATAGCCATTGCCCTGCAGGATGCTGGCTACACGACCGCGGCTTTCCTGGCAGGCAATCCTTACCTTGGCCATCGCTTCGGATACAATCAAGGATTCGAAACCTTCCACGATTTTCTGGACTCGGGACTGGGAACGGAGACGACGCCTGCGGACTACTCCGCCAAGAGACCCCTGTCGAGTCTCAATCGGCTTGTACAGGATAGTTCGCACCGAACCGTTCTGACGGCCGCCGCGTACGATGAAATCTATTTCTGGTACTGTCAGTGGCGCTCTGCGAGCAGGAAACCTTCGATGGATAGCCTGCGACGTTATCCTGCTGCAGACGTAGTAGTAGACCAGGCGCGCTCCTGGTTGAGCAGCGTCGGAGAAGAGCCTTTCTTTTTGTGGCTACACCTGATGGACCCTCATCACCCTTACTATCCTCCGGAGGTTGCGCTGGCTTCGATTGGCTCATCTCATATCACGGCAGGTCGGGCGCGCTTTCTTAACTCCTTCTGGAACCGAGGGGATATAGGAACTCGCAGACTGCAACGATACCGGGAGGAGATTCTTTCCCTTTACGACGCTGGTGTGTATTGGGTGGACAAACAACTTTCCCGGCTTGTCCTAGCCCTAAAGCAGTTTCAACGCTGGGATGAAACAGTCTTCGTCGTAACAGCGGATCATGGAGAACAGTTCCTCGAGCACGATGCCCGTTATCACTTCCCAACGAGTTTACCGGAATATCTGATTCATGTACCCCTGCTCCTGCGCGTGCCAGCACTTTCGGGAAGGCGACTCTCGCAAGCACCTTTTAGCCTGATTCATCTCGCTCCAACCCTTTTGGGTGCTGTGAATGTTCCGATTCCTGCTAGTTTTCAAGGCCAGAGTTGTTGGGAACAGATATCGACGGGACGCTTGCCGAGCGAGCCTGCAATAGCAGAGTGTGTCGACGGGTGTAACAATCCGTTCCGGGTGGACGACCGGATGCGATCACGTTTGCTGGCGGTTCGAGATCACGCGTACAAACTTGTGATCAATTTTCGTGAGAAGGTGGACTACCTGTACGACTTGAAAAATGATCCCGGAGAACGTTGGCCCTTGCCGTCTGGCGTTCGGACCGGAGATCGTGTCCGCCTTTTGCAAGTGGCTCGTATACATCTCCAAAAAACCAGCCACAACCAGAATACCGACCTTCGCTTGCGCGCTATTCTTCGTGAGCTTAGACAATCGGCGAGGCTGACGCAGGCGAATCGCTGAGTCTTCTGACGTGAAGGAATCGCAGGGCTCTAATTCGATGACCACATGCCCGCAGCGAATACCGTTTGGTTGCGCAAACTATGGATAGAGTTCGAGTGCTATTCTTGCCCGTGGTCGATGTGGACAATACCAACGCGCAGAGTCTCAATGTCCGGGAGATAGCCCGACGCCTTGATCCGGAGCGTTTCCACAGTACGCTTTGGTATGAACACGAGCCGGATCCGCAGCTGCGGAACCACGCCGGCATCCGCTTGTTGCAACTGCCGTCCCACGGCAAGACTCTGCGGATATTGCGCGAACTGCTGGCAGGCTACGACATCATCGCCTATGTGGATTACAGCCCAGCCACTTACCTGTTTCTTCATCTGCCGCGTGCGGTGCGGCGCCGGGCCAAGGCCGTCTTCCACGCGGAGGCTCCCTCTGCTCAGATTATGAATCCATCGCGGGCCCTTCGGTTCCTCCATGACGGAATTGTCCCCCGCTGTGATTTCTACACGGGGATCACGGAATTTGTCTCCCAGGACGTCCAAAGCCATATAAAGAAGACTGTGAGCTACATTCTCCCAGTTGGTGTCGATACAAGGCTCTTCAGTCCTCCTCCGGGACGAACAAATCCAGTGCCGGTCGTGCTGTTTGCCGGAACACTAGTTGAGCGTAAGGGACCGCAACACGTACTCGCCGCCGCCGAGCGGTTTCCAAGCGTGACCTTCCGCCTTGTGGGAGCCGGCCGGCAAGGGTTTTCGGAAGTCCTCCAGCAGAGAATCACCCAGTCAGGTCTGAAGAATGTAAAGTTGGATGGTCCTAAGACCCAGCTTCAGATGCGCGATATCATGCGGGAGAGCGACATCTTTATCCTCCCATCTCGGCTGGAAGGAATTCCCAAGGTGACTCTCGAAGCCGCGGCCACTGGCTTGCCATGCATTGTATTTCGCGATTACCTATCACCATCTGTAATCGACGACGTCACAGGTTTTCAAGTCGGAACTCCGCAGGACATGATGCGCGCTTTGGGGCGGTTGATTGAGGACCGTTCCTTGCGGGAGCGAATGGGAGCGGCTGCCCGCAAGCATATGGAGAGCTTCGACTGGGAGCTTGTGAGTCGGCAGTGGCAAAGAGCTTACGTTGAAATCTCTGCCATGCCGGCAAGGTGAAGGATAGATTGGTAACCACCTCTAAAATTCCTGGGGAGTTTCCCAATGGTTCCAAGATGCATGTCCTCACGTTGACCCCGTTTTATCCGGTGGAGGAAGATGACGCTATCGGATGCTTCGTGGCAGAGCCCTTGCAGGGGCTGCAGAGGGAAGGCATAAAAAACAGCATCATGGCTATTCGTCCTAGGTACCGGGGGCGGGCGCAGGCCAGCCCGGACTCCTTTCCGGCGATCTGGATTCACTATTGGGCGCTTCCTGGAAATTTCGGACTTCCGCTTTCGGGGGCTTTCCTTTTTGCCCGAATGCTGTCCGAGGTGCGTCGCTTGCACGAAACTGAGCCGGTGGATCTAATTCATGCGCACGCCCCGCTGCCTTGCGGACACGCCGCCATGTTACTGAGCAGCGAACTGGGCATACCGTACGTGATCACCGTACACGGTCTCGATGCCTACTCCACCGTTCAAGTTGCGGGACGAGCAGGCGAGTGGTGCCGCCGCATTTCTCAGCGCGTGTATCGGTTTTCCCGTCGCGTAATCTGCATCAGCGAACGGGTGCGCGAACAGGTTCTCGAAGGAGCGGACGGAGAATGCCGTACGTCGGTTGTATACAATGGGGTGGATCCCGTTCTTTTTGCGCCTTTGCCCGGAGAATCTTCCGCCTCACCCGTAATTCTAAGCGCCGGGAATCTTATCCCAATCAAAGGACACGAACTTCTGCTCCGTGCCGCGGCATCTCTGGCTTCTGATTTCCCAGCATTAACATGGGACATAATTGGGGATGGCCCGGAAAGATCGCGCCTGCAATCTCTGGCGCAGCAGCTTCAGATTGCCGGACGCGTGCGCCTTCTTGGCCGACAGTCTCGCCAGTTCGTCGCCGGGGCTATGCAAAGGTGTACTTTATTCGCGTTGCCCAGTCGTTACGAAGGGTTAGGTTGTGTCTATCTCGAGGCGATGTCAGCGGCCAAGCCCGCGATCGGCTGCCGGGGGCAGGGAATCGCCGAGATCATCCGGCACGGCTGGAACGGTTTCCTCGTGGGGCCTGACAATGAGAAGGAACTCACTCTGGCGATTGCGATGCTTCTACGCGACACGTCCGCCCGGCGCAACATCGGCACAGCAGCGCGCGAAACGATTCTGGATAGATTCACGCTGGCGAGTCAGGCGGAGAAGCTTGCGCGAATCTACGGGGAGTCTGTGGCATGATTCGACGCCTGGTGATCCTCACGGAAATTATTGCGCCATACCGGATACCGGTGTTTAACGCTCTTGCCCGGCGCTCGGGAATTGACATGCATGTAATCTTTCTAGCCGAGACGGATCCCACTAGGCGCCAGTGGCTCGTATACAAGGACGAAATCCGCTTCTCATATGAAGTCCTTCCCTCATGGAGGGGCCGGTTTGGAAAACACAACGTATTGCTGAATCAGGGATTAGGTGCAGTGCTGCGCCGCTTGTCACCAGATGCAGTCCTGTGCGGAGGGTACAATTATCTTGCATCCTGGCAGTTGATGTGGTGGGCGCGTCGTAATCGTGTCCCGTTTCTCCTCTGGATCGAGAGCACGGCAAGAGATCAAAGGAACGGCGGGTACTTTGCGGAATTCTTGAAAACGAGATTTGTCCGCCATTGCAATGGGCTTGTCGTGCCGGGGAAATCCTCCTTTGAATACGCGAGAAGCTTCGGGGTACGGGAGAAGAGCATATTCATTGCGCCGAATGCAGTGGATACCGAACTCTTCGCGAGTGAGGCCGATGCTATTCGACAAAATGCTTCCGTACACCGACAAGCATTGAGGTTGCCACGCCGTTTTTTTTTCTTTGCCGGGCGCCTCGTGCCAGAAAAAGGAGTCTTTGATCTTTTGGACGGCTATGGCAAACTGAACCCACAGCTCAGAAGCGAGATTGGTCTCGTTCTCGCAGGAGATGGTATATCACGATCAGAACTTGTCCAGCGAGCATCAGCCATAAAGCCGGGTTCGGTGCACTTTGCGGGATTTATTCATCGCGAACTGTTGGCCAGCTACTATGGACTCGCGGAAGCATTTGTTTTTGCCACTCACACCGATCCCTGGGGTCTGGTGGTGAATGAAGCCATGGCATGTGCCCTCCCGATCATTTCCACCAATGCGGCCGGTTGCGCTGCGGATTTGGTGGAAGATCACTGGAATGGTCGCGTAGTCCCCGCAGGCGATTCCCAGCGACTCTCCTCCGCTATGGACGAACTGGCAGGTGACGCCCGATTGCGATCTCTGATGGGGCAGCGCAGCCGGCAAAGGATCCAGCAATACTCACCTGAAGCATGTGCAGTCGGCATCGCGGAGGCTGTCTTATCGTCTGGAGCGCCACGCTATGAATGATCGGTCATTCAAGTTCAGCTTCGCGCTGGTCATTACGTTTACCTGTATGTTCCTTTTGTATGTCGGGCTATCTAACCCCGGATACCTGGCCGATGTCAGGATGCTAGGAGGGCTCATTTTCCTGGAGCTCCTAGCGGCAATACTGTGGAATTATCGCCAGAGATTTTTCCTTGCCCTCATTCTGGCATTTCTGTGGGCAGGTACTTCGGTACCTCTACAGGGACTCTGGGCTTCCGGACGTTGGGTCGTTCTAGCCGCGGGTGCGATCGGAGGAATTGTCATTTACTTGAGGGACCCCCGTCATCACTTTGGTCTCTTTCACCTAATGGCCTTCGGCTGTGTGTTGACTGCAATCGTTTCCGCTCTGGTCTCTACCTATCCCCAAGTGGCTGTCCTCAAAGCCGCCAGCTTATTCCTCCTTTTCCTCTACGGAGCCACGGGAGCCCGTCTCGCTGTAATGGGCAGAGAGGCGAAATTCTTTTCAGGCCTCTTGCTTGGTTGTGAGCTCCTGGTCTACCTCACTGGGTTTGCATATTTTGTGCTGCGATTGGAGCTTTTTGGGAACCGTAACTCGTTAGGCGTGGTGATGGGCGTAGTGGCATGGCCTATTCTGCTTTGGGGTTTGTTCGAAAGCGGCGAGCTTTCTGTACGCCGCCGAAGAACGTTTGCTCTTGTGCTCTGCTTAGTGCTCTTGCTCGGTAGCTACGCTCGCGCGGCGATCGCGGCCGCCTCCGTTTCCTCCGCTCTGCTCTGTTTTGGTTTGCGCCGCTATCGGCTATTATTCAAAGGCGCCGCAGTGGCTTTGCTTGCCGCTATCCTCGTTGCGGCCTTTGTGCCGATAGAAAATGCCACTGAGCGAGGCGATAGCTCACTCATCTCCCACTTCATCTATAAAGGACAGCCCGAGTCTGGGATCTGGGGTTCGCGAACGCCTGTTTGGGATCGAACGATCTCCTCGTTGCGTGAGCATCCCTGGTTTGGCACGGGGTTCGGCACCAGCTCAATCGATTATGACAAGACTGAAGTACCTGGCAGCTTTGCTTCGGCCGCGAATTTCAGCCGGGAGCACGGGAACAGCTACCTGGCGATCACGGAGTGGGTCGGGCTGCTGGGCATCGTTCCGTTCCTGATGTTGTTACTTGTGATCGGGGTTTACATTCGTCGAGTGGTTACCTGGATGCGCCGCGGGGGAAACCCAGTTTCCCCCGCAGTCCCATTGGCCGCCTTTGTGGCCGGGGCTCTGGTCCACGCCGGGTTTGAAGACTGGCTTTTTGCCGTAGGCTACCACACCTGTGTTTTGTTCTGGGCCCTCGCCTTTATGTTGCCCGACCTTCTACCCGCCGCCGCACCTCAGCACGCGTATTCTCGTATCCAGTGTGCGTCGCGTCCTTTGGAGGACAGTCTCGGCGCGGCCGCATCGGCGCAGTGATGCGCTTGTTTCTGAACGGACTGGGCGCAACCACCAGTAGCGGCTTGACGTATATTCGGAATGTCGTTCCCCTTTTATCGCGGCAGGCCGGAATTCATACCACCGTCGCGGTGAATCCGCAGCTCCGGGAGGAGCTTGCAAATCCTCCGAAGGTCTCTTTCGTTGACTTGGGGAGACCGGCGGGCGCAGCGCAGCGGTTCTGGATGGAACAGACTGTTCTGCCTGGGCTGCTCCGGCAAACAGGCGCAGATGTCCTTATCTCCGCAGGCAACTTTGCCCTCTGGCGAGCGCCGATACCCCAGATTTTGCTTTCCGGTAACTCCCTATACAACTCAGCGGATTTTTACCGCGACCTTGCTGCCCGGCGGGCCTACCGCATTTGGCTGGATACTCACATCAAAGGCTTCTTCGCCCGCCGTTCCATTCAGTGGGCTGACTGCACCGTGGCACCCAGCGAGGCTTTCGCAGAGGAACTTCGGCGATGGACTGAAGGTAGAATCGTCAGCATCCATCACGGCTTCGATCCCGGCGTATTCTTCGACGAGGGACTGCCGCTGCCCTTTGAGATTCGGCAGAAGCTCGATGCTGCTAAAGACGCGCTGCGCCTTTTGTTTGTAACTCACTATAACTACTACCGCAATTTCGAAACTCTATTCCGGGCTCTGCCTCTGCTGCGGGAGCGTCTGAGCGGCCGGAAAATCAGGCTATTTCTTACTTGCAAGTTGCGTTCGGAGGAGAATCCGGGTTCTTATCGCGCCGAAGCCGCAGCTGACTTGGTTCGGCGGCTAGGAATCGCCGAGGAAGTCGTGGAACTGGGCGCGATTCCGTATCGTCTTGTACACCACGTTTACCGAGCCTGCGACATTTACGTCACACCCGCCTACGCCGAAACTTTCGCCCATCCTGTGATCGAATCGATGGCGAGTGGAGTGCCTGTTGTGGCTTCCGACCTGCCGGTCCATCGTGAGGTTTGCGGTCAGGCGGCGTTATATTTCCAACGTTTTTCAGCGGAAGAACTGGCGGAGCAGTGTCTTCATCTTGCCCGCTCTGGTGATCTCCGGCGGGAGTTGGCGGATCGAGGCCAGATACGGTCGTGTGATTTTTCCTGGCAGCGGCATGTTAGCGATGTCCTCGTTCTCGCCAGCAAGCTGACCTCTTCGGTGCGGGCGTGACGTAATAGTCGTCGGCCATATGATCCGCAGCCAGTGACGATATCTCACACGAGTCTTAGGCATTCCGATCGCAGAAGGATGAGAAACTCCAATCCCTAAGTCTCATACGAACTCGACTGATGATTGCACACGCAGGGCGCGCTTGGATGGATTCCGCTGCTTATCTCCAACCATTTGAGAGTAATATTCTTTGAACGATTCCAGTGTCGACAATACAAAGACTAGACGTATCGTCGCAGTCCAGCGCCCAAGCTCCTTCTGCTCCGGCGAGCCTAATTGATCCCGCACAGAAAGAAGCCCGAGACGCGCGGCGCGGCCCCGCGGTCTCCAATTGGGTGATTGCCCGCCTCTCCCGCGAAACCAGTTCCGGCCGCTTCATTCCAGAAATGGATGGTCTGCGTTTTGTCGCTATTGGGATGGTTATTCTTTTCCACCTGAATGCCTATCTGACGGCAAAAACGACGCTACCTCAGTACGCGTCACTGGCGCGGTCCGACTGGCTGGCCAAGATCGCTGTCGTGGGTTTCCGTGGCGTGGAACTGTTTTTTGTGATCAGCGGATTCATACTGGCTCTGCCTTTCGCCGCCCATCATCTCAAAGGCGCTCCACCAGTAAACCTGCGCAATTACTACCTCCGGCGCCTTACCCGCCTGGAGCCGCCGTACTTTGTTACTGTGTTTGTGCTATTTGCCCTGGCGCTCTGGGTTCAGGGGAAGACAGCAGCCGCCCTCTATCCGCACCTGGCGGCCAGCCTCTGTTACCTGCACAATCTGATTTATGGTGCTCAAAGTCCGGTCATCGGAGTGGCATGGTCGCTAGAAATCGAGGTTCAGTTTTACGTATTCGTTCCGCTGTTGACGCTCTTGTTCGCGGTTAGAAATCAACGCATGCGACGCCTTTCTATGGTCGGTTTAACGCTGACCATCCTATCGGCCCAAGCATTCTTGCTCAAGGATAGTCCCCGGCTCTCTTTGTCGATCCTCGCTTACTTGCAATTCTTTCTGATTGGATTCCTGCTGGCCGAGATTTTCCTCACCGATTGGAAAGGTTCACCTCAGCGGAGTCTGTATTGGGACCTGGTTGCGGTGACCGGCTGGCCACTTCTATTCGTCGCCCTCCGGTCGGAAACTCTCACGCACTGGCTTTTCCCGTGCCTGGTATTCATCGTCTACTGTGCGGCATTTCGAGGTCTCCTGATTAACCGATTTTTCTCGAATCCGTGGATCACGGCCATTGGCGGAATGTGCTATTCCATTTACCTGGTCCACTACGAAGTGATCTCCGCGGTGGGACGATTCACCAGAAGGTTTAGCGAGGGCTCCCCTTATTGGATATACCTCCTCATCCAGCTTGTTCTAGTCGGTTCCTCCATTGTAGGAATCTGTGGTCTGTATTTTGTGATACTAGAAAAGCCGTGCATGAGCACCAATTGGTCAAGGAGTCTCTTGAATATTTGTCAGTGTGTGTTTCGCGCAAGACGGTCCACACCAAGAACCAATGTTGCTAGTTAGGGCGAATCGAGGCTGTTCATTCTTCCTCAACCTACCGGATGCCCTTGAATGCCGGCCATGGCAACGCGTGTTCAGATTGTCCTACGAATCATCACCGCGTCTGCCGCGGGGTCAATCGTGGTGAACTGCGGATTTTGCCTTATAAGACACTCCTGGTCGAGCCGAACCGCCGCAGCTGGTAGCCGCAGTGTGGCTTAAGGAATTCCGCAATCACACTTCCCTCACGCTTCGACGATTGTAAGAATGAAGAGTCTGGGGCCGTACTGATTCGGCATTCCGTATGGGCTTTAAAACAAATGGTTTCGATTCCGATAGCCATGTCCCAGCTTAAGACTTCTACACCGGAGGGTGCGAACCGAAGCGACCTTCTCGTTTGGTAATAGGCCATGCCTTTGATGGCCTGCGTGTCTTTGCGGTGTTTAAGGTGATGGCACAACATGCCTATTTATCGTTCACAAGCGGGTAGTCGAGCAGGCGTTGAAGTCGTCTTGTATTGAGGGCGTTTCCCCTTACGATGGCCTGAGAAGAAATGGGAGGAACTGGAGACAACGAACCGTAGGCCATCGATCTGTGGGATGACTTGCTTTTGCGTCATGAATGCCGGCACTCGCGTGATCGGGGAGACAAATAGCATGAGGCTCCGCTCCTAGAGGTGTCTTTCTGAACGAACCAGCTCGATGAGTCTTGAAACGTTGTCGTGTGCATCGGAATGCTGGGTGCCTGTTCGCGCAAAAGAAGTAAAATTGCAAAACGAACTGAGCAAGTCCTGTACTTGATGGTTTGTTGCCTCGCGAGTAGGCCGTCCGCTTCACAACGCTTTCGGTATCGCCAGCATGTCCCATGATGCCTGCCCGAGCGCAGTGCGCTTCGCGGGATCCAGTGCCGCTGCATAAATCTGATAGCCACTTTCGTGCAGCAGTTCGGCAACGGCTGCTGAGTTCTCGGGTGCTACTTCACACCAGACAACTGGGCGAGCCGTGCGCAAAAGCTTCGACGCGCCACGCAGCGCCTCTACTTCCGCGGTTTCGACATCAATTTTCAGATGGAGGAGGGAAATACTCGAGAAGAAAATCTAGCGGGAAGGTAACGGTCTGCTGGCGATTGCGGTGGCCACCGACCTGGCTTGAACCGCTTACCTCGACCAAGTGGTTCGTGGCTCGTGAACGTTCTGCGATCTGAAGCTGACTGATACCAGTTGTCCCGGATACGGCAACAGGCAGCGTGACCACGAGCGCCGCTTGGCGCGCGTACTTTTGTACTTGATCTGCAGAGCGGGTTAAGAGCCCTGCCAGCCATAGGTCGGGCTCAATGGCTAACACAAATCCTGACGGACCGGCCATAGCCGCGGCACTGAAGCTGAATAGGCCAACGTTGGCCCCCACGTCCCAGACCACACAACCGGGGGTTACAAGTTCTCGCGCCAGTCGGTAGAGCAAGGGGTCCAGTGTTCCCAAGTCCCGCCTCCAATATCGCAAACCTGCTTCCGGGGAGACATAGATTGGCAAACGTAGGAATTCGTGGGGTAAACGACGGCGCAACATTACACCACGACTGAAGTGTTCAGCCCACCGGCGGAGACTCGTCGTAATAGTCGCCCAGCGCATTTGGTCAACAGGTGAGACGTGCCCACCATCTGCAGGCATTTGCCCTATCAACAGAGCGGCAATATGTGCCGCTGGCATAAAGCATTGTAACCGTACCGCTTTTCCGGCTTGGAAAACTGCCGCAGTCCTGGACATCGGAGTCGGGGGTGGTTCGTTCGTCGCGGGTACGCTTGAAACTGGGCTAGTCAAACATCTCCGGGGCCGAGTTCGACACTGCAAACAAAGCGAACATCAGCGATTGGCCAAAAGTTAAATTACGCCGCATGAGATAAAAAGTGAGTGCGATTTCCTCAGTGGTCTGCGAGTAATCGTATCCTTTTCCGTTGCGGCAGATGCAGCCGAAGGCACCCAATGCGCGGTGTGACTATACTCTGGAAATTGCTCCCATGGCAATTGATGCGATGACGAAACAAGATGTTTAGTGAAGGGGTTGGAGGAACGTCGGCAACATTGCGCGTTTGGTACTCAAGAACCCCACGCACGAGCCGCCGACAATGCGAGTGCTTGGCTGGATCGCCACAGCGTTTGGGGCCATTCCCTGTCCATGCAAGGGCGCTCGACCACGAGAAAGAAAAAGCCGCAACACAGCAGCACGCAAGGAAGGATCATACAAGCTTGAAGACAGTAGTATGCCCAGAATCTCTGCCCGATGTGTAAAGGTGCCGTAAGATGTTTCACGGCGTAGATGATCAAGAAGTGGAAGAGGTAGATGCTGTAGCACATCCCTCCTATGTCGGTGATCACACGGTTGCTGAACACCGACGAACAGATGCGTCCCCTGAAAACGGAAAGGTAGAGAACCACGATCACGAACGGAAGAACGACATGGCCGATGTTCCGTCCCAAAAGCCATACCAACGGCCAGCCGCACAGCGCCAAGCCATCCCAGGCAAATGATCGCTTCCATTCCCCGCGCGTTACATAAAGATCGCAGACCAGGAATCCAGCCAAGAAGAACGCCAGATAGTAGGCGATCGACGCGTGCAGGCGCAGCGTCGGATACAGCGGAATGCTGAACAACCCCGCGCACAACATCAGGACTAGGATCGTCGTGCGTCGAACCAGCGGGGGTGGTATCGCAAACAAAACGGTGAGCAGCGGCACTAGTATGTAAAACTGGACTTCGATTTCCAGAGACCATGCGACCGCGTTCACTGCACCGGGGAATGCACCGTAGATCATGTTGTGCAAATACGCGAAGCTGGCAAACAAGTGGGGCACAATATCGCCGGCGGAACGATGTGACCAGATCATCTGCATCGCAGCCCACACGAACAAGCTAATGAAGTAGGGTGGCTCCAACCGGGTCAGCCGCCTTAGAAAGTACTGCTTCAGGTTCACCCTCGGAGCGTTCAGCAGCCATCTAGAGGCGAACGGAACCCCGAGAATGAAGCCGCTAATTGCAAAGAACAGCTCCACCCCGCGCTTGGCCAGATCCGTATTGAAGGGTACGGGCTCAGGAACGGCGCCGCGCTCTAGCCCGGCATACAGATGAAACAAAACGACCGACCCGATGGCCACAAATCGAAGCGCGTCGATCTGCGGGATGAATCGTTTTTGTGTGGTAATACGTCGGAACTGCAGCATTTGCCCAGCCGCGAACAGCATAGCATGTGGTCTCCCCTTCGAAACGACTCGCCCAGGCGGTTGATCGCTTGCCGCTAGTTGCTTTCTCTAAGCTGCGAAGGCCAAAGCGTCGCGCATTACCTTTGAGCTTCGACGTACAGGCTTTCCCGCTGACGGACTTCCTGTTCGAGTCGATCGATCTCGGGAATCGCACTCTGGCGAAACGGCCTTGCCACGGGGTTGGCAAAACCTGCGCTCAGCAGAAGTTGCACGAGCGACCGACGATCAAACATTTGGGAGTGATTCGATCCCGGATGGACGATGTCTTGTATCGAGTGCTCTAGTGACAACCGGGACACGAAAGTGTGTGATGCCATCGGATCTTTATCGGAAATGTACTCCCGCACGATCAATGCGAGATCGGGGACTGCGATGCGAATCACGCCACCCTCTTCCAACACGCGAAAGCATTCCTTCGCGATTCCCAAAGATTCCGGATTCGTAAAGTGTTCAAAAGTGTGGGATGAATAGATGTAGCGCACACTCGCTGTTTTAAAGGGAAGACCCTTGCGAACATCATAGCGGCGCACGTTCCTTGGCCACCGCGGCACGTTCAGGAATCGATTCAGCAACGGTATTCGGGAAAGAATAATCGTGAGTGAATTATCAAAATTATGCCACCCCTCGAGGCCGGATACTCCGCACCCAATGTTGATCTTAACTTCATCCTGCGTCATGTCACGCCTTGGTTGACCGATCAGTCTACCACGCGATTTCGGCGTGAATGGCTTAACTCATGGGCTCGAGCCTCTGGTGGTCCGCGTTGGCGAGCTCAGCGAACCGCGTAGTGACTTACGGCCCTATTGACATCTCGCATCAAGGGATGAATTCACCGCATGGCGCCAGAGTAGCAGCTTTTCATGCGCGTAGAAACCCCAAGGAAAAGAAGACAGCGTCGAAGTGCCACCGGTTGGCCAATACAGTCTCAATTACGATGGAGTGCGCCCCGGTATTCCTCCTTCCCCACGCCAGACTTCGCCCGCCGCCGTTTAAGCGAGCGCCCCCCACGCATTTTAGCAATCCTGTTGTAGAATCAGAATTCGTTTCACGAAAGGGAGCGCGTAGTTTCCTCATGGAGCCGCACGCATTTATCGCGGAAGTCTATCGCCGAATGAGCTTGCGGCAACCGCCTGATAGGGAGGTTCCAAACTGGGAAGAGATCCGCAAAGGTCCAACGGTGGTGCGTGCTATAGAGGAACTGCAGCCCCTTCTTCCCAGTGACAAAAGTTCGGCGATCCTAGACATCGGATTCGGAAATGGATGGTTCATTGCGGCCTGTATCTCGCTAGGGTATACAAGTATCTCGGGAGCCGATTTCGTAATCGCCAACAAGAAGCATGTGCAGCAGTGGTCCTCTAGCGTCGTTGGGTTGCATGAGATCAGAAGTAACATCGGGGAGTTCCTGGCGGGCGAGGAAGAGCGCTACGATTTCATTCATCTTTCGCACGTAATTGAACACATCCCCAAATACTCGCTTCTATACATCGTAGACGCCCTTTACGCTGCTTTGAGGAAGGGTGGAACGTTGCTTCTCAGGACGCCGAACATGGAGGGGCCGTGCGCGAACTCGAGCTACTACGTCACTTTGGGGCATGAGTACGGCTTTACCGGGGCAAACCTGTCCTCTCTGCTTAGCATCTGCAATTTCAATGAGATTCAGTTCCACCGGCTTTCCGGGTCGCAGCGGTCGCCCAAGCAACTTGCAGGACAACTACTACGCTGGCCAATCTTGAAGTGGAATGCAGCCCGGCACAGGCTGTTTGGAGTGAATTACGGGGGACAATTCGGGACCGAATTGGTTGTCACCGCCAAGCGGGGTGATCTGCCAGCGCTTTTCGATCCCTGCTACCGGTAATCCTCGGAAACAAGAGATAAGAGGTTTGAATGTCCTCTTCAACCGCGCCGAACCACTTGGCGCATCGCGCTGTCCCGTTCCGAGCGCCGACGCCGGCATTCCGACTCGGACAGAGACCAGTTCTTGACGGTGTGCGCGCCTTCGCAGTACTGGTGGTGATGGCGCACCACGCGCACATCCCTTTTTTCAAGGGCGGAAACATTGGCGTTGACATCTTCTTCGTGCTCAGTGGATTTCTGATTACCACTCTTCTCTTTGAGGAGTGGAACAACACCTCCAATATCAGCTTTCGCAAATTTTATGTGCGACGCGCGCTACGGTTGCTCCCCGCCCTCGCGATTCTCCTTGTCTTTGTGGAGGTGTACACGCTGGTCATTTTGCGAGGACCGAGGTTCTGGGAAGTGCAGAAGGCGATAGGGGTGGTGCTCTTCTATGTCAGCAATTGGGTGAGCATTCTGAACCCGGGCGGTCTCGGTCCTCTTTCTCACGCGTGGTCCTTGTCGATTGAGGAACAGTTCTACCTGTTGTGGCCGCCGGTGTTATTTTTTCTGTTGCGCGCTCGGCTTCGTTCCAGACGAATCGTAATCGTGATCGCCGCTCTCGCTGCCATTGCAGCGATCCATCGCTACCTCATATGGACAGGTCCCCCGTCGGAATGGCGCATTTACAACGGTCTCGACACCCGTATCGACGAACTCTTGGCCGGATGCTCTCTCGCTGCGGCTCTTGTCGCAGGGTGGTTGAATGCGAGGCCACTTCGCCTTTTGGTTCGCTACGCCTACATACCCGCTATCGCTTTCATCCTATTTCTCGTCGTAAAATCCCTCTCGCCGGCGACCATGTATAAGTTCGGTTGGCCGGCGGTCGAACTGGCGTTAGTTACGATTCTCTACCGACTGGTGGGCTGGGGACAGACCTTTATGCATCGCGTCTTGGAGCTTCCACCATTCGTCTGGATCGGCCGCCTCTCGTACGGGCTCTACTTGTGGCACTTCCCGCTGTTCGAAAAGGTGGGGGGTTGGAAGACGCTCGGGAGATTTGTGATTCCGACTTCGTTTGCCATTACATTCTTAGTAGCCATCTTGTCCTACTACTTTGTTGAAAAGCCCTTCTTAAGGCTCAAGCTGCGGTTTACGAGCGGACAACAATGAAACCCCCCGCCCCCTCAGGTGCGTATTAATTCCTGCCGGTGAGGGAACCTATCCGGTGGGTCATCCCTCCACTACCGGAGGAAGTAATTATCAGTCGCTACGTGCAGACAATTACTCACGCCTCGAGACTGACGCTCACTTTTTGAAAACAGGGGAGGTCGCGAGGGAATAATGACTTTAGGTAGGACCGAAGTTGTCGCGGAAGGTTGAATGTGTTGCTCTTCTTTGAAACCCTTGTAGTCGGCGAATTTGAGACGAGTTGTACGTTCCCGACCCGATGAACGTTTCAAGGAAACCCCAGTGTTCTTATAGTAAGCTAAGGACGCGATTGAAGGGAGCATGCTCGCTCCTTGGCCATCGCGGGAAGCTTTGATTGATCCTACGTCGACGTCCGATGTGTCTACGCCCCCGACCGTCACCCTATCATCCGGCGGGAGCGTCCCCTTACGGAACAAATGGGGAGTCGATCCCTCGCAACGTGAAGTGCTCGCTTTGTGTCTGACTACCTGGATTCTATTTGTCTCCTCTGTAGCGCTACTTCGTAATTATTTCACCGCGGTGGACAATTTTGGCGACAGTTCTGCCTACATGACTCTGGCAGCGGCCATCCGCCACTGGGATTTTAGGGGCATCGTCATCAAGCAGTTCTGGGGTCTTCCTTACGCTATGGCGGTGCTTTCGCGCATAACCGGAGTCTCCGACCGCACGGCTCTACTATTGGTCAGCCTCGTGTCATCGTTCTTAGGCGCCGCGCTTGCTTATCGCCTATGGGGCGGGTGGGTTGCGGGTTTCTTCGCCATTCTGAGCTTTGACTGGATGCAGCGTTCCTATCTCGGCGGATCGGAACCTTTATTCGTCGCGCTTCTCTTCGGATCGTTCTTGGCTGTGAGGAACGAGCGTTGGCTGTTGGCCTCTGTGCTGGCCTCGCTCGCTACCGTGGTGAGGCCGCTAGGAGTCTTTGCACTGGTGGGAATCGGAATAACACTTCTCTGGAAGCGGGACTATCGGAAGTTTTTGCTTGCAACCGCGATCGGCCTAGTCATCGGAGTACTTTACACGTTGCCCCTTGCCAGCCACTTCGGGGATCCCATGGCCACCGTGAACAGTTACCACAGTCAGGAGTGGCAAGGTGGCTGGCTCTTCGGATTCCCGTTTTATGCCATCATCAGAGGCACACTGATGGAGCCGCCGCCTTTGACAAACCTCATCCTGAGCTTCGGCTGGATTTTTCTGGTGTTGCTCGCGATCGTCGCGATGGTGAAAACTAGAAGGTTCCGCGAGTATTCCCGAGCGCATCCAGTTGAGATTATGTTCATCGGTCCGTACATCTGGTGCCTGTATACCTACAACTATCCGCATTGGGCCCGGGGCAATTTCGCCCGCTTCGCGATTCCTATCCTGCCGTTTGTGCTGATTGCGCTCTACTGCCAGATCCCGAAAGACAGGCGCGTCCTCTGGGCAACTGGCCTAGTAACTCCGCTCCTTGCAGCAGCGTCGGCGATCGGAGTTAGCAATGTGCTGCACCTCCTTCGAGGGGCCCTCAAATGAACGAGAGCGGACTCCGCGCATTCTTGGCGCTGCCGCGTGCGCTCGGCAGTTGCCACTCGTGCTGTTGAAATCGAGGGTCGTGACTCTATGCGCGCAACAGCGGGCCTTTGAATGTCCCCGCCATTCAGGGGTGTGATAGCGTAATATCTCGCGTTCTACCGGTTGCCTAGTGGTGATTGCGATTTCTTGCACCCGATTGGCAGTGTTGATAGCTGGCTTTCGATTACAGGGAGAAGCTGAGTGATGCGGAACGGTCCCGCTGCTTTCTCTAGCGTCTCCATTTTGGGTGTGTATCCAGATTTGCTTCTGCTGGATGGCGCACCCTCCGGGCATTCGCTCACAGAACACAGCGTCCACGACGCGCGCAAGCGACGTGACTTCCGTTTGTTCTTCGCGGAGAAGCTTAGTGCTCCGTGCCGCGCATACCCTTGCGGACACGTGAAGCCCCAGATGCTTAAGGGTTGTTCAATAAGCCCGGTTTTACAGACCAAAGGGAAAGTTCCGCTTTTGGCGCTCCTCTGCCTTTTGCTTGAATCTTTTGTCGCCTGTGGCGTTTCCTCGGTGCCCTCGACGCTTCGTTGTGACCCCAACAACGCGCCCGAAGTGCAATCTGTGACCGTCGAGAATACCGGGCAAGAAAATCTGCAAAACTATCCGGTTGCGGTTGCCTTAGACAAGACGAACTTTGATTTCTCGGTCGCTTCCAAAGATGGATCCGACTTGACCGTATGGGACGCCACAACGCACGAGGCGATACCAGACTGGCTCGAGTCCTACGATCCGGCGCTTGGCAAGGGTCTGCTCTGGGTGAAACTGGCCGCTTTGGGCTCGCGAGCGTCCCAGAGACTCTTGTTGACGGCGGGTCAGGTGACGGGCTGTACCGCCCCCGGGTTTACCGGGTATTCGGTCTTCCCCTTTTTCGGTGACGCGAATGACGTCTTGAGTTGGCACCCAACAAACCGACTTAGCATCACCAATACCGTCGTTGGGGGCCCGCTTACGATCAACAGCCGCAGCGTAATCGAGAGTGATGCAATGTACAACGGCTTTCCCGCGGTGGTACAGGCTGCGAACGGTGACTTCGTGCTTTCGTACAAAAAGGGCCCTAGTCATGTGAATAGTCCACTGGTCATGCTGCGTCGCAGCCAGGATGGCGGCGCGACATGGAGCCCGGAAGTCGTCTATTTCGATTCGTCGAAGCCCGACCCGGCGCTGACTCGGACCCCGCTCGGCGCCTTACTGATTGCATTCGTCAAACTGGATCAGAACGGCGGTGAAGCAGGGGCTTACAGCCGCTCCGCCGACAACGGATTGACCTGGGGACCATTCACATTCTTCGACAATCCCCCCACCAATACGTTCGTGATGGACCCGTTGGTGAATGCTGGACAGACGTTGTATGGGGCTGGGTATGGGCCGTACAGGGGCGGTGCGGGTTACACGCCAACAGTATGGTCATCTTCAGACGACGGTCTTACCTGGACTAAGCTTTCGGAGCTTCGCGAGCCGGGCGATCCCGGACTCAACGAAACCGCAATCGCCCAGACGGCCTCGAACACTCTCTTCGCGATGATGAGAACTGACGATGGCCTAGATACCTTCGGACGGTACTCCAACGATATGGGAATGACCTGGGGACCGCTGGTCTCCTACACCTCACAAGTGGGTGTCCTGCAAGCGCCGATGATGATCCAGACCGGATCAGCGCTGATTCTTATGGGACGCGAGAGCACCGCTATTCCTGGAGTCCAACCTGCCGCCCTCGGCTATCCGCGGCAGCTGGTTGCCTTCGTTTCCTACGACGTCGGACAGACCTTTGGCGCCGGCATAGTGCTCGATACTTATACGGGAGAGGCAATCGACGGCGGCTACTCCTGGCCAATATTGTTAGCGAATGGGCAGGTATTCGTGGTTTACTACGCAGACTCCCACAATCTGCGGGAGCCCGACATCAAGGCGCTAACCTTGTCGGTAACCCAGCCCTCCACCCAGCTCACCAATTCGATCCATGTGCTCAGCCAACTCGCGCCAGGATTAGCCACACGTGCACTAAGTTTGAATGTGACACGATACTCCCTCGAATTTCGATTTAGTTCCAAGCCGACGCCGGCGGGAAGCCAGTTCTCGGTTGTGCTGCAGGGACAAGCGTCCGGATCGGCATCGAGTCTGATCAACTGGGAACTGCCCTCCACCCACGCCGCCGATCCGACTGCGGATTCTGGAGTCATTTCGAACGGCCAATTCGTACCGGTTTTGAACAGCTTCATCTACGGGCAGCCTTATCGGCTGCGCACCATTGTTGATGAAACCCAAGGCACCCAACAAGTCTCAGTGCTGGATAAGTTTGGCGCTTGGATTAGCGCCACCACGCCGCTGCCCCTGGCGCAGCCGACCTCCCACGCGACGACCATCCAGATCGGCAACAACTCCAATTTGCGCGCCACCGACACCCTGCTAGACTTTGTTTTCGTGCGTCCGGCAGCGCAAACGGAACCGCAGGTTATCGTGACCAGGGTCCACTGACCGAGGACAAGGGTGGGATAATTGGTGTCGGGGCCGCCTTCTGCTAACTAATGTTGCCCTTTCATTCTGAAATTGCTGTGGGTGTCACGGTGGCATAGTGCGCAGAGCGTGATCAGATTCTCTTCCGAATCATCGCCAGACTGACTGCGAAATTCCTTGTGATGAACCTCGAGTCCGGACATCGCTCCGCAATGCTGGCATCTCCAGCCGTCCCGGCGTAGGACAAGTTGACGAAGCTGTTCGTACGATTCTGGATCGAGTCGTTGGCGGGCGCGTTTCGTCAAGACTCGATTCACGAAGCCGTCTGGGTAACGCGGTGAAGAAACTCCTGTCTTTGTTTGCCCGGCAGGAACTTGAAAAACCGCGTGATGGAAAAGAGCAGCGTTTCCGGATTTTCGTTGTCCAAATTTGCTCCTGCCAGGAAGTCCGCACAGATCATCTCCAAGCAGTAGCCCCGTGATCTGTCAGAACCCAGCATCCGTGCTGCTGTCTCCACTGCCTGCTCGATCACGGGAATCTGACTCTTGTACAACTTGAAGTAGATGATTTCCCACGGCTCGGTGTCCTTGCCTGTCAGTTCCTTCTCCACCTCCCGCTTGAACTGATCCTTCGGCATTTCCCGGGCTTTGTGCAACCAGGTTGCACAATCAAACTCCGGCCCGTCCCTGCGGGCAACCTTAGCTAGCTCCAGTCCCTTCGTCCACCCCACTTCCTTCAGCTCTTTCCTCGCCTTCGGCGGCAGATGCTCGTGGATTGACATCAGGTAGTAGGCCTTCCTTCGTGACTCCGGAAACCGTCTCTCCAGGAACTCATCGAATGACTTCAGGTTCTCCAACCGCCAGTACTGACCTGCCCGGACCTCGCAAAGGTAGCGTCCGAGTTCGACGAACCTGGTGTCGCGCTCCGCCTCTTTCCGCTGCTCCCAGGCCAGGATTTGGTCAATCTGGCCGAGCACGAACTGAGCGCGTCGGCGATTGAGCTTCGGGTGCATGGGCGGATTTCTAGTAATTAAGCTCGTCAAGCCAACCAAGTTCTTCTGCTCCTGGCCGCCGCACCAGAGCGGTGTCGGCAAGATCCTGCCGTCCGAGACAAAGCCCAACGTAGGGACAGCTGCTGCAAGGGTTCTGCGGGAAGCGAATGCCGCTGTGGGGCAGGAACTGGGCGGACTCGATCCGGCGAACCGTGTCTTCCACGAGCTGGCCGAATTCCTGACGCTGTTCGTCGGTAATCGTGGTTCGCAAGTACTGCACCTCGACCAGCCGCTTGCGGACGAATACGACTTGGGCCACCTCGGCAATGCCGGTCATCCAGGAGTAGCAGACGAGTTGCGGATCGAGAGCCAGCAGGCCGTTCGGCTCTTCGGGATAGCGGCTGGACGTCGTTTTCCACTCCAGCAGACAGCGGGTACCGTCTAAATATCCAATGGCATCGACGTAGGCCACGAAATCGTTCGTGGCGGAAACTGGTCTGACAACCTTGACCTGCAGGTTGCGACGGTGCTGACGGATGCGAATACGGTCGTCCTGGCAGAAGCGGTCGAGGAGTTGGATGCCTTGCTGCAGCATCCGGTCCCAAGTGTCATTCTTCGAAAAGTGCAGTTCCGATTTCTGGCAGGCCGACCATTCCTGGTAGAGGGAAATCCCTGGGTCTTCGCCACGGAATCGGGCGGCGAGAGCCTGCTCGAACGCGCGTCCGAAGAGCATGGCGGCTCGAGTGTCCTTTTCCCTCCAACCATCGAGGTAGCGGTGACGATACCGACGCGGGCATGTTAGATATTGGCTGATCTGCGTGTAGCTGTAGGTCATCGGACTGCCTCCGACCCGATCCCGGTCCTTGCGGAGACGGTTGACAGTCTCTCCCATTGGCTTTCCGGGGCGAAGCCCTCGAAGTTAAGCAGGGAAGTGCCGCTTACAACGGTGTGACTGATCTTGACTATTCCGCGCAGTCCTACCAGACTCTTGTCATCAATCTCGTCCCGTGCCAGCAACTTCCTGTCATAGCCAAAGTCGCGCAAGAACCAGGTCAGCTTCCACAAAGCTTTGGTGGTGCAATACAGCCGCCCTGACATCACTTGTCCTGCCAGTTCGCGAGGTTCAAGGATCGCAAGACGCAATAGGTAGAATGGCTTCGCTGGATGCCAACGGTACTGAGCCCGGTCGACGCGTACCAGAGAGACGCCGTCGGGTAGCTGGTCGCCAGCAGATGAGGCTCTCTCGCTCAGACCCTGGATGCGGCGTATCATGCGGCACCTTCGTTTTTCTTTTCTTGGTCAACTGGATAGCTGTTGAGTTGGCAGAGGAGGGCATTGCGGTCTTTTTCGGCCCAATCGGCGAGGTGGGCGACAAAGTGCTCAACCTGATCGCGAGTGGCCTCGCGGAGTGTCTGGGTACCGCAGAAGTCGACGGCGTAAGCCTTCACCAGGTTGGGTTCGAGTTGGTACTGGCGGATGAGTTGACAGAGTCGGTCACGAACCTTTGGGCCCCCATAATTTCCATCGGTGGGCTGCGTCGGCAGTTTCCTCGGGTCGCGAGAGGAGTGCGGCGGCTGCGGGGATGTCCCGAGTTCCTCGACCGAACAAAGGCCGATGCCGTAGGCTTTGCGCAACGCTCGGTTGACTGCACGCGTCTCGGCAACTCGCATCTCAGCGCCGTGGACTAGAGCCGACACATTCGACGGATCTGCATCCCCATAGCCGACGAACCCTCGGCAGCTTCGTGATTTGTAGACCGTAGCCTCGAACGCCCAGCGTTTTGCCAATACGTCGCAAAACGGCTGAACCGGTTGGACGTTGATTCCAGCACACTGATTCCGACATGCCAGGCCTGTGAGTCCGGAGTGGGTAACATACCACCCACCGTCTAAGAAGAGGAGGTCCCCATTTGCAACGGAAAACTGGAATTGTTTTGTAAGGTTTCGCAATGCTCTCAGGGCTATTTGCCCAAGGACGCCTCCCCAGCGTGACCTTGCATATCGTCTGTTTTGTCGGATCAAATCTTCGGCCACGGCCATCAGTATCTCCTCTGTGGATGTCTCTATTTGTTACGTTACACTTATACTGTACAACAATACAGTACAATATTAAGATACACAAGTAAAGGAGAAAGTTTCTATTGATTTGGCGCGACGTACGATAGGGGAACGTTTTTACAACGAGAGGGATATCAGTGGGTTGCCCGGCGAGCTTCCTTTAGTGCGGCGGAAGCCACGAAGCTGCTCATGCTGATCTTCTGCTGCTTTGCTGCCTTCTCGATCTCCATTTGCTCTTGATCGGTGTAGTAAGACGTGATCGACTTCCTCACGACAGCCGACAGCTTGCGGCGCCTGAAACCGGCAGGTTGTTTCTTCACAGGAAGGATGTTAGCACGAGAATTCGTCGTGCTGTCGATGGGAGTATTTGGGTTAGAGGAACACGCCGCGAGTGGTCTGGCGTCCGTCCGGAACTACATCCTGGCTCATGATCCTTTACTGTCATCTCTTGGATTTGGACACAGAGCGGAGTTTTATGGATCGCATATCCCGGCGCATCGCCAGGATGGTGTGAGTACGGAAGGTGGAGTCGAACGCTAATCAGACAGTTTTAGAAAACTGGAACCATCGCATTGAGGGACGTCGTCGAATTCCCGGTGATCAGCATTCCGCCAACCGCAAGAATCGCGAGTGCCGGACAGGATTTTTCAATGCGCAAGTCTAGTATGCTCTCTTGCTGATTCTTTGCGTACTATCGCCGGTGATTTCATGCACCCTCGATTGTCTTGATTTTTCTCCTTGATGAGAGATAAGGTCACAGAGTCAAGAGAAAAAGGAGAAGGACCCGAACGATGTTCACGTCGGCCGTCTCGGAGCCAATGCGCCGAAGCGCAAGCTGACGCCCGAGGTCCGGCAAGAAATTGGGAGGAAGGCCGCCCAAGCGAGGTGGGCTGGAAAGAAACGGGTCGAGTGATGAGCGATCCCGGAGATCCTGATTGTCAACTAGGTTGAAGACCCTGCAACGCCGAGTCGCGACCCTAGAGCGGGTTTTTGCGGAGCTATTGCGTGAGCGAGGGGCCCTCGCATGCAGGTGTCGTAAAGAAGTCAACTACCACACTGCGGACGAATTAAAGAAAATCCTGAGTGTCCCCTGTCCGCTTCACGGTGTGCGCAAAGTTGGGTTCATAATGTATCTAGCACCTACGTACGCGCTTGCGGAGGAGGACCGCCAATTTTGCGAATGCCCTCCGAAGCTATGGCGGGAGTACCTCGAAGGAAAGCGATCGAGACCCACCTCCGATGAACTGATGAAGGAATCTAACCGCGAGCAAGAGAAACGTTTGCCGATCGATTCGGCAGCATCGCAACGGCAGTTCGAGGAGGAGAGCGCTAAGCGGGATGCAGTCGTTCGAGAGTACGAGGAAGCGCTGGCTAGACAAGAGCAATTGGTGCGCGAGCAAGACGAGAGTGGACTCTAGTAAAGTTGGTGTGTTGGAAGCGTTTTCACATGGTTCAAGAACCTAAGAGGGCTGTCACAGGACGCTGCCGCGCGGTTACAAAGGCCGGAAGGGCTTGCAAAGCTGCGGCAACCGACGGCGGTCTCTGCTTCTTTCACGCCAATCCAGCGAAAGCGGCTGAACTGGGCCGCATCGGTGGAAGAAAGAGCGGATATTCTACTTCCGGAGAAGCGAATCAACTCCCCAAGCTGGACAGTGTTGTTGCCGTACGTGATGCCCTCGCCCAGATGATTGGAGATCTCCATTCAAAGAAGCTCCATCCGCGAACGGCTGCAGGGCTCGCCCAACTTTCGAACGCCTTGATTCGCGCGATGGAAGAAGTGGAACTAGAGCGTAGAATCAAGAAGCTCGAGGAGATAGCAGAGCGATTGGCGCAGAAGACTGACAACGCTCCGAAGCCATAAGCCATATACCTTGGACCTGCTAAATTTCCACAATAAAACATAGCTTCTTATGGCTTAAGGCATTGGGCAATCCAACGGCATATTTCAAAGACATTTGCCTGGTCCGTCCGACAACGAAAACTCGGCGGCGGCGGGCCGTAACAGAGGCAGCAAGGACTTTCAAGAATTTCAATGTGCGGAATCTTTGGCATCGTTGCGCGTAACGCGCGAGTCCCGGCAGATGTGCTGGATCGCGCCACGCAATCGCTTGCCCACCGAGGCCCCGATGACTCCGGTACGATAATTCTTCACGACTCCGTGCGCGAGCCGGTGGAAATTGGCTTGGGCAACCGCCGCCTGGCGATTCTCGATCTATCTCCCCTCGCTCACCAGCCCATGCATGATCCCGACACCGGCAATTGGATCATCTACAACGGCGAGATTTACAACTTCCGCGAGGTTCGCAAGGAGCTTGAGCAAACCGGCACGAAGTTTGTCAGCCATTCCGATACCGAAGTTCTCCTCAAGGCCTACGCGCGCTGGGGTGAAAAGTGTCTTCCAAAATTCCGCGGGATGTTTGCCTTCGCCATCTGGGATACGCGCCAACACCACCTGTTCCTCGCCCGCGATCCCATGGGCATCAAACCGCTTTACTACGCGGAATCGGGATCATACTTTATTTTCGCCTCCGAAGTTCGCACCATCATGGGGACCGGCCTCGTCCCCCGTCGCCTGGATCACGCCGGTGTCCTGAACTACCTCACTTTCGGTTCAGCCTACGATCCGCTCACCCTTATTGACGGCATTCGCGCGCTTCCTCCCGGCCACAGCCTGATCTGGGAGCATGGCACTGTTCGCCATTCGCCCTATTGGAGTCTGTCGGACAACGCAGACGACGCTTATGCGAACGGCAGCGACCGCAAGCGACTCCCTTCATCCACAAACGACAGAGGCCGCGCGGCTTCAGATCTGCGTCCGATGTTGGAAGAGGCCGTCCGCCTACAATTGGTCAGCGATGTTCCCGTAGGAGTATTTCTCTCCGGAGGTATCGATTCGAGCGCGCTGGTCAGCATTCTGAGCCGAGGCGGGGTGACGCCCAGCACTTTCTCCCTGGTCTTCCGCGAGGCTGATTTTTCCGAAGCCGAACATTCCCGCACCGTTGCCCGCAAGTTTCACACCGATCATCATGAGATCACGGTCTCGCAGCAAGACGTGCTCACCGCAATTCCCGACGCGCTTCGCGCCATGGACCTGCCCACCATGGACGGAATCAATACCTACTTCGTTTCCCGGGAGGCGAGAGTCGCTGGCGTAAAAGTGGCCCTGTCAGGCTTGGGCGGAGACGAGGTGTTCGCCGGTTACTCCAATTTCCGCACTGTCCCGCGCATGGAGCGGTTCGCGCAATTCTGGAACCACGTGCCCCACGCGGTAAGTAATCCTTTGGCGTCGGCCTTTACCGCGCTCGCCCCCGCGACCGACCAAAACCGCAAGCTGGCCTCGTTGGCACGCGACAACGGCCGCGTTATGCATCCATACTTTCTGGCGCGCATGCTCTTCAGTCCCAGTCAGCGCGATCTTCTGTTTCCATCTTCAGCCTCAGGGGCCAGCGAGCGCGCCGCCGCTTCGCAATCCGCCAACCTTCAGCAAGCGCTTCAACTCGACGCGGTCAATCGGGTTTCCTATCTGGAGACGCGCTGTTATATGCTCAACACACTGTTGCGCGACTCCGATTTCATGAGTATGTCCCAGGGCCTGGAAGTTCGAGTACCTTTGATCGACCATCAGCTCGCCAAGGCAGTTCTCGCCCTGCCCGGAGCCTGGAAACTAAACGGCAGCACGCCGAAGACGCTACTGGTCGAGGCGCTCGAAAATTCTCTGCCCGATGATATTGTGCACCGCCCCAAACGTGGATTCACGCTCCCCTTCGAGCAATGGATGCGCGGTGACCTGCGAGCAGAGATTGAGCCGGTACTGGACAAGAAAATCAGCCAGGGTCCGCTAACGGGATTGTTGGACTCAAGTCAAGTGCGCGGAGTGTGGCACGACTTTCTGCGCGGTGCAACCTCATGGACCCGGCCATGGTCGTTGTATGTGCTGCAGCGCTGGTGCGAACTGCATTTGTAGACGATTCATTCAGCATGCAAAAGATCGAAGAAATCAAGAGTCTGGAAGCGACGACCTCAACCCGCAAACTGCCGGTCAGCGTCATCGTGGCTGCGCGCAACGAGGCCCGCAATCTGCCGCGTTGCCTTGAAGCTCTGCGGGACGTCGGCGAAGTCTACGTGATTGACTCCCAGAGTACAGACGCGACGCCCGAAATCGCGCGCTCCTTCGGAGCAAAGGTCGTTCAATTTCACTATCAGGGAGGCTGGCCCAAAAAACGCCAGTGGGCTATGGAAACTTTGCCTCTGGCCTTCGATTGGATTCTGCTTCTTGATGCCGACGAAGCCCTTACGCCCGCACTGGCAGACGAAATCCGGCAGGCAGTCGAGGATCCAAACATCAGCGGTTATTACATCTCGCTGCAATTGCAATTTCTTGGGCGCACTCTCCGCCACGGTGACGCCAGCTTCTGGAAGCTCTCGCTTTTCCGCCGCGGCAAGGGTCGTTATGAGTGCAGGCTCAAGGATCAGGATTCCTCCATGGCCGACATGGAAGTTCACGAGCACGTCGTGGTCGACGGGCCAACGGCAAAGTTGAAGAACCCCATCATTCACCACAATGTCGAATCGCTCTCCCGTTACATTCAGAAGCACGACGAATATTCCAACTGGGAGGCGCGCGTACTTTTAGAAACAGAGGAGAGCAGCCGCGAGCTTCCGCCGGCATTTTTCGGCACCCAAGCCCAGCGCCGTCGTTGGCTCAAGAAGCATCTCTACGCGTTGCCTGGTTCGCCCGTCTTGCTTTTTCTTTATCGATATTTGTTCCGTCTCGGTTTCTTAGACGGCACTCCCGGCCTCATTTACTGTGGATTTCAGGCGGTGCAGATGTTCCACACCAAGGCTAAGATTTACGAATTGAAGAAACAAGCGGCGCACCCAGAGCCAAAGCAAAGTAAGGACTGATCTAGAAAATGTGTGGCATCAGCGGTCTGATGAATTGCGGAGATCGGGAGACGCTGGCCCGGATGACTCACATCCAGGCCCATCGCGGACCCGACGACTCCGGCCTCTGGGAGCGCAAGTTCCCCGACGGCTCCTATGCCGGACTGGGCAGTCGGCGCCTCGCCATTCTCGATCTATCGTCCGTCGGCCACATGCCGATGTGCAACGAAGACCGCACTGTCTGGATCACCTACAACGGCGAAATCTACAACTTCGCCGAACTGCGCCGCGAGCTCGAAAGCAAAGGCCACAGCTTCGCTTCGCACACCGATACCGAGGTCATCATCCACCTCTACGAGCAGGAAGGCCCTGACTGCGTGAAGCGCCTCAACGGCATGTTTGCCTTTGCTATCTGCGATCTTCGCTCAGGCTCTCCCATGCTGTTCGTAGCGCGCGATCATTTTGGCGTCAAGCCTTTCTATTATTTTCACGCCGGTGAGCGGTTCGCCTTCGCTTCTGAAATCAAGGCCCTGCTGCAGGTCCCGGGAGTTGAGCCCGAGCTCGATCTCGAATCGCTGCACCAGTACCTGACCTTCCTGTGGGTCCCCGATCCCAAAACAATGTTCCGCCGCATCCTGAAACTTCCTGCGGGACACTACGCGACTCTGCGTGCCGGACAATTGAAGCTCACACAGTATTGGGACCTCACGTTTCCCGCCGCGACCCAGAGCTACGCGCGCTCCGAGAGCGAACTGGCGGAAGAAATCCGGGAGCGCTTCCGCCACTCGGTCGAAGCGCAGATGGTCAGTGACGTTCCCATCGGTGCTTTTCTCAGCGCCGGACTCGATTCATCGAGCATCGTTGCCATGATGTCGCAAGCGACGCGACAGCCCGTCCGCACCTACACGGTTACTTTCCCAAAGAAGTGTCGCGTCGGCGAGACCACGCTCGACGATCCCGAAGTCGCCACTCGATTGGCG
>Ga0209488_10000631_pt1 | contig 29793 bp, 44 predicted proteins | sample Rivendell_Oct201_8_FD_188349 | JGI IMG/M metagenome (GOLD analysis project Ga0209488, IMG submission 188349) | Vadose zone soil microbial communities from the Eel River Critical Zone Observatory, Northern California, USA -... | ecosystem: Environmental > Terrestrial > Soil > Vadose zone >...
AACTGGGACTGTTCTTGCGAAAACCTTTGAAGAGCACTTTTATCGCCAGAGATAACAGCAAGGACAAACTGCTTTTCTAAGTTGATGACTCTTTCCTGCAGAGCAGCTTCCATGGCGAACAAGGCGAATGGGGGCAGGACGAGACTTGGTGACCGGCCCGTTTCTTGATTAATGTCAATATAAGGTGTTACCTAAGCACAATGGAGAACGCTGAGGCCATAACAAACACTGATAAATACTTGGGATCTTTAAAAGGTCGCAGCCACACCGTCAACATCCCATGTCAAGCATGTCAAGCATGTCAAGCCGGAACCTCTCTCGATCCCTTCTATCCGAAAGGGCTCGCGACATATTAGTGCTACTCACTGATGGACATCCGCATCTACCTCCTGGCGGAACACAGAGCTCTCTTCAACCTCACCTCCCTGAAGTTCGAATATCGGCACAGTATTTCATTGACATGGGGCTTCGGTCTGCGGCCGCCGAACACCTACTGGTATCATTTTGGCAATTTACTGCTCGGTATCAGCAAATTTTCGAACTCTATTTCAGTCGCGCAATTCAAGGGCATTGCCTCCTCCCTCCCGCCTATTACCACGACACGTTTGTCGCTCAGTTTAAAAGGATTATCCAAAGTTGGGCATCTCAAATTGTCTCAGCCGTTCAAGTTCAAATATGTCAAACTGCACTCTCACCAAATTTGTGCAAATGGGGCATTGACGTGAGTCTTGTCATCTGCCATTTAACTGCAATGCTAGATGCTCGTTTCAGATACGTGTGGACGACGCCACGAAGAATAGTATTCTTTCTAAACTTGCCGTACAGACACCACCAGTTTCTTTGAGCAGAGTACGTTTTTCTCACCGACAATTGTTGGATTTGCGCTAACCACAGTGCCACCGCTCCATAGTTGGAAGAAGTGTGTGAAAAGGACGACACTCTATTAATAAAGCCAGCCAATCCCCCCCTTACGGTATGGATTTTTTCTTCTTGGCTGGATTTCGCTCACACATATGTAGTCACCTGGGTCCCAAACTATCTCCCCGGTAATGCGTGCCTCGAGATCTGGTGACTTACTTAGTGGAGCAGTGCCGCCAACCTGTTTTCCCGCGCGATACCCTCCACCACCGGGCGAATTACATGCTCTGGCCCAAAGGACCTTTGTCACGTTTACTCGCACAGCATCTGTCCACACCGAGAAAATGACAGTAAGCCGCAGCACTGATGTGCCACCATTGATTAGTCTCTTCGGCCAGATGAACGTTTCAGGACGAGAGGAAGCAAAGGCTCAAGGATCCCCTAAAGGCTTTCCTCGGAACCCGAAATCCAAAAAGACGGAACCTCTTCCTCCGCTCTTGTCTCCGATTATTGTTGATGCATCAGGTACCTCCTGCGAAGTCCAGTCAACGGTGATAGGGGTGGGTCCAACTCCAAGGTCAACACCTGTAAAACGTAGACGCAGAATTGCACCGCTGCCGAACCGCCATAAGAGTTTCATATCTTCCTCGGACTCGGATTCGTCATCATCATCATCATCATCACCATCAACAACAACAACCTCCGCTCCAGTCCCTTATTTTGGTGCCACATCACGTGTTCCGTCCACGCACATAGGAAAGATACCCGTAGACCGTGCCAATGCATCGTCCGGTATATCCTGTCTTCGTCTGACCGCGCCCATACAAGATTCTGCCGAGACGTTAAGCCCGTCAACGTCGAAGCCTTTCACGCCTAAACAAAGGAAAGCGATCCCTCTTCCCCGCCGGGTCTCTCCTCGACCACAGGGTACCTTTTCATCGCAGCAAATGGCACCCTCGGTGCTATCAGGGCCGAATAACCCTTCACGCCCAGTGCCACGCTCGCCTTCTCTCATTTTGGACAGTTCTTCATCCGCATCTTCAGACGAGCTCGATACCCCTCCTTCAACACCCCCACATGTGTCCTCTCTTCGTAGCACAATAGCCGAGAGCACATCTATTCCGCCCAAAATCAATATGTTGATGTCGCGTCATGGCCCTTCGTTCGGAGATAGCGTTTTGCCAAATCCAAGGGAACGGACCATACACATCGACCTTACGAGAGGTGCAGGTGGACAAGAGCGATCACTCACCTTCACATTCGGTGTCTGATACTCGCGTTCATGGCTCTCTTGCATGCCTCTGTCTCGTTTTCTGGCTGCCTCGGTTTTTCATTATCCAATTCGTATCCGCTTTATTTCGTCAAATGTGTATTCTTATTGCACTCTCAAACTGGTCGTGCTACTGAGACGATGTACCTTACTCTACCGCCGCTCGAACGGACGTTCTATTGATCTATCCGATTATCATTCTATTGAGAGAAAACATTAACTTGATATCCTCCAAGAGTCGTACCGGAATGGAATCACTCGAAACTATGTCACATTACACAGCACAAGCAGGGCAACGCTATAACAATACAACAATACGATTTGTTCTAGATACTTGGTTGCAATCACGCGAGTTTGGAGGCCTACACAGCCACAGCGTATAGCATTCAGTATTGTCAGCTCGAAAAGAGAGGGCTGAACGCGCACCAAACTCAGCAGTCCGCCCAAGCCACCACTGTTGCCACCACCAATCCCGCCACCAAACTTGCCGTGCAGGAAGAGTTTTGCAATAGTCATGGCTGCACCGTTGACCGCATCCTGTTTCCCGCCGCTGCTGGCGCCGCTCTTATCGAAGAGCTTGGAAGCCTCAGCCATGGCTAGACTGATCAGCTGCGTCTGCGAGCCGCCACCGCTACCGCTGCCACCGGACGTGAATTTCTTGAGCGCCTGCGCACGGATGGAGGTTAAAAAATAACAATAAAAAGAGAGTTTAGCCAAGTTTGGCAGGCAGGTCGTACTTGAAGGGCCGCGGCGCTGCCTAAGGACGATGCGGACAGGCCCTTGGTGTTACCCTCCTCGTAGGCCTGGCGGTGCGCGTGTTGGATAGCTTCTTCGTCGATGGCTTCTTCGTGCTGGTCCTATTTCCCCCCCACGAGAACCGCGTGAGTTACATGCGCACATGACGCACACTCGTGTTTGGCCTGCGCGACGCACCTTGTTATGGTGGATGAATGACAGCGCTGAGGAGAACAGAGAGCTGTCGCCCGAGCCGTGAGTCTGTGCGGTGCGGACTGCCTCCTCGTGATCGACTGCGCACGTGAAGGAGGAGATAGATAATCAGATCGATCAGCTTGTGGTTAGACGATTGCAGGGGTGCATACTTTGAGGACCACCGTAGCCACCACCTCCACCTTGAGAGTGGTGGGGCTCATTGTACTCTTCACCACCGGTTTTGCGATATGTAGCTGTTAGAAATCATAGATGGGGCACCAAGTAAGCCTGGAAGAATCATTGATCCGGGAAGATCTGGGCGTGGACTGACAGTCGTTGCCTCCATGGCTCTGATGGCCGTGGTGACCTTCATTGCCCTGAGAGGACTGATAGGCATCGTAGCCCTGCTTTGCAAGGTTAATAAAGCTGTCCTATGAAGAGGGTGAGCAAGTAGACGGTGAGGAGATCCGAATTACGGTACCATGGATGATGGGCGGTGGCAAAGCGTTATCAGTTCAGGATCTTCTAAAATTAAATTAATGAAACCATTTATATATGTCCATGTCATGGTTCGGTTCACCCTCTCTCACACATTTCGTCTCACACTTTGCACGCGCACTGGGCAGCAGGACAGATGCATTCGCACTCGCAGAACTTGAATAACCTTAACTTTATTTTCTCCCCGGCCATGTCGTCTTTCGTCCACCCGCCACCCACAGCGTCGTTCCCCCCAGCGCAGCCAGACGACCCAAACTCACCCGTACTCTTCAAAGACAACATCAATCTCGTCCAGACTCAAATAAGCACCGTGCGCTCATTGGCACACGAAGCGCTCAATGCGATGTGCGTTCTCGTCCTTCACTCCCGGGCCCGGCTCGATGTCAAAGGTTCTTCCTGTTCGGCTAACGGAACTCCCATGTCACCAGCAGGGGTGCTTACCAGCCTGGGTCGAGCCCTGCACATGCGGCCGGTATGTATTATTTGTTTCTCTGCGTCTCGACATTCGTTGATGGCCCCTGGCCCCTAGACTTCCTTGCTGCGTTAAGGCAACATCTTAGGACACTCGACGAGCTTCTTTATACAACTGGCGTTGGGTCTCTACCTCTCTTATCGCCAGAAGATACCGAACCTTTCACAGAGGAGCAACTAGCAGAGCAGGCCAACAAGGCCATCTCGACGTTGTTCACGCTTCACACAAGGATGCAGGAGACAGCAGCTGTTGCTGCAAGTATCATGGCGGCACCAGAACATGCGCCCCGGCGCTGAAGGCAACAGAAATCACGCAGGTGAGCTTTGAGTTTGTGGTTCAGCCTAGTCAAGAGCACAACTAAGGTATCACCTACGCACACCAAAGAGGATGGCCTTCTTGAGACACTCATCAAAAATACGCCATAAAATACATGGTTGTACCAACCCACACTAGTACAATACTACCTGATGCTACTCTTACATCGGTCCCTCACTTCGACTTGTTAACCGCAACTTGGACATCTGATGCTGGATATGGAGTGTTCACTGTGTGCGATCCACTCTCCAGCGGCGCGCTGCTCTCCGGAAACCCCCCAGAAGGCTTATCCTTCTTGTTATCGCCCGCGGTAGTATCCTTAGTGGCTCCTCCTGTGAGGCCCGCAGGGAGATACGACTACATCATGAAAGTGAGCATACGCTCAAGGCCCACCGGAAGAGACAGTTGAAACGCACCGCCGCAGTGGAAATGGCGCCGCTAGCGAGACCCTTGGCCTGCTCAAGATAACTAGCACCCGCATTAACAGCCGCCTGCACATTCTTCTGCCCTTCCGCGACCGCCGCGTCCGTCGTCTCCCCCACCTTCGCGCGAAGCTGCGTCACAGCGTCGTACGCTCTACCAGTGACGCCAGGGCCCCGACTCTGCCGCCCGAGACATCAATATCACGTGTAATTATTTTTTTTGGCAGCTGACGCTGGAAGCGGGGAGGAGGGAGGTACGTACGTGCGCTGTAGATGCGGCGTGCTCGGCCACGCCCTTGGCGTGTTCTGCCGTCTCGTGCACAGCCTGGGCTGCTTTGGCCGTCGGTTGCTCCGCTTCTGCGCGGGCGGCGGTAGTCGTGTCCCCTGCCCGAACTGCGCCGCTCGGCAAGTGCGGTTGGGCCTGCAGGTCAGGTACGAGCACCATACAATACGACGTGTCAGTTCGTTCAAGTGTTAACAAAAAGGGGGGGTGATGGTCACCTCGGCGATGAGCGCTGTCTCCCTCGCGGCGATTTGTGTCTGTGTAGCGCGATTGTGCACTTCTTGAGCGAGCTCGGCGGTCGAGGTTTCGGTCTCGATGATGGCAGCGGATGTCTCGTACCTGCACAACAGCAGTGAGTTAGAAGCAGTTTAAATCGTGCAAGGGTTGAGTATGTACTCGGACATGATGTTGGAGATAATATGAATTACAGTGAAGCTGAGGGGCGGGTAGGAATTTATATACCCGCTCAGATTGGAGCTTGTCATGGTCCGATGACGTCACTCCGCTCATGCTCTGCAAATGTTCTCATTCCATCCATCTGACAGTGCGAGAGAGTAGAGTGAATGACGGAGAGAGTAGAATTGTAATGAAATGTGAAGGGCCACTCAAACATAGAAATGCTACACACATGGTCGGGAAACAATTCACGAGTGCATGAGAAGTAATCATCAAAGGAAAATGAAGAAAAACAAGAGGCGATGAATTGAGATGATGAAAACAAAACACGGAAGACAGAGACGTGTTTGATGATAAGAACGATGAAGGGTATAAAATAGGACAAAACCATTCATGAACATGAACTAAGAAGAAAGCCATACGTGAAAGAATACGTCAAGCGGGCGACTGACTCTGCTTCTCCTCCTCCCACGACCCCACCTTCAGGAATCGAGCCAACACCTCCTCCGACCCTCGTTTGAAGATGTCGACCGCGCGAGCAGGGTCCCACACTCGGCCCCCGGTCCTACGAACCGGCCGAAGGTCTTCCGGCGAAATGGGCGCACCAGCACTTGACGGCGACGATGCCGTGTCACTCGAGAATGTTCGCGAGATAGACGGTGACATAGCACGTGGAAGCTCTCCACTAGGTTGCGAGGTCGACGGTCTCTGTGCAAGTTTATAGAGAACTGGCCGAGGCGTCGACTCTGCAAGATTAGTCGACGAGCCACGGGGAGAAGCGTAGCGAGGGCTGCGGAGGCCAGTCGGGGAACCCAACGGAGAAAGTTTCAGTGCATCGCTTGCTGCACGGCCTTGTGGTCCCGATAGAGCGGAATGGGATCGTGGAAACTCCGGCTGCTTCCCCGCCAGAGACGGGTAGGCGCCGGAAAGGCTGCCCTCTCTCGAACGCGGCGGCGGCGGCGGCCCCTCTCCTTTATCTTTAATCGAGCGATTAGCGTCCGATGGGTCGATGAGGATAGTAACCTGGACACTCTGGTCCCGGGTCTCTTTAGGAATCGTCTGCACACCTTGTGAGCGGTATTCCTTCTTCCTCTTGCCTTTCCCGCTGTAGTAAGGCTGCGATGCCGTGCCAGACGATCCGGACCGCGGGCGTGGCTTGCCTGACGGGCTCCCTATGTGCTCGTCGTCCGTATCTTCGTCGTCACCATCCACACTACTCTCCCCTGATTCGTGCCAATTCTTGAACAGCGCGCTCTCGCGCCTTCGCGAATCGCCAAAATCAAACGCAGGAGCCAGGGGTGGGACATTTTGCGAAGGCCGCACCAAGCGTGAAGCATACTTCTGTATGCTAGGTACACTATCCCAAACGTTGCTGTAAGAAAACGTAGGCGGGAAGCCAGAGGGAGGAGAAGACGTGTATGGCTGCGTAGGAGAGAAACGCAGCGGCGGACTCGGAGACGGGGACACACGTCCCACCGGAGGTAGTAAGAACTGACCAGGAGGTGGTGAGTCTGTAGAAGGGAAGACACGACCGGGAGTCAAGCGAGGCTTATCTTCCCAAGGGAATATAGGCCTTATCTTGGCCCTATCTGGACTTGGAGTCTCTCCTTGTTGGCGTTCCCCAAGGACATTGACGTAGTGCTTCTCTTCCAATAAGCGTTCGGGGATGCGTGGGGGAGGTGGCACCGTGAAATGTGTCTCGGTCATGCCTTGCACAGACGACGAGTCACTGCGGTAGTGGGAAGGAGACTGATCCCAAACATTAGGATAGTAAGTGGTGGGGGGGAAATTGGATACGGGCGCAGTGTTGGGAGGAGGCTCAACTGCAGGATTCCATTCCACTAAGGGTGGAGACTTAGGCCGGACTGGTTCTTGAGGAGGCAGAGCTTGGTGACGACCATGCTGACGAGCGTGCTCAGGATCAGGATGAAGGGCAATATCATGCTCTAGATGCACCTGCTGTGCGCCGAGACTCGGAGTTTGGGCTTCGTGGAACCGTCGAGAATCCTGCGCTGTATGTGTCTGTGGCGGTCTTTGTGTTACCTGGTGAATCGCTCCCTGCGGCAACCCGCGATGGGGCGGCAATCCTGGTATGTGCTCTGTGCTTATTTGCGGGGTTTGACGTGGTGCTGCAAATGCTGAGACGTGTTCACGCTCAGATGGCAAAAACAAGTGACGTTGACCATGGGGTTGCCCCGCAAACGGCTGCGGGTAAGTTCCGACAGGCAGTGTCCCCTCAATTTGTCCTGACTGTGGGAACGACTTTAGCACGCCACCAGCTAATTGTGAGGCATGCTGAGATCCGGGATATTGACCCTGCTCGTCTTGAACTTGCCCATCGTCCGTGCCTTGCGAGTACTCGGGCACAAAACCACTTGGAATCCACCTGTCGTAGCCCTGCGATGGCAGACCGGCTGAGTAGTAACTACGAGTCTGGTCTTGAGGAAGGGAGGATGTGGGACCTGGTTGAATTTGCCAGCGTGCTGCAGCTGCGAGCTGTGCCCCAGCCAGCCAAGGTGGACCCGAGGCCGGAAATATTATAGCGCCTGGATCAGGGCCGGAGTCATATGGCCCAGAGTCGGAAGTTGGACGGTCATGAGGGAGGTTGCTAACATAGAACGAACTAGGCTGCGCTTTAGGCGTTGATGACCCGGCATCGTAATCAAAGTCTCCTGCGCTCGTACCGAGGGCTGGTTGTTCGTCTAGAGTGGCGTGCGATTCGCGGTCCCTTTCAGTTTCAGGCCCGGGCCTGGGTCGTATGAGGTCGAGGCGCCCCTCCAAAGGGAGACTGATATACGCCCCCTCGCCAGTTGTAGCAGAGGGAATTCTAGAAGATCCGGAGACGCCGGAGATGCCGGAAAACCCTTCAATGGCAATCTGTCGCAGATCCTCAAGACTTAATGCAGATCCAGAAGAAGCGGGAACAACCGGAGCAGCTTGGTCCCATACCGCCTCATAACGTGTTAGTGCATACGCAGCTTGAGGTATGACCGGCTGAGAGCGATAATGTTTGTCGTACACGGCATACCATCGATCGACCAGTGAACCATAATCGTAAACCTGCAAGGGCTGGGGAGCAGCTTGCTGCGCAGTGACTGAGCCGGGCGCACGCCAAGGTATAGAGGACCATGGCTTGTTGGCACCAATAAAATGAATGGCGGAAATCTGTGAGCCGAAGCGCTCATAGGCTGGCGCATAGCTAGAATCGGGATCAGATGAGCAGGAGCCTATGGGAACGAATGGAAGGGCCTCTTACGTGTACACGGCAGTAGGCGTCGTATTATAAGTAAAGCTCAGCCTATTCCAATCACTTCCCCGCCATTCGTTAAGAAGGCCTTGGTCGGCACCATCCCAACTGCCTTTAGTTTTTGAGAGCGTCATGAGCTCTGTAAACTTGTCCTCCCCAGGGGACAAGACCATGAAACCGGAATTGAATATGTCAGGCCAGCCCACATCTGGAACCGCCGAGAAATCATGAAGAAGGGTGAAAAGATGAGAGAGTGGACGAATTGGAAGGACGTCGGCGTCAAGAAAAATAATTTTTGAATACTGAGTGAGGCGAAAAATGTGAAGTTTCGTGAGGACCGTAGAAAGGTCTGGACGACCTGGGAAGAGAAGATATTAGAAGGCGCGCGATAGGTGGGGAAGACCGGTGCGAGAAAAAGAGCAAGCAGCGAAGAGGGCGTGAAGTTTATGCACGAAAGCGCCACACGATAGAGTACCGTGGGGAACAGTTTATTGGCCCAATTGAAGGATATAGCGCGGATTCCGGGTAGACGGTAGCCAAAGTTTTTGATGAATAGTAGGGAAAGAGGAAGTGGTGATACGAGATGTGTGAGCTACATAAGCAATGGAACTCACCTAATAGTTGCAGACCGCGCTCATTGTCCTGCTCGATGATCTCAACACCAACGACGACGTCGAAAGCTTTTCTCAGAAGCTTGATACTGGCGATATCGACGGTCTCCGGGGTGACCAAGCAAACGGTTTGGAAGTCGACCTCTGGTGGATGAGCAGGAGAGGGATGAACGTCCTTGAGAGCGGCGGCAAGAGTCAAAGCGCCGGGAAGATAAGAATCAGAAGTCAGGAGAGTAACAAAGGCATAAGGAGAGGCCATGGACCGATGTCCACGCGAAAGGAAAGAGGTGCGTTTAAGGACGCAATGGAGATAAATAAACGGGTTCACGAAAACAATTTATTTTCAAACGGGGCTTTGCTGGCTCTAGAAACCTTTCTCACGCGCTTCTCTTCCTTCGGCTTTGGTTCCCCCGACCAGGGACCGACTGGTTATCCCCATTCCCCATTGCTTGCTATCTTCGTTCTATTATATCGAATCGATCCTAGATAGCACAAAAAATTCTCCGCGAAAGCGCCCGAGCGGTTTGCAGCTGTCAATGCTTGAACGCCGTCTCGACCGCCACACAATACCACGTCACCAGATCCGAGAATTTCACCGAGTTTTCGTTGCACGACTGAAGCTCGTTATCGTACCCACCATCGCATCGTATTACGTTTCTACTCGCAAAGATTTTAAACCATCCGTTGGGGGTATACGTCGTGAGTGACGTCATTGATGATAGCATGAATGGTAGCTGTCGCATCGCATTGGGAAGGGAGGGACGCCCGATCCCGATCCGGGCCGAGTTTATCCTTTATTTCTCTCATAGCAGTGCGTTGGATGATACGATGCTCAAGGTTCTCCTGCCTTCTCGATTATCCTTGTCCTCAGTGACGCCAGCACGCCTTCCCCCAACTCGCCACGTATCTTCTCAATTTCCTCGCCCATCCCCTTTTCCTCGCATTCTCTTCAGAAGGCCTGCCTTTTGGCTCTTACCCGTCCTGGGCGTGGGCGGTGTCTCAGTCTATCTGTACCCTAATCCACAACCCATCTTATCCCAGCTCGTTTCGTCCTCCGCATTGATCCCCTGTCCTTCTCACGAATCTCCCACCTCTCACGACACATTGATATTATCTCCCTCCGAACATACCCTCTCTCTCTCTGACCGGTTACGTTCTTTTTTCATAGATCGCATATGGGAGCCCGTCCTTACCGCCCGACGATTCATTCACTTGTTCATTCTCTTCGTTCCCGTCATCCTCTCGTCTCCTATGCTACTGGTGGGATCTCCGGAAGAGAGGCTCAAAGGTGATAGGTGGGGTGCAGTGTGGTGGTACAACTTTCTTGTAGCCCAGTTGGACCGCGCGGGGCCTACTTTTATCAAGGTTCGCCATATCACGCTTCTACACACATCCACTTACCCACCTTCCCCTTACAGCTGGCTCAGTGGGCGGCCTCGCGCGCGGATTTATTTCCCGCTTTATTGTGCGAACGTATGGGCAAGATGCACTCTCAAGGACGGTCACATTCTCTTGCATACACAAAACGCCTCATAGAGCGTGTCTTTCAACGACCGTTCGACCAAGTGTTTGAAGAGTTTGACGAGACACCAATAGGAAGCGGGGCAATTGCTCAAGTATGTTGTCGGCCTTGTTTCACCTTTGACTGGATATAGCTCAAGTTTTGTTGAGGTTTACAGAGCTACATTGAAGCAGGATTTACTCCCACCATCCTACTTTGACCCAAAACGGACTCGTAAAAAGGGTCCCGGAGCCCTTGCACCTGCCATCCTTCCACAGTCCAAGCCCTCCGTCCCCACCGCAACTGTTGCGATCAAAGTTCTGCATCCTCGGGTGAACAAACTTATAGAGCGCGACCTCTCAATAATGTCATTCTTTGCCCACCTTGTCACCCTCTTTCCCGGCATGCAATGGGTTTCGCTTCCCGAGGAGATTGAGGTATTCGGGCGTATGATGAACGAACAACTCGACCTGAGGAAGGAAGCTGATAACCTAGTCGCCTTTGAGCGGAACTTCATGGCAAGACAGTCACCAGTCACTTTCCCGAGACCATTGCAAATTTGGTCCACTTCAGATATCTTGGTAGAAGAATATCAGACAGCCATTCCTCTCGAGTTGTTTTTGAAGAATGGCGGAGGTCCCTACGACGATCAGCTTGCAGAGCTCGGGTTGGATGCTTTCCTGGTGCGTGACATCTTGCTACCACATGTCCGTGCTCAAACTTGTCAATCAGAACATGTTGCTTCTGGATAATTTCGTTCACTCAGACCTCCATCCGGGTAACATCATGGTCAAGTTTTCGCGATCCACGCCATCCCGCGTGCTTCAGACGCTCTGGTCCTCTTTCTTCTCTGACAATGCGGAGGACCTATCCAACGATCCAACAGATTTAGAGTCAAATGCCATTGTCTCGGATCTCAAATCACTGTCACCGTCTCCCGCTGCTTGGCGAGACAAGCTTCGGTCTCTTTATCATGATGGTTACCTTCCAGAACTTGTCTTCATAGACGCTGGTCTTGTCACGACATTGAATGCAAAGAACAGGCAAAACTTTCTCGATCTTTTCCGCGCAGTGGCCGAGTTCGACGGATATCGTGCGGGCAAGCTTATGGTCGAACGCTGCCGTACTCCCCACTTGGTAGTCGACAAGGAGACTTTTGCACTCAAGATGCAGCACCTTGTGCTTAGCGTTAAACGAAAGACGTTTTCTCTGGGAAAGGTAAAGATCTCTGACATACTCAGGGACGTGTTGACGTCCGTGAGGCAACACCACGTCAAGATGGAAGGCGATTTCATCAATACTGTGATCTCGATCTTACTCTTAGAGGGCATCGGAAGGCAGTTGGATCCGAAACTAGACTTGTTTAAGAGCGCATTACCTATCTTACGGCAATTGGGGAGGGAGATGACGACACGAGAGAACATGGCCAGATTGCCCGACGGACATTTCGCGTCCTTACTCAAGGTAACCCGTCTTTGGCAGTAAAGACGAATCCGATTGCTAATAATGCCTACTGACACGTAGCTTTGGCTTGTACTGGAAGCCCGCGAATTGGCATCTGCCGCGTTGGTCGACATAGATGACCTGATCCGCTACGATCTGTAAACAACTTCATGAATCATCTGCGTCATCTAGGTCTGACACGTTTCCCAGGCTCACACCGTCGATATGAAATGTCCCATTCCCCCACCATCGCTACAGAACAGCTCCTGATAATAAACTCACATCATCTGTATCATAAATCACAGCGTATAGTATATGTAGAGTATACACTTTAGAGTATCTTTGTAACCCTTTTAGAACGGCGCTCTCCAGCATGATGAAGGAATGACGCTATGATATCTTGGGGTCTGATAGATCTGATAACTCAATCGTCCTTGATCTCGACCTCTTATGGCCATTCCACCGCACATCATCAGGCAATTAGAGCGCATCGAGCCAGATGCCCAGTTCAGCGGCGGACTCCCGCAGGTCGTATCTTCGTCGGGGAAGACCTATTTTGTGAAGACTGGATCTCCAAGGGAAAGAAAGCAGTACGTGGGAGAAGCCGAGTCGCTCAGAGCGATGGCTTTGGCTGCCCCTGGCCTGGTGCCCTCTTTACTGGCATTCGGGTTCGTTGACGAAAACGGAGAGGAAATCGATGATGATGATGATGACGCCGCTGGGGGCGGGAGCGGGCGTCCGTACTTCATCTCGGAATTCAAGGACCTGTCCCCCCTGACGGAACGCTCTGGGGCGGTCCTGGGGAAGAGGCTAGCGACGGAGATGCACGACTATGCTAGCCCGGATGGGCGCCGGTATGGGTTCGGGGTGCCGACTTTTTGCGGTGGGACGCGGCTTCGGAATGGATGGTACGAGACGTGGGAAGGGTGCTTTGATGTGCTCATTGGGGATTTGCTGGCTGCGTTGGAGAAGAGGGGCGGTCGGTATTCGGAGCTTTATCGAAGGGGCCAAGAAGTTAGGCAGAGGCGAGTTCCCTCCCCCCCTCCCCCACTGGCAGTTTCCTCCTCGCACAAACTCATCTCATTTTTTCTCCTTGATTAGAGTGATACCTGCCCTACTCAGTCCACTTCAAATCAAACCCGTATTGTTGCACGGGGATCTATGGGTACTTTCCAAAACGCGCGCGCCGAGTCTTCATGCTGACCTCTGAATTCTCTGTGCTGATTGTAGAGCGGAAATACCGGGACTGATACGACCACCGGCGAGCCCATTATATTCGACCCATCTTCCTTGTACGGGCACAACGAGGCCGAGTAAGTGATCGAGAGAGGTATCCGCACGCAGCTGAAATCTTGAAATCTTTGACTTCACACCTAATAGCCTCGCCATAGGTCGCATGTTCGGGGGAATTCCCAGGTCGTTTTTCGAGGAGTATCACAAACATATGCCAAAGACGGAACCTGTGGAACAGTACGAACTGCGGGGAGATCTGTACGAGCTGTTCCACTACCTGAATCACACGGTCTTGTTCGGGGTGAGTGCGCAAGCGGTCTTCGTTTGTGTGCGTATAGTCCGATGACGATGCTCTTGTGACGTGCAGGGAGGATATGCAAGCAGCGCTCAACAAAAGATGGAGACATTGCTGCGCGCGGTGGGGTAATCGACTCTTTGTTGTGTATATCACACGGAAAGAAGGCAGAGGGCGAAGGGCGAATGTAGACTCGGAAGACTTGTGTGAACTGTTGTCACGTTGAGTACCAGGGACAGGCACCTCTAGGCACAGATGGCAGGCACAACTTGCATTGCGGCCAACTGGTAATCGTTTTCAGTCGCCAGTGCTCCCTCTCTACGTCCGCCGTGTTGTCTCACTCTTAGCACAACCGGGTGCGTTTTCCAGGGAATCATACCCCTGTTTACAATTTCGTTGGCCTCGCGTGAATCCAACATATCTCGCAAATAAGCGACTGAAAAAGGCGAATCCATTGGAAAACCGTAGCCAGTATCCTATTAGCGATGTGCTGTATGTTCCACGATGACGATTGGCCGGCTTGGACTGTGCCGCAGGTGGCAATATGTGCCTTCGCTCTTCCGAATCGTGACCAACTGATGCTCAGTGGCCATCATCTTGACGATGATGTGCTATCATATTCGGTATTGGTTACTGCATGCCCTGGAAATTGTGTGGCGCGACGCCTGTACTGCTGGCATAGAGATGCGACGCTCTGGGAGAGTCTTACTAGGGGGCGTAGAGCGGCTGCGGCAACGGAGAGCGTTGGAATATTAGTGATAGCGCAAGGGATGCAGACATAATTGTAGTACTCGTCTGGGCGATATCGCGGCACTAACTGTAGTCGGTGAGCTTTTTGGTGAACCGCCCTGCTTGACTGACAGGTCGACAGGTCGTGGACGATACCATACTGCTCGATGCGAAGGAGTGGATAACAACAAGTACGTAGTTGTTACTGGTGGGTTCACTGGCAGGCAGCCGAGCAAGCCCATAGAGTTAGAACCCCGACAAGACAGAATGCATGAAGCTCGTCAACATCCAAGGTCTGGCTCGGCACTGGCATAGCGTTTAATCGCCACTGAGAGTGGGAGACATTAGAGACGACAGAGTGACTGAGGATGTGGCGTGGTCGTGGATCCCGGAGAGGAAGTGCGTGGAGCAGAAGATGCTATCACTGTCAGTGGCAGGGCCGAAGGGCCCTGCAGGAGACAATCATGATCGATGGTTGTGGTGGCGGTAACAGAACTTGAAACGATGGTACGATCACCCATACAGAACCATTGACTCTATTAACCCTGCAACTGTTGGAGATGGGATTACTCGCATCCCTATAACAGGTATTGCCAGTCCGGTAGCGTTCGTATTCGAGGAGCACTAGCTATCAGAATAACAACGAGAACCGAATGAGGCCTCATTTCAACAAGCAAGCGCTGATCACGAGGTCGTTTCGTAAGCGTAATCACTGATACAGGGCAAGACACAGTAGAACTCAAATGATATCGGTCTACCGGTGAAACAGACCGCAAAGCTTTGAAGAACAACAGATGCCAGGATCAGTATTTTGAAGGTGGCGTGCTGGCATCTGATTGGCTGCATCTCAGGTCCAGCTCGGGAATGCAAAAAAGGAAAAGACAATCGACTTTCCTTGACAGATCCTGGATATCCATATTTGGCACAATGACATGTAGCTTTGGTGTCACCGTCTTCATCTGTTCTGTCTACCGTATGGCCGCTATGGGCTAGTGCAGTACGATGACCGGAATTGATAAGAGAGCAGGTTCGGATATCGTTCGACAGCACCACCTCACGGCATCTCACCCCCGACTTCTCTTGCCAATGGCCCGTTCAAACATTCCACCGCACATCCTCAAGCAGTTAGCTCGCCTCGAGCCAGGGGCACAGTTTAGCGGTGTGCTACCACAGGTGGTGTCTTCGTCAGGGAGAACGTATTACGCAAAGACCGGCTCTCCAAGTGACAGAGGACCATATACCACAGAAGCAGAGTCACTCCAAGCGTTAGGTTTTGCCGCGCCTGGTCTGGTACCCACCTTATTGGCCTTCGGATTCGTCGATGAAAACGGGAGGGAAACCAAGAGTAGCAGGGGTAGTCCGTTCTTCATCACGGAGTACAAGAACATGACCTCCTTGACGGAACACTCGGCCGCAATTCTCGGAAGGAGGTTGGCCACGGAAGTACACAATCACACGAGCCCAAAGGGATTCGGGGCCGAGGTGCCACCTTACTACGGTGGTGCTACGCGGCTCCGCCATGGCTGGTACAAGACATGGGAAGGGTATGTCGACGCCATGATAGCGGATCTGCTATCCACGCTAGAGGCAAGAGGCGGATATGCGGACCTGGGCCGAAAGGGGCAAGATGTAAGAGCAAGGCAGGTCTCCTTCTTTTCCTGCCCTTCACGCAGCTTATATCTCGAGAAGGGTGATCCCTGCTCTCCTCAGACCCCTTCGGATCAAACCTGTGCTGCTGCATGGGGGGTTATGGGTACGTCAGTTAGCATGTATGACAACTCCATACCGACCCTGGTGCAGAGCGGGAACACTGGAACTGATGCAACTACTGGCGAGCCCGTGATCTTTGACGCGTCGTGCGTCTACGGGCACCACGAGGCCGAGTAGGTGTCCCAGAAGATCGCATTGCGTTTCATGTGGCTGAAATTTTATAGTCTTGTCACACCCCGCTTGTTCGAAGGAACGCCCAAGTCATTTTTCGACGCGTACCATAGCCATATGCCGAAATCGGAACCTGTGGGACAATATGGGCTACGGCAAGATCTGTATGAGCTCTTCCACCATCTGAATCATACCGTATTATTCGGGGTGAGTACATGACGATTGACGCAAATCGGTGGTCTAACGCCATACAGGATCAATATGCGAGAGGCGCACAGCGGAAGATGGAGAAACTGTTACGTGCTCTAGGCCGGGCCTGAGCCTGAGTCGGACTCACTCAGATGTCGTCTTCGTTCTATTTTGTGTTTTTGTTTGTTTTTTGCTTTAATTACGTCATTTGGAAAAGTATTGTGTAAACATAGCCAAACACAGATTGCTCACTCAGTCAGCATGACATAAGCTAGAACTTGCTGCAGCCAGTTTCCCTGTGTTCTTCGTGGACCTTTACCACGGCTTCATCTCGAGGAAGATTCGCACAAGCCGGGGAAGATATCCTTTTTTGATCATTGTTAGGATCTCATCTTGGGATGAGTGCTGGTACGCGCCGTGTTCGAATCCGTGAACCTGACGTGCTTCACGTCTTTTCTTAGCCGCCTCCCCTGCTGCAGAGCCTGCGAGCTATGAGGATCCGGCCTATGATGCCATGCCGGACGACGATGAGGACAGCGAAGACATCACGCAAGAAGATTGCTGGTCGGTCATCTCCAGCTTCTTCATGGAGAAGGGCCTGGTCCGACAACAGCTCGACTCTTTCGATGAGTTTGTGCAAAACAGCATGCAGGAGTTAGTCGAAGAGAACTCAGACCTCGTCCTGGACCAGGCCGACCAGCATACGGGCCATGACTCGGACGTGACGCGTCGCTACGAGTTGCACTTTGGGCAAATTTACCTGTCTCGACCCACAATTACGGAGATGGATGGCTCCGTGGTGCCTGTGTTTCCGCAAGAGGCGCGTCTCCGCAACCTGACGTACTCTGCCCCCATATATTTGGAGGTTTTTCGCAAGTTCTCCATTGGCCGCGAGGACCCAGATGGCCAGCCCGGAGACATGACTTGGGAGACTGAGTTGGAGGATAGACCGCCGCTAGAGAATAACAAGGTGTGGATAGGCAAGGTGCGTGGTCCGCCCGGATATGAGAATGTCGAGGCTTGACGTTCTAGTAGCTGCCTATAATGCTCCGTTCATCCTTCTGTATCCTGTCAGACCTGGGAGAGAGGGAACTTTATGATCTGAACGAATGTCCTTATGACTCGGGGGGTTACTTTATTATTAATGGCTCGGAAAAGGTCCTCATTGCGCAAGAGCGCATGGCCACCAACCACGTCTATGTTTTCGCCAAAGCGCAGCCCTCTCCTATAAATTTCCTTGCGGAGATCCGCTCAGCAGTAGAGAAAGGAGGAAAAACCATCAGTCAATTCCAGGTTAAAATGTTCCACCGGAATCAGGAAAAGACGGTGGGTGTCTTTAGTGTCGAGATTAGCCTGCGTATGCTCAGTTCGCATGCGATAGGCTGGAAACGTCATGAAAGCAACCATCCCATATATCAAAGTCGACATTCCCATCTGGGTTGTCTTCCGAGCCCTAGGCGTCATGTCAGACCGTGACATTCTTGAACACATCTGTTACGACATGCAAGACATGCAGATGCTGGAAATGCTTAAGCCCTGTATCGACGATGGCTTCGTAATCCAGGACCGTGACGTATGTTGGTCAGCGAGTCTTTCTCTCGTGTATGGCTAAAGTCTCTTCAGATTGCGCTGGACTTTATCGGAAATCGTGGCACCACAACAGGTCTCTCAAGGGAGCGTCGTATCCGCTACGCGCAGGAGATCCTTCAGAAGGAGATGCTTCCACACGTTTCGATGTCCGAAGGTTCCGAGTCGAAGAAGGCCTACTTCTTTGGTTACATGATCCACCGACTCCTTCTTGCTGCCATGGAACGGAGAGAGTTGGACGACCGTGACCACTTTGGAAAGAAGCGGTTGGACCTTGCCGGGCCTTTGCTGGCTAACCTGTTCAGGATGCTCTTCAGAAAGCTGACGCGCGATGTGTATCGCCATCTTCAGAAGGTGTGTGACATTGCTCCCCAGATCTATGACAGTGCTCATTGAGCTTTCCAGTGCGTGGAGACGCACAAGGATTTCAACCTAAATTTGGCCATAAAGCACAACACTATTACTAACGGCCTCAAGTACTCTCTTGCTACCGGAAACTGGGGCGATCAAAAGAAGGCAATGTCTGCAAAAGCCGGCGTATCGCAAGTACTAAACCGGTACACCTACGCATCTACATTGTCTCATCTGCGGCGGTGCAACACGCCACTCGGCCGTGAGGGAAAGATCGCAAAGCCACGACAGCTCCACAACACCCATTGGGGCATGGTTTGTCCTGCAGAAACGCCAGAAGGCCAAGCCTGTGGTTTGGTGAAGAACTTGGCTCTGATGGCGACCATCTCTGTTGGATCGATGTCGGGGCCCATTATAGACTTCCTCGAAGAGTGGGGTCTTGAATCTCTAGAAGAGAACGCTCATTCGTCGACGCTCACAACGAAGGTGTTTGTCAACGGTGTCTGGATGGGTGTCCATCGTGATCCAACGAACCTCATCGAGACTCTGAAAAAGCTCCGCCGCAAGGACGATGTCCATCCAGAGGTCTCCATTGTACGCGATATTCGAGAGAGAGAGCTTCGGTTGTATACGGATCCAGGACGCGTTTGCCGACCTTTGTTCATCGTCGAGGATCAACAACTCGTCTTGCAGAAGAAGCACGTTAGGTGGCTCACTCAAGGCACTACGGATGACGGTGAAGAATTCAAGTGGCAGCACTTGGCCAAATCTGGCGTTATCGAGTTATTGGATGCTGAAGAGGAGGAAACCGTAATGATTTGCATGACCCCAGAAGAGCTGGAGACAGCACGGCTCCATGGACGAGGAATGGCCGTTCCAGCACCCGCTGACTTCGACCCGGCAGCTCGATTGAAGCCGTCCCTGGAAAATAGTGCCCCCCATATATGGACGCACTGCGAGATCCACCCTAGCATGATATTGGGTATCTGCGCCAGCATTATTCCGTTCCCTGATCACAACCAGGCACGTTTTATCATCAAGCTCCCTCATGCCAGTGCTGACATGAAAATAGTCCCCTCGAAATACGTACCAATCGGCCATGGGTAAGCAAGCCATGGGTATCTATCTGACCAACTTCCTCGTCCGTATGGATACCATGGCAAATATCCTCTATTATCCTCAAAAACCACTTGCTACTACACGATCCATGGAATATCTCAAATTCCGTGAACTCCCTGCTGGCCAGAACGCTATCGTGGCTATTTTATGTTACAGCGGATATAACCAGGAAGATTCGGTCATCATGAACCAGAGTTCCATCGACCGAGGTCTATTCCGTTCCATCTACTATCGCAGCTATATGGACTTGGAAAAACGTAGTGGAGTCACTCCCCTAGAAGAATTCGAAAAGCCGACACGCGAAACGACACTCCGTATGAAGCACGGAACATATGACAAGCTCGAGGACGATGGCCTTGTTGCTCCTGGCACTGGTGTTACTGGCGAGGATATCATCATCGGAAAGACGGCACCCCTACCACCAGACAACGAGGAACTTGGGCAGCGAACTCGCACACACAGTCGACGGGACGTCTCTACTCCCCTGAAGAGTACGGAAAATGGCATTGTCGACCAAGTTCTTCTCACAACCAATGCTGAAGGGCAGAAGTTTGTCAAGATCCGTGTGCGGTCATCACGCATCCCTCAAATCGGTGACAAGTTTGCCTCCCGACATGGACAAAAGGGTACGATCGGCATCACCTACCGCCAGGAAGACATGCCCTTCACTTGCGAAGGCATTACCCCCGATCTTGTCATCAATCCACACGCCATCCCCTCTCGTATGACAATCGGTCACTTGGTTGAATGTTTGCTGTCGAAGGTTGCCACGTTGATTGGGAACGAAGGAGACGCGACACCATTTACGGATCTCACGGTCGAGTCCGTATCGACGTTCCTCAGGCAGCAAGGCTATCAATCGCGCGGCCTGGAAGTTATGTATCACGGACACACCGGAAAGAAGCTGCAGGCACAAGTCTATCTTGGTCCCACGTATTACCAACGCCTGAAACACATGGTGGAGGACAAGATACACTCTCGGGCGCGTGGGCCGGTGCAGATTTTGACGCGGCAGCCAGTGGAGGGCCGTAGTCGCGACGGTGGTCTACGGTTCGGTGAAATGGAACGCGATTGTATGATTTCCCATGGTGTGGCTGGGTTCCTCAAGGAACGTCTGTTCGACGCCAGTGACGCCTACCGACTGCATGTTTGCGACATGTGAGCCCCAACTTTTTAGTGTTTTGGCCGTGACCTTTACTAACGCTGTCCAAGATGTGGCCTGACGGCAATCGCAAACCTGGTTAGTGCTTGATTTATGTTCGCTCGTTGCCATGCTGACTGCCCTTCCCCTTGTGATAGAAAAAGCAAAGTTTCGAGGTAAGGATTGTCCAAGTTAAGGTAATATAGCTCCAGCTCATCATACGTCTCCCAGTGCCGTGCTTGCAAGACCAAGACGTCATGTTCGCAGATATTTATTCCTTACGCTGCCAAGTTATTATTCCAGGTACGGACACCCATAACTAACAAGATTAACTCTCCTTGCTGATTAATTGTGCTAGGAACTTCAAAGCATGAACATTGCCGCGCGCCTCTACACGACATCAACGGGTCGTATTAGAGACTGATTTTGGGTTGCTCTTGCTTTCGTACATCCTTACTAGAGTAGACGCCCTTGCATGTGTATTTTACTGCCAATATTAGTTGTGCTTTTAACGAGCGAAATACAGGCCATGGCTGCTCTAATCACTCCGATTCCACGACCTCGGACCACCGGTCAAAAAGCCAGCGCGCTCGTCAGCGTTGTCGGCGTCCTCGCGCACATGTTCTGATGACGCATGCCGTGACTTGCGCGCGTCGTCATCGTCGCTCAGATCGTGGGCGTCCTCGTCTCCTATCTCAAAGACGACCGCATCTTCGTTTACGGATGCAGTGCCGCGTCCTCCCACCAGCGTCACCTCGTCGTCGTCACGACGCAGCGCGTCCGTACGGCTCTCGATGGCGTCGAGATCATAGTCCTCGGCGTCCTCTTCGTCTTGGGCTAATTCATCAGACATCAACAACGTAGATAATACCCCAGCATCAGCATAAAATAATCAGGATCGGAGAGAACTGGGTAAGGAGAAGAACGGGGACTTATCTGCTGTTGTTGGCCGATGGCCGCCACAAGTAGGCGATGCCCGAGAAGGCGAAGAGGTAGAGCAAGGAGAGCCAACCGTCGAGGAGCCACCAACGGATCCTCCAGCTTTTTGCAGCATAATCTGCGTAAGGGAGTATGGCGTAAGTTGGGTACGAGATAGGAGGTCTGAACGTCGCGGCGAACCTTCTGCGAGACGGCCGGTGAAAGTCAACGTTGACACGACGAAAAAGATGAATATCACAAAGACGACAAATAGTAGAATGTATTGTAGCTTTTGGAACATCCGGAGCTTGTAGTGTTGCTTTCGAGCCTTGAGCTGGGTGATGGTAGCTATTTCGATTCAGCACCGCGTATATTAAGCAGCATCGAGGAGCGCGTTTACCATTGAGGGACCATAGAATCCACATGAGGAATGAGCTCAACGTGAATGCAAGTGGCACCACGAAGAGGAGTAGCACCAGGGCTGAGGTTGACTCGAACTCGAGTTCCACGATGCCTACGGCATACAGGACTAAAGCAAGGGCTCGGTTAAAAATGCCGTAGACCAAATTGAGCGGTTATTACCTCCGAAAATGAAGTGAGCGATGGATAGAATTTGGGCTTTGCGCATCGTTGGACCAAGATTATCGCGAACGACGCTCAAACCGAGGGATACGACCAGAAGCATGAAAAAGGAGAGCGAGTTCCTGCCCGCGTCAAGAATTGCGACGACAAAGAGGAAAACAGTCGACGCTGTGCCTTTCCCGTGTGCATTGAGGTACCGATAGTAAGCTTGGTAGAGGGCCTCATGAGAAAGGCAACAGATGACGTGCAAGAAGACCTACCCAAGTTGGCAACCATTTCGACAACGAGGAAGCCAATGAGGCACGACATATAGTACTATATGGGGTAAGCCTACCGGACGCGCTGGCACTCTAGAGGGGCCTTACTTGTATAGGGAGAATTTCGGTGACGTGTTTGTAACACAGCCAACCCCAAGCAGCTGCCAATCCGGTGTACAGGAGAAACATCGCAAAGTAAAACTATAAAACTGAGTCATAAACGCGGCGGACGGACAGAAGGGCCACATACGTTCACTTTTGGATAATCTGTTGCTGCGAGTTGTCCGTCAAAGACATTTCGGAAGAGAACAGTCCCTTTATACGATGGGTGTATACCCGAGGACTGCCGTACCTGGAATGCCGAGGTTGATGAAGAGGTTTGCAATACTGTGACAGGTACGACAGCTAGCGAACAGCGTTGTCACGTTCTCTTTCTTCACAGATGAAAAGACAGGCATACCGACGCAATAGTACCCAGTTTTGTGGACGAGATATTGTATAGGCCCATGATATTCGAAGAGTCCTGTCGGACTAGGGTTGGGGTTGACAGCTGTCTGACGCGTTTGAAGGTCTCTGCGGAGGGGCGAAGGATGCTCGCCCGGTGGAGGCGCGGGGTGTTCTGTAGGACCGTCCCGAAGGGCGTGAACTGATGAACCGCTAGGGGTTTTTTCGCTTGTGGGAAAGGCAACTCTCGCGGACCAGAACGTGGTATTTTCGATTGACTTGCCAGTTGGCAAGTCGAGAATGAAGCGACCGAGTTCGGACGTCCTGCAGAAGCCAGCTTGCACAGCGTTGGAGGTACATACGTACGTCTTCTGCTAACAACCTTTATGAGCGTGTCGCGAATATGTGCGTGACACGAATGCCTACAGGCAAGAGTTCTTCTGTATTGGATGTGACTTTTCCAAGATATTTATAGTCCTTCCATTCGTAGATGACAATTGCTAAGTTGCCCTGTGATGTGCTGTCGAAGCTGACTAGCTCGAGTTCAATAGTGCTCTCGGGAGTTGAGGACCACGGGCGTACCATTGATGAATGTATTTTGGCTGCTCCACATTCCGGAGCAGATTTGCCTTGAGTAGTCTGTATCGAGAATCGGAACTTCATAACTTGATGCTAACGAGGCAGATAATAATAAAGAGGCTGCCAAGGAAAGCAGCTTAAGGCCACGGGCCATTGAGGAGTGAAACGGAGCGGAGAGGTTACGCGGGCCGTGATGTGTCCTTGTACTGCCTTCCTTATTCGGGGCACGTCAACTGCGCTCCAACTCCCCGCTAGAGCCGAGCACTCAAAGACCGTCCATCATGCTCGGAGACGACACAGAGGATGTCTTCGATAGCGTCACCTGGGAGTCTCCCGCAGATAATGGATATCTCGTTGCCGATGCTCCAGTACCCTCACGTCCCGGTTTCAAGCAGAGCATCGAAGAGGGAGAGGAGGACCGCGGCCCTCATGACCCCAAGTGGTACGGATATCTCATAACTCAAGTTAAGGACCCCGTCAAAGAATTGGCGGAAACGAAGGACGCGTATGCCTCGTACTTGGTCACTGCAAAGGTGCGTTGCTGCCCCCAGGCCCACCTCATTTCCATTCACATTTTGGCAGACAAACTTATCCATCTTCTCATCACCAAATCCCTCCTCGCGGAGACGCTTTCAAGACTTTGTCTTCCTAAGAAACAATCTTGCTAAGGACTTTCCTGCATGCGTAGTTCCCCCACTACCAGACAAGCATCGGTTGGGTCAGTTGCCATAACGCGGCCTAATCCATTGTCAGCTAAATGTCGTCCTTTAGAATACATTACCGGCGACAGATTCAGCCCAGAGTTTATGGAGCGGCGTAGACAAGAGTGAGTCACAATGGACACTACGCGTACAAGACTGATATGCGGATCACAGCCTCCACCGTTTCTTACAGCGCATAGCGAGGCACCCTATCCTCCAGCGTAGCACGCTCGTCCGGGCATTTTTCGAGTCGTCTGAATGGGTACGCCTAGATTCTCCCTCAGAGTGTCCGTATACTCATCATTCTGCAGCACGTCATAATGCACCAGCATGTTGCGCATCCACCCGGACCAGAGCAGTCACAGGGCGTCATCGATAATCTCTCTGACACCCTCCTAAATGCATTTGCACGCGTTCGCAAGCCCGACGAGCGCTTCCTTGTGATGCGAGAAAATGTCGACAAATTCGAGGAAAGCTTATCAACATCCGAACGTCTTTGGAATCGTGCTCGCAGTCGTACAACCGGTGAGTCTTTCCCATAAATACTTGTGAATGCTAGATCTGAGGCTAAACGAGCGGGATCTCCCGATTCACTTGGTGAAGACCTCACCGCAGACTACCATGATCTGGCAGTTGCGGTTCAGGGACTGGGTTTCCTCGAATCGGGTATCACTGATCAGCTAAACCATTTTTCGAATACTTTGCTAGAGTTCTCGGCCCTGCTGCGACATACGGTGCGTTCGTTGGGGTTTTTTCTTTTAAAATTCCACTCTAACTCGTATTTAGACGCAGAATACGATGGACCCGTTCCTCGTACATCTCCATTCGCTACTGTCCTATTCCCATGCTCACCGAGCTGTCCTCAAGTTAAGAGATCAGAAGCAGCTTGATCTTGAAGAGCTTACCGAGTACTTATCTGGGGTGACCGCTGAGAGGGACAGGCTGTCTGCAATTATAAGTGGGCATGCGGGAAGTTCAGGCCTAGGCCTCAGCGCGTACCTTAGGGACAAAATGGACGCATTCAGAGGTGCAGATGATGACAGGAGCAGGGTTGAAAAGATGAAGAAGTTGGATGCTAAGATTAAAGAAGTGAGTGTAACGCTTTGTCGCTGCAGCAACGTGCTGACAACTTCAGCAGCTGACTGAGGCTGTCACAACGGCCCATGAAACTTCCGATACGTTCAGCAATGAGACTCTACGTGAACAAACCACTTTCCAATACGCAAAGGAAGCAGAAATGAAGGAGATGCTAAACAATTTTGCCGACGGCCAGATCGAATTGTACAGGAGTGTAAGCGACATCCTTATTTTCTCTGTGGCCCCCTTACTAACATTGTGCTAGGCTATGGAGGAGTGGGACAGGATCATTCCGATCATTCAGCGTATACGCGTGGACGTTTAGCACATTTTGTTCTACATATTCCTATGATCATATCTAATTGTGGTTGAGCGTCGCCATTCGTCATTCATTTGCCCGTAATTGTCGAGGGTGCTTAGGGGCCCCCTGTGCGGTCTGATCTTCTTTCGACGCAGATTCCAGGTCAGCTAATATTCGTAGTTTGTCCGCAGATTCCTGAACTGCTAAAGACAGCTGAGGGTGCTCCCGCGCGTGAGCAAAGCGATAAACATAGTCCAGGTTTGTTTAAATTACTTACGTTGACGACCCCCGTGTCAACCGCTCGTACCATATGTAGCTCTGCCTGCTCGGAGGCACCGGGTGTTGTGTGCTGAGTTATGGCTGGTAACCAAGGTGGAGGATCATCCTAATTGACATTACAGAGATGATGTCCCGCCCATGTGTCAAAAAAATACCTTGTCAGGCATTGCAGAGGGCGCTTTGCCTTCCTGCAGTTCCAATACGATCGCAAAGGCGATCTCACCACCTCCCGGGCAATCAGCGCGTGTTTTTCTCATCGCCAGGCTAGTAGTAGGACCGCACACCATCACGAGGCAACTCTGCGAGCTGAGACTCGATCATGCTAAGCTTCACCATGAAGGAGCGGAAGTATTGTCCTAAAGCCGCCGTAGCCATGGCGCCTTCGACGCTGCATGATTGGACGATCTTTACTAAGAAGACACGTGGGATGGAGAAGCAACAGAGTGTGACCTGGTGTTCTTGTTGAACGACTCGATGGCGATCATGGTCTGAATTGAAAAAATGAATCGCTCCAGGGCGACTTCATCTTTGTCCTTGATGACCACGACTACTTTTTCAACGTTCCCCTGAGTAAAAAATAAATAAAGTTTTTATATCTTCGAGACGTGTTTGCTAACGAGCACGAGCTCATCACCAATCGCTTTGACCGCGCCAGAGATGTATTCATTCAAGCCCGGGTGGCGAGACTGGTAGACGGGCGTCTCGTACTTCTTGCGTCGGACGAAAAGATCTGCCGGATAAACCTGACGAACGTATAAGATTGTATGAACGGCCACTTCAACTGTGTCGCGTAGTAGGTTTGAGAAGTGCAGAAGAGGTATAGTGAGGGTGCTTGGAGCCTACTGAATTCAGTGATGCCGCGCACGGCCTCTGAGCGGAGATGAGCTCTTTAATCCGCCGTTCCGTTATGAAAGCGTCGCTCACGATTGAATGTCAGCGTCCCTTGAGAAGTCATCCTGACGTTTCCGCGAGGCTGTCGCTGCCCATAAACAACTGAGCTCGGACCGGGAAGCCGGACTTCGAGATACGATTACACCCGTGACCGACCCATATATCCCTGTCGTGTTATTCCTTTGCGTCTTTTCACACTCCCTTAATGCAAGCGTTGGAAAAAGGACACTGTGGATGGTCCCTCGATACGCTTGTGTGCGTTGGACATGCATGTCATGCATGACCTTGACTATACCTAGTGGGCCGGTGAAGTTGTTCGCCGGATAATGGTGAATTACGTGCGAGCGATGCTCACAACGCAGTTTTTGGCAGGACGAGCGCGTCAAAGTTGGCCCGTAGGTCCCGATGTATATCCCAAAGTAAACCTACGGGGATAAGACAACATCCGTCCACACCTAAAATGGGAGCCTGCAAATAAGCGAAGCACCTACTATGGAGTTACTGATTATCGCGGAAAAGATGCGGCAAGCAACACCGTCAGGGGCCACAGTCAATGTGTTTTCTTTGGTCCTCTTTCTGGGGTAATCAGATCGATCAGACCCCTCGGAACACACCAAACCACTGGGACGTGGCGACCAACCTAAGTTAGTAGAACGAACGTGAATCGATGGGCGCGTGGGCGCATTTTGCGAGTCTGGGGTGTGTAAGTGCTTGCAACGATGGCCATTATTCGCCGGGCTGACGTGCTAGTACTAGTGTCCTTCGGGTGAAATATACCTTTTTTTTCCTTTTCCTGGGTGGTGTTACTTCTTCCGGGGCGTGCTCCCTCCCGGTGCTGGTGCCAGTACGCCAGGACGACATCGACCACATTTCCATGGTGACCTGACTCCGAGCATCAATGTTGGAACAATTGACGTCGTCGTCGGTGCCCTCCCACTTTGAAAGACGTGCTAATTCCATCGCTTCGTCCGGCTCTGGTATTTTAGCGCGTTGTGTGAGCCAGCAGCCCATTCTTTTGTTGTCCCTTGGCCTGTGACGTGCGTTGATCGGAGCCCTCCAGGTCTACAGATTGCGTTCGGAAGCCTTTGAAGGACGACGGAGGCAATAGGTTGTTGAGATGTTTCGCACCTCACCAACCAGTTATCTAAGGGCCCCCGCAAATCCTCAAAGACAAAACAAAACATAAGCATTATGTGCGTATTCATCAGGCACAAGATCTGGATGGAAATTTTTTTGGTTTGCCCCGCAAGCGCAAATTAGCGGATCTGACAGCAGTGGCGAACTTACCTACACTAGGCAACAATCTGACTCCACACCTTGCGCCAGCGGATCATCCCTCCACGTGCCAAACTGTAGGTCTTTGCAGGTAGACTCAACGTGACGCCGTGGGGTCGAGGTTGCCCAAGTGGTACGAGTGTCGCTGACACGAATTGGGCGCAAGTCGAAATGCTCAGAGGCTGAGAGGAATCTGTTCGAGTCGCGCGGTACGGATCCCGCATCATTTGGCGTCTATGCTTCTCTCCATATAAAGCTGTTTTCCAAGATTCCGTTTCAATGGTGCTGGGTGTGAAAAATTACCTGACGGCCATCGCCTCATGCTCCTTATGCCGGGATTTTGTCTTCCCAAATTCTCTCTGCCGTCTTGTTATCGGAAGCTTCTCTCGGCCACCGATTTTATCCGCTCACTTGGCGAGTAACTCTGTGACCCATCTCACATCTGAACCATGTCTCAGAACCCTCAGGACAATCAGTCGTATCCTCTTCGCCTCCCTAATTATCGTTTCCTCCACCAAGGCAGGTATCACCCGTATCCCACCTACAACCGACAACAAGGAGCCGTCACGCACGAGAACGACAACGCGGAAATCGCGGTATCTCTTCTACTCTTAATGTGTGGATTCCCCCTTGCTAAGACAAAGGTCTTAGGACAATCCGACCAATCAGACGAACGAAGCTGGGTCATCTACTCAACCACGCCCCACGGTGAGAGCCTTTCGGTATCCCACTTATTGTCCTCTCATTTTACTCCATCTCAAGCCGCAATCTCAACCGGTCACCGATGAACAAGCGGGGGCTGATCTCAAAAACCTTGCTGTCATAGTCGATGAGCAGAAAGGCGAAAGTAGCGCACCTCGTGACAGCGTCGATCTGGTCGTTACATGTCACTTCCGGTTCAAATGAGGTTTTCTGTACTAACTACCCTCGCACCTTTAGGCATCTACTGAAGCAAAGCAAGGCCAAGCTTAGCACCGAGAATGACACCCGACTGAGGTGGAAGGGTGAAGGCCTCGCGTCTTTCTCCCCGGACATGGCATATATGTCGTATATGTCGTGATTTTGGGCTCTCTGGGGTTTCTTTACCGGGTGGATGTCAGCCCCTTTTGAGTTTCCGCAGTAATTTTTCCCGTAGCTTTTCGTTTTTACGCGGCTGACCATCAACGGCCCCCGCATCGAATCCAAGCGGCTATTGCATGTCTCACGGCCGGCCGTCTTTCATACGGTTTCAGAAATAGCTGTTGGTTAAATCCCTCAATTTTTATCTGGTCTGGTCCCTATCGGCACAGCGCTTCAAAAAAAAAGATGAAAGGCGCGTATATGACAGAAGAAATCTCGTCGCTATCTCCATTTGCCAAATTGTCGATGTCTTCCATTCAGACTGTTCATGTCCATTTCCCGGCGCTGCTGGAGCAGCCGCCCATCGACCGCGTCAGGAAGGTGCGTCTCGCGCAAGTGGCTCCATTGGATTTATGTACACACACGCTTATCAATGAAAAAAAAAACGCGCCAAGCGAGGGTTGGTCTATCCAAAGTTGGCGCAATCCAAAGGCAGTGGAGATAGGATGCACAGTCCCGACCTGTTCTGGGGAAGTCAAGGGGTGTCAGCTGGCCCCTCCCGGCCAGCGCCCAGGGAAGCGGTGCCTCGGGGATTGATGCTTCTCTCAAAGGTACTGTAGCTGTAAGGTTGCTTGGACGCCCTTCCCCCCCCTCCTTTC
>Ga0209488_10000632_pt1 | contig 29767 bp, 36 predicted proteins | sample Rivendell_Oct201_8_FD_188349 | JGI IMG/M metagenome (GOLD analysis project Ga0209488, IMG submission 188349) | Vadose zone soil microbial communities from the Eel River Critical Zone Observatory, Northern California, USA -... | ecosystem: Environmental > Terrestrial > Soil > Vadose zone >...
GTTGCGGTTCCGGGCCGATGATATTTCATGAACGCCATCACCAATGTTGCCCGCATCGTATCGAGCTTGCATCGAGTGCGCCCGCATAGCCCTTTTTATCGTCTTGCAGCCCACAGAATACCCACACTCTGGTCATTGTACAGAGGTCTCCTCCGTGCCTCCCCCAGTTCCATAGTACGTCAAGCCCATCTCAGACTTTATTCATATTTTCTCATCCAGTTCAGGTGCGATCACACATACAAACACTTTTCCGTGATCAACGTCATCTGACGAGTCCAGCGCTCACAAAGACTCAGCTAGAGAAGGGGCAGCGGGTGTGAACTAGCCATTCTCAAAGTACGGCTTGTCACTCACCATGCCATGATCAGTGGCTTGACACTTTCAGAAAGGCAGAAAAAGGAGATGAATACCTACGTTCCGTACTCCAGCGCTTTGAACGCCTCATAATCGCTCGCAGAAATTCTATTAGGATGCGTCGTATTGTCAATCAGTCTCTTGTACGTCCCTTCCCCTCTTTTTTTATTCAACTCCCGACCACGGACTTTCCATAGGCTTGGGATCACCGTCTTCTCAACCGTCCCATTTTCTCGACATCCCTTATGAAGCCTACCATATTCCACGGTCCCCTTCCACGACTTAAACCCCAGCCGGACCATATCTCTGGCATGATTCACAAGCGCCGCGTTGCCCGGATGCGGCGCGTCGAGCGTCAGCGAGCTCTCTCCTCCCAAATACAGGATCTTCGAGTCGAAGCGAAATTCGAAGGCAACCTCGCGGCGAACGGCGAACAGTTCGATCTCTGCTTTAGCGGGTCTCATCTCCCTGCATGGCGGGCACCCCTCGAGTCATCCCTTGAGGAAATTCACGCAGCATTTGGGCGTGATGCTGCACGTGCCTCACGCCCGACGCCGCAGCACCTCTTGCGCCAACTAAAGGCCGCGCGGCGCGAGAAGATCGCCAACAAGACCCGCGAGCGTGAGCGTCAAATGCGTGGAGAGGTGCTCTCGGCCACGCGTCGTCGATCATGCCTCGGGTTTCCTGCGCACGTACTTGCGCTCTGGAGTCCCGAAGCGCGAAAAGCCAACCTGCTTGCGCGGCGTAGCGTCGGTAAGGTGGGGTATGTAGGGCAGGTGAAACGCGCACTGGGCTATAGAATACCCCCGGAGGACGCTCAGGTAGACGACTCAACACGAGAAAGGCTGGATCACCTCGCTGAGAAGATACGGAGGAGCAATCAAAGCCGGGGGGACAGGGAAACGCTGACGGGGCAGAGGGCGACATTCTAGGACTGACGGAAACTCTTGGCTCTTGAAGCTTGAATGGCGAAAGTGTGCGTATTTCTAATGCCCATCCGTACTGGCGGCACGGTAGAGTCACGGAGCTTGAAGGGAGGCAAAGCTGACTCATTCTTGTATAGGTCAGACAGGTACATCGGCAGGTCATTTTGCACCAGATCGGTTCCAAATTGCAGATCCCTTTAGCTGTTACCGTGTCCAGAAACTAGCTCGAGCTCGCCCTCTGGGCCTACTACTGTCACTCAAGGGCCAGGGCTCGTTCTTGCACCTGGGCGCTGAACGTCTAAACACCCGGAGATATTTATTGCCATGTCATCGATCCTTGTCGTTTTAATGAATAGCCTGTCTGACCTTCTCGGTTGCCACTGGACCCCAGGTCTTTGTAGATCAGCGCTCCGAAGTTGATGCCGACTACTCCCCTTCCAACCTGACACGTCGCACAATATGTTCAGGAAGTCTTCAACTGCAGGGTGTACTTCAATTGACCAAACTCGCTACGACGAACCTCCGCGGATTTAATGTACCTGTACCTGGAATGACTCCCAAGGGCAGTTTCCCATCGTTTGAGTCAAGAAACTGTCCCCGGGGGCGGAAATCCAGTCAAGAGTCCCGTGATTTTGGTCGCAATCTTATCACCTTCCAGAGTCTCTGTGTGCCGCTCACCTCGAGTGACACCTCCAGGCTGGTCGCCACGTACTCACGTTCATGGGCTCCGCGCCCCACGCGGGGCTGCACCCCATTCTCCGAGTCCCCTAAAGTGTGGTGAGGTCTGCTTTTCAAGTCCTGGTGTCCATTCCAGGGTCGAATTCACCCGTAAGCCTAAATCCCACCCACTATGTGAACATCCTCACTTTGGAGCTATCTAAGTTTTGGCCGCCGTTATCTTGCAACGACGTGGAGACGTCACCATTTCGGGTAACCATTCCTACCCCGAGCCCCTAACGCGACTTGCGAATCGTGCGACAAGAAGCGCTTCCGTCTTGCGTGTGGCCGAAAGCGGCGCGGCAATGCACGAGATCATCGGAGGTGCGTGCTGCATCCAAATTGGGTGGGATGGTGTAAAGATCCCCCTTTCAGCTTCTGTTGCAACCTCCCTTCAATGTCGCCTTTCCACTCACTCATCAGCTGCTCTAGGTAGACGACCAACCATGGTGATCCTCCTGCGCTGAGGGCGTCCTTCCAGGTCCGAATCTTGCGGGTAAGAGGTATTTTGTATTTTGGCTTTCCTTCTATAAAAAGCGCAGCCCAGACTGGTAATGGGTGACGACGACAACGATCGGCCGCGGTCGCAGGTCTGATTACAAAACGTCGCTCAACCTCGACGTCCAATGGCGGCCACCATGCGAGTTCCACATCAGACACCGCTCCGTTCGACTTTTCACCCCATATTTTACCGCTCGCACGCCGGAGAAACACATCAGAAGGTGCTATGTTAGTCTGGCAACGGCACACCTAGCCATTCCACACTGCTGCGGAGCGTCTCGACGGGTTTACTACACCTGACCTGGTTGTTATCACCCGCATCAGGGCTCACCCTCGTCCTATCCCCAGCTCGGCCACCCGTGTCTGTTTCTCCAGGTGGACTGTGCTGTGGCACATTACTCCGGGACAGAAATCCTTCAGGGAACGATGCCCCGTGGCTTTTGATGAACCCCCTCGCCTCAAAAATGTTTTCCAGCGCGCTGTACCCCCACGGACGAGCGTCCGTCCTGTATAAAAGGAAGATGTCTCTGTTTCGGAGAACGTCCGTGCTTCTCTCTTGCACCCATTCGCATCTCTTAGAATGGCGCCTTACTTCATCCGAAATCTCATCCCGCGTCGCCAGGCTCACGATGCGAACCGTAAACCACTTTCAGAGGTTTTGGCCTCGCTTACTTGGGTCCAATGGGCGCAATTCCTCACTGGGTAGGGCTCTGTTCTGTCCTCAACCCCCTCTTTGCCAAAAACTGACGTAGTAAATAGATGGATTGCATGGACGTGCGATGCAATCGATTTCTTTAACGTCGCCCTCAGTGTCACGCGGCTACAGACACAATTCCACAAAGCCGAGGCATCTTCTATCGTGCGTCGCGGTCTAGTTTCCTTACTCGTCACCTCTGAGAGACTTTAACAATGTCAGACAACGGCTATAACCTTGACCCTTCTGGTCCGATCAATCGGTGCTGTGAGTATTTTTCTGCACTTGGATCGATGTCTCAGGTTGAGGTGGTGGACATCATGTCTTTCACGAGCAATAAGCACTCACTAAAAGAGAGGAGATGTCTCATTTCCAATGTGAACTTGACCCTTCTTTGATTACCTTCTCGGGGATGACGCATTTTTTTTACTCGGGAGAGCCTTGTCGGACCAGTGCTGATGATCTCTGACATTGCAGATCGTCTTCGGTGTCCTCTCCGATCGCTATGGACGGAAGTGGCCGCTTGTAGCAAATCTCCTCCTTTGTTCCGTCGTTCAGCTCGGTACCAGCTTTGTCCAGACATTCCATCAGTTCCTCGCAGTGCGGACAATGTTCGGCGTTGCGATGGGCGGCGTCTGGGGTCTAGCTTCCTCAACCGCACTCGAAAATCTCCCTACCGAGGCTCGTGGGCTCGCATCTGGCGTGCTGCAGCAAGGATACGCCGTTGGATACCTCATTTCGGCTTCCCTGAGCCTGACCCTCGTCCCGCACAACCCCCATTCCTGGCGTGCGCTATTTTGGTTCACGTCAGCAGTTTCGGCCGCTGCCGCCGTTCTCCGGGCGATCGTCCCGGAGAGTGAGGTGTTCATTCGTGCGAAGATGCAGGAACGCGCCGCCGGGGCTAGCACCGGGAAAAAGACCAAGGTCTTCATCCAGCAAGTACGCACGATGCTCAGGGTGCATTGGACATTGTGTCTCTATGCCATATTGCTCATGGCTGGTGCGTCGGCATCGGAAGGCGAGGGAGGGACGTGGATGAAGGCTTACGCTGTATGAACATAGGCTTCAACTTCCTTTCGCATGGCTCCCAGGATCTGTATCCCACCTACCTCAAGGACAGCAAAGGCTTCGACAACTACCATGCGATCGTCGCGACCATCATCGGCAATATTGGAGCCATCGTGTGCGTCTCTCGCTTCTACCTTCAACTCACAGACCCACCTATGTTCCCCTTCTTTCCAGCGGTGGCGCCATCGCCGGTTCAATTTCGCAGTACATCGGCCGCCGTCTCACGATCATCTTGTTCGTCATGCTGGCCGGCGCGTTCATTCCGCTATGGATCCTTCCCTCGGGTTTCAGCACGCTCGCTGCTGGCGCATTCTGCGTGCAATTCGGCGTACAGGGAGCGTGGGGCGTCATCCCCATACAGCTCGCGGAGATGAGCCCGCCCGGATTTCGCGCTACCTTCCCTGGCGTTGCGTACCAACTCGGGAACGTACGTGGCCCCCCTCACCCGTCACGGTGTTTATCGCGGGCGCGACTGACAGGCACACTCTTTCGATGATAGATGATATCGGCAGCATCCGCGCAGATCGAGGCGATAGGCGGTGACCACTTGAAAACGACGATCATGAAGCATGGCAAGCTCACGGTCGTGCCGGACTATGCGACGGTGCAGGGCATCCTCCTCGGTTCCACCGCCGTCTTTGTCATTATCATCACCGTGATCGGACCCGAGTGCGTCTCGTCTCGCGCTACTATCTATCTTCCGCCGTCGGGACACTGACGTTTACTTGTTCCTTCCCTCCCCCGTGTAGGAACCACGGATCCAACTTTGAGCAGGAGAAGCCCGCGTACGAGGACGACGGCTTGAGGGAAGAGTTCTACGAGATGGACGAAGAAAAATTTGCCGGAATGAACGAGTCGCGGTCAGGGGTGATCCTCGAAAAGTTATAAGTCCCCCGGTTTCCCTTAAAATGTCGCAAAAATATTAATATTTTAAGCTTCCACAAGTGATTACAATAATTATGAACGCCAAAGTTTTTTTTTGCGACACTGTTTTTTCCTTCCCCATATTTTATTTATTTATCAGGTCAGAATTGATGTACAATATAGTGTATGCTTGATGCATCGCTCTGGATATCTCGACGCTTTAGATTCCGTGTGCATACAATCGTGGCTCAGTTTTCCGACCGAGCAAAATCAATACGTTTTTCTCTGAAACCCGCAAGTGAACGAAGGCAATGCTTTTTCAGCCGAGAACCAGTCTCGACCTCACGACACGACAAAAAGAAAGAGCAATAAGTGAGAAAAAACAAGCATGTCTGTGGGTTTTTCGTCGTCGCTCGCTCACGTCGCCCGTCATCTGCGTCTGCGATTCGCATACGCACAACATGAATCATAGCTCGAACAACTCTCTATGCACGGCCCCGACCTTCGCCCCCGCACACCGCAAGCTCTCAACCATAGCGTCCTCAAACGTGCCCGGCCCACACACAAATACCTCCCTCTCCTCGATATGCAACACCGTCCTCCAATGCGCCGCCGTGATGCGGCCCGAATGAACCTGCACGTGCAACCCAGGAGGGGGCGCCTCCGCGTCCATCCCCCTGCACATTTTCATCAGCTCCTCCTGCGCCTGCGCCGGCCGCGTCGTGAAAACGTCCAGGCGCAGATGCAGCCCCGGCGGCGGGGCCGGCCCGATGGCGGCCCGGACAAGCGGAAATAGCACCTCCGGGTCACGTGTCGAGAGCACGAGGACAACGTCGGCCGCCTCGCGCGCCTGCGAGAGCGCGCCGAGCATCGCTAAGAAACGCGTCACGCCAACGCCGCCCGCCGCCCACAGCAGCCTCCGGGTCTGCGGGGGCGGCAGCACGAACGCACCCGCGAAGCCTATGAGTCCCGCGCGCAAGCGCAACGAGCTACATTCTCTCCTGTCCATGCATTCGTCCTCGCATGTTGCGTCATGACGTTTTTGTAGTTGGTGTTGGGCTATGAGAAAGAGGGCACCGGACATGAGGCCCCCCTGCTTGTGTCGTATGGTGAGCTCGAAGGTGCGCGTTAGGGAGGTGTGCGCGCTCGAGACGGTCCAGGTGCGCACACGGTCGTCAAGAAGAGCACGCGGAAGCTGCGGCGCGAGCTGCACGTACTCGGGGGCATCCGAGAACGGCGCAAGGTCGAGAACGGCAGCTTGGCCAGGTTGAATGCATACGCCCTCGTGCTCGGAAGGAAGCTCCCACTCGAATGTGGCGAGATCGATGCTGTGCACACGCACACGCACTAGGTGAACCTGAGCATAGCATTTTGACTGTGGTGGTGACGTCTTGAGTTCCTCCGCGAGCAACTTGACTGGTGGGCTATAAATGCTTGGCAAACGCACGCTCCCAACATGCTCTCGAAGGGGAAGGGCATCGCGTACCAGCACGGCGCCGGTAGCTTCGAGGACTGTCAGCACATTCTGCTGGGGCATGATAGCGCGGGCTTCGCAGCCAATGAGCCTTCGTGCATTCCCAGTGATATATACGACATTGCCAGTGGTGAAGGATATGATGGTAAGCGCTGCCAACAGCGAGCCATTGCCAATGGCTACTTCATTATTGCCGAGTGACGTAATTAACCGGTTTCCTAATTAAGGCCCGATCATCATTGCCTGTGCAGGACAAAAAAAAAGGTTGCACGTGGAGGGGGTGCGCACCAGAGAAGTCGGGTAGGACAATTGTGCGGCCATCCATCGGCGACACGCGGACAAAGCCAGAGCGTCCGCCACGGATGTTGGTTTCGACGTGCAAAGGGGCCTGCGTGTCCATATCGGGGGTGTACGATGCGCCGAGGAAGACGGTATCTGTACCCTGGATGTGAGTGATGACGTCGTCCGGAAGAGGTCCGTGGAGGTCCAACTCGGTAAAGGCAACACAAGGCCTCGCGTTCGGGTGGGGCACGAGGTCTCGAATTGTCATGTATTTCGGAAAGTGTCTGTTTTAATCAAACAAAATATGGTAAGTTTCGACCGCCAGTCCGCATTTGCCCCGCAAACGTTACCTCAGAGCCTGATTCACCCTCAGTCTAAGCCTCACCGCATTTTCATCCCCCACCCTAGTCAACTCGACCAGCGTCCCCGCAAACTTTCTGTAGCTTTTTCGCCCTCTGAGCTCTATCCCGACGCCCGAAACAGGCGCCCTGTCCTCGTTTTTGCCAGAGAGGCCCCTGCTAAAACCATGAAGGGGATCACCTTCCCATAGGTGTGCGGTGATCTCGAGCTCGGTCTTGCAAGGACTATGTGCGGTGAATCCAGGTTTTCCGTCTTTACTCGCGAGAATAGACGTCCAAGGCCTGCCATGCCCATCAAGTGTCGTGATGGGGAGAAACGATAAGTTGGACGTCGAGCACGGAAACACGTGGGGGTCAGCGGGAGCATAGGCTGTGAGGCCTCGCCAAGCGACAGAGAGCTTGTGGTGGAGCACAAGCTCGCCCGCTTGCCAGGACTTGATATTTGGGAGGAGCTCGCCTTCGGCCATGGAGGTGAGGGAGAGTATGGAGTAAAAGACAAGTAGCGAAAAGCGCCGAACAGGCCGTCCCTCTCGCTCCACGCAGATTATTCGACGTTTCCAGATACATGGCTAACGCATGTCGGTACATCGTGTTTGATTGGGGGGCAGAACGGGCGCCAAGAGTGTTTGTAGGTTTACGTTGTGAATAAAATTGGGATTAGGAAGGCCAATAGAAGGACCCCAAAGATGAAAGGGATCGATAGCCCCACTTAGGAGGAAAGCGGGCAGGGGATGACCGGACGGAACTAGAACTAGGGATGCTTGATGAACGAGAAATACAGTCGAATCGACCCTCCCTGCTCAAATGGTTCACCGTTTTGGCGGGTAAGTCACATGACATCAATTACCTCCCCTCAGCGCATCGCGTAGCTTCGCTTCAATACCGCGGCTGCGTGCTCGCAAGGCTCGGTGCTGTGCCCGTCGCGTCTCTAAATCCACATCAACGTCTGGACCCACCCTCCTGCAGCCAGTCTCCAATTTCCCAACTTGCATCGCTACCCTTCCTTCCGCACAAACAGCCTCCGCCAACCCTGTGGCGGGCGCGTCCTCTTTGGCATGGGCATCTGGCCACTTGTCAACTTTGCTCCGCTTCGTATCTGGGTTTGACGAGTTGAAATTAATTGAAGAGCGGAAGGGCTGCAAGGGTTGCGAACGCGACCGAGATAGGGACTGCTGGGACTCTGATGATGATTGAGATTGACACTGAAAGTATCTACGCTTTGTCCGCGTGAGGGAAATATTCTGCAGATCTCTCATAGCCGTGTCATCTTGACTTGAAATAGGTGACTGATTCCTAGCCGCCCCGTTGAGGGAAGGAAGAGATGCCGTGTGGACAACAGCACGGGTCGGAGATGATACGTTGTAGTCGGCACCCCCAAGACGCGTTGTGCACGTGCCATTCGTAGCCATACTGTCAGGTAGCTGTGTTCGCAGCGAAGGGAGAGTTGAACCAGTTCGGAGCCTGGACTTGCCCTTTTTGTCCGCCTTCGGGGAGCCACGCTCGGATGCCAGTGGTGTAGAAGCACACAATGCAGGAGGGTCCTTTGGGACAGTTGAATCCTCACGGCTCTGCGCGCACCTCCCTGGCGCGGAGTTGGAACTTTGGGTTTGATCCTGGGACTGGCTCTTCCCTCTCACCCCGAACAACAACCTAGCAGTCCTCGCATGCGCTTCTTCGTCCTCATTGTCACTGGCAGTCTCCAGGTCGCTCTCATGTGCAACTGCAACGGCGAGACACGCACGGATACGCTGCGCATCCATCATCCGCTGCAGAATACTGACAGCACCATCACACACATTCTTATTTTCAGGCGTTAGGGCCGGTACTCCGAGCGTGCGGCGGATGACATCGCGCGCAGTGCCACTTAGAAGTGGTTCAACGACAGCCAGCTTGTCTGCAATGCGCCCGGAAGCTGCCCAGGCACGCGCGATGCCGTCCGCCCCATCGCCAACGAGATTTTGCAGCGCCACATCATCATGGTCCTCACTCACAACGACGTCGCCCTCTACAAGGGTCCCAGCGAAGGATGTTGAGGAGTGTAACGGTGGGGCCGAGAGGCAGTTGGCGAAAAGTTGGGGAATACAGAGCGCGTCAAGGCCGCGGAGTGATGGATCTAGACTGTTGGGTACGATGCGCACCGGGCGGAATAAAGAGACGAATGCGCGGAGTTCTTGAAGAGGCGAGTGACGCAAAAGTGGTACCAGCTGTGCGACATGGATTCATGCATGAGCAAGGGAACAACCTAGGACGAACAAGTAAGAACGAACCAATACAGTGACAGGTTGCTCTGCGCGCAGCTTGCTCTCGGTCAGCGCAAGGTACTGGTCCCATTTAGATTTGCCCATGGTGACAGGATTGACATACACGACGCCGTCTCTGTTGGCATGAGAACAACGGTTGAAGCGCTCGCACGCGTGGAATCGCGTGTTAGATGGGTCAAGGGTGACCAGTGAGCGCAAAAATGGATCAGTGAGGTGGGTATAAATATTGTACTTATAGCGGTCGACGTGGATCTACATAGTTTTTAGTCGGCGTGCTGAGGAATGAGCAATGAGTTACGTACTTGACTTTGAAAGGAGCGAGCAACAGCGCGAAAAATGTCTTCATATCCCCACGTCCAGGCATTGATAAAAAAGGTCGTCTCAGGTGGGAAAAGAGACATTAAAGAGACCAAACCCTGAGTTGCGTCGCTCTGAGGGGATAAAAACTTGCGTCATTAATATATGCATCGCAAAAAGGGGAGTACCTTGGTGGGAACATCATCTGTCATAAATAAACACTCTGTGTCGAGGTATATTGCGTCCAGCGTCTTGAACAGGTGTGTTCCCGAGTGATGGGCCTGAGGGGGCGCTGGTACGGCGCCTGGTGTGACCTCTGGAAGCGCTAGGTAGGGTTGCAGGAATGGATTTCGACGAATACAATCAAGAAACCAAGGTTCTGCGCGGAAATCCCCAGTGTGTAGAACAGTCCCTTGAGAACCTTCAACAAGAAACCTAGTAATGACGCGTCAAAAACGTGCATGTATGCTGGTCAGAAAAGAGGCGAAAAGTACATGACAGCGCCAGGACAATGATTGGCATCGAAGAGCGTCAGAGTGACGGTCAAGTCGTCACGCAACTCAATTTTCGTCGGAGTGTGAAGGGGGAGTGCCCTCTAGCTCGAACATTAATAAGGATCTACTGCGCACAAACGCAGAGTCACACACCAGGAGGTCCTGACTTGCAGAAAAGTCGAGTTTTCCATCCCTCAGAAGTGCGGGTATCCTCAAATGGCCAAACGTTCTCGAGAAATGCGCCTCGTCTTGCAGGTCGACGTCCCTAAGAACGCGCTCGTGGTAAACCTCATGCCTAAGCAGCATCTGTTTGGCGTCATGGGAGCATATGATCGGGGACGCGAACGACTTTGCAGAGAGACCGAGGATGTGGTCGGAATGGGTGTGCGAAAGGAGGTGCAGAGCGGGGACGGCTGGGAGATCTTTCGAGGCGCTGAACTGGTCAACACGGATTGGAAAGGGTGGGATAAATCCATGAAAAGGCGTTCCTCGAGGCATGATAAGTTACTTGTGGTGAAGTGTTCGTTCACTGAAGAGGTCGCAACATGAGATGAGTGGAAATAACTGGGCCCGCGGCCCCTGTTTATTGACCATACAAACAAATACAACACTACGCCGAGGTTTCAATGGCCAGACAGGCCTTTACATGTCCTTTACCCCGGTGTCCGGCAACGACTTTGCCTTTATCGTCGCCCGGAGGTGAAGAGCCATTGCAAGCTCAAATGATCGAAATACTGCCTCGCCACAGAAGCAGCATGAACAATTCTCATGGCTCACCTCACAGCGAATAGCATGGGTGCTAACCGGTTCGGGGAGAGTGCCCAGTAGTCGATCTAATGCCGCCGGAAGTATTAATCGCTCTATTGAGGGCTCGTTGTGTGCGACAGCGAGTGAGAATCGAATCAATTAGTGACGACGTGAACGTGTGAACAATTGTTATACAGTACGTTGACGGGAAGCGAATGAGGTACGCGAACCAGGTACAGAAACCAGGCACGACACAACGCCGGGGTGCCTTGGCATCGCCCATTGGGAGGGGGAGGGAACTTAGGCCTGCTGCTTCAACCATCCTGGGGACCGTTCTCAAAGGCACACAACCCCACTTCACTCTCTTACATCTCATCCATGAAGAGCAGGCATCCACGTTCCACTTCCAGTGGTGATACGTCGCAGGTACGCCACCCACGTAAATCTGTCCTTCTGCTGTACTCGGAAATAAATAAATTTTTAGCCGCGAAATGTCGTTCAGGCTGGGCAAAACAACAAAGAACCCCTCTTTCCCCTCCTCCCATCATCGAGCTCATCGCTCACCGTCAGTCAGCCATTCTCGTCTGCACGACTGTATTCTATTCACGTTCATCACGACCATTAAGACCCTCATCACACGACATACACGACTATTACTAACTCACGGCCCGTAATCTTTGCCCGCCCTTGGCCACAGCCGCCGGCCATGCATTTCCACCCTGTCCGTCATACTCTCCTTCAACTCCGAGTCTGCTTCTGCACACGTCCATCTGACACAGACCTGTCCAGCTTGATGTGTCCACACCTCATGTTCTCTATGCCTGCCTCGGCGGTTTCGTCGTATTCGTATGCCGCTTCTTTCACCGCTCTTGTGTTCTGTGTCTTACTAATACCCCTCCTTTTCTCAGTTTGGGATGTTTTCGCTCTTCATTCGGGAAAAGGTGGGTCTCGCCATCTTCCTACCCTCACCCCCTGCATTCTGACCATCGCTCTTTCCAGCTCTACATTGGTGAAGCCTGCTGGGCCTTCCTCTTTGGTGTCATCATCGGTGAGCCTACAATTTCTCTCCCCTAAAACGTGTCGCGGTGGAGTACGAGGTGCCCGCATACACCTGGCGTTCACCGCTGACTGGTCAGCCGAGCCAATTCAGGCGCCTACCCCGACGTCCGAAGGCCTCGTGTTGTGTGACGAGCGTCTCTCCACAGGTCTCCTGACTCCACGGCGGCGGCGAGCACCTAATCCTCTAATCCTTGTATACACTACGTTCTTTTCAGAACTCGCTAACGAAACACCCTTGTTTAGGCCCTTATGGTGCAGACATCTTCAATCCTCGCTCCTGGGGAAACGACAATGCTGAAAGCGTCAATCATATTACTCTCGAGTTTACTCGCATCGTCATCGCCATTGGCGTGTTCGCCGTTGGCGTCGAGCTTCCCAAAAAGTACATGTATCGTCATTGGAAGAGCCTCGTCTTCCTCCTTGTCCCTGTAATGACATGGGTGCGTTATATCCCCTCTGCAGTTCGATGCTCATTAACTTTCATTATCAAGGGTTGGTTCGTATCGGCGGCCTTTATTTACGCACTCATACCGAACCTCAGCTTCCTTTCATCTTTAGCCATCGGTGCCTGTCTCACTCCCACTGACCCGATCCTCGCCGCAGCAGTCATCGGAGGCAAGTATGCTGACAAGCATGTGCCTGCACATCTGCGACATCTACTTGCTGCAGAGTCAGCCAGCAACGACGGCGCGGCGTTTCCTTTTCTTTACTTCGCGCTCTACCTCACGCTTGACCGTACAACGGGAGAAGCGATGAAGGACTGGTTCCTCACCCTATGGCTCTGTGCATGCCCAATCGCTTCTTCTATCCACGTCTATTAACGTCTCGTTGTGCAGACCAGATCGTCCTCAGCGTCATATGGGGCTCGGCCCTTGGTATTGGTTTTCGGCACCTCATGAAATTTTGCGAACGCAAAGACCTCATTGACCGACAGTCATATGTCGCACAATATATCTCGCTTGCCCTTCTCACCGTCGGCACGACATCCATCCTTGGTTCGGACGATCTCCTTGCCTCATTCGCGTGCGGCACCGCCTTTGCCTGGGACGGTTTCTTCAACAAGCAGACAGAGGCCTCCGTCTTTTCCTCTGTCATCGACCTGCTCCTCAACACTGCCGCGTTCGTATTTGTCGGCGCATGGATGCCATTCGATTCGTTCTCGGACAAGACCCTCTCGCTCTCAGTTTGGCGACTCATAGGCGTCGCAGTTCTTGTCTTGTTGTTTCGGCGTCTACCGATCATGATTGTGTTATTCAAGTGGATCCCAGATATTAAAAGTTTTCGCGAAGCATTGTTTAGCGGCCACTTCGGTCCCATCGGTATCGGTGAGTTGTGTCCCTCTTGTCTCTCATCGTCGCTACATCACTCACGTGACACCCCAGGTGCTATCTTCATTTCGACGCTTGCCGCCGAAACCCTTCCGAGACCGCAAAATCCGCCAGCCAACCAGGCGGAACGCGTCGGCGCCCTGATCCAGCCCGTGGTTGCGTTCATGGTCCTTTGTTCGATCCTCATCCACGGGCTTTCTATTCCCTTCTTCTCGCTTGGGCGACGCGTGTCGCGTACTTGGTCACGCCAACCGAGCGTTCCCGACTGGGCGCTGCATACGCGCCGCGTTGAGCGTGCGGAGGACATCGTGATCAATCGAGACCCCGTGAACCTTATGGAACGCGGCCAAGCAGTTGCGGCCGCGAAAGACGGCCTGACGGAGACAACAGGACTAGACGAGGACGAAAAGGGAGACCGTTTGCCAAGGGAGGATAGTGCAGACGCAGATACCCTCGCCGTTGCAATGACCAAGCCGGAGGAGGCTAAAGCGGATAATGTGCCAGACGGTATGGAAGTATTAGCGGAGTGGAAGGAAGGGCCACATCGTATCATAGAGCGTCGTATCGGCCCCGGCGAAGAGGTATGTCTTAGTTTATAACTTCCACGCTGACATGCGATGAACGAATGGCGTGCCATAGGTCGAGGTGGAAGTCCAACGTAACGCATATGGCCCAAGTGAAGCCGAGCGAATCACTCGGGCCTTTCGCGGTGGCCACGGTGCGGTGCACCGTGCTGCAGATGCATTCGTGCGGTACGTCCCACGTGATGTAGAAGCTGGCCTCAAAGGCGCGTTGGGCTTGCGCGGTGATAACAACCTTGGTGTATCCCCCGATCAACATCCGCACTCGCAAGGAGAAGGGACCGTCATCCATGCACCTGAATCGGCCCACGTCACATTGAAGTCCTCCGCGGAACCAGAGAATACGAACATTCGTGAAGATGAAGATGGATGGGTGTCTGATCAGAGTTTACCAGGTGATATCCAGGCGCAAGAGGGACATCAACGGACAGTAATGCGCCATAGTAGTCGGGCCAACAAGAAAAAGCGCACCGAGCGCCACCATCCTTCCATCCATAATCATCATCACCACCACCACCATCGTTCCCGTCTATCACACCCTGCTCCGATCAATATGTCGACTTCTACCGAGTCAAGCACTGTTCCTGCCCCCGCCTCCGCCCCCGCCGCAGGTCCATCCACACCAGCACCAGACGTGCCTAGTTCGGCTGTCCCAGGAGCCCTGTCTCCTTCCCTAACGGACGCCGCAGACGAGGAGCCGCGCGGCCGCACCCCCGCAGCATCCGCCCCTTCGACTGTTGCAGCCCGCAGCAGCAGGCGGCCTCGACCACACATGCGCATCGTCTCGCTACGTGGGAGCGAGGTCCCCTCCAGGGAGGTTTCGCCCGTCCGCTCTATCCGGTGGGCCGACGCCGGCGCTGGAAACAGCCCCGCGACGGCGCGCTGGCCACAGTCCCCACCTGCGTCTGTACAGGGTAGTCGCGCGCCCTCGCCCGGGCCATCAACTCCCAGCGAGCCCGCAGAGCAAGATGCTTGTTAAAAGAGTCCTCACGGTTGATGAGGATCGGGGATGGCGGCTTTTTCTTGTCTAGCTCTTGCCCCTTTAATCTGCTATGATAATGACATTAGAGGGTTTTGGTATAGTCTCGTTATGTTCATAGAGTTAATTTATCATGTTTTCTGGCCGTCTTCCTTTGCCTTTTGCTAGTCTTTATAACCTGTTGTTTTCTTTTATCTTAGGAAATGTGGATTATTCCCAGTGCCAGCCCGCAATCACGCTACATGTGGTACGCTTCTCAGAAAACTTTGGAACCTGGATAAATATTCTCTTGTGAGCCACAAGCCGCGGAGGTGCCTGCCATTTTCAAAATCGGAGTGGCCCCCACCAGTTCCCATACCTGCAACGACGATAAAGCAAGCCTGTCGAGTTCGGACCCACTCCCTACTATTATATAAATTTCACACAACTTTGCCAGACGTCGGAGGCCCATTGAAAATCAGGGCATGTTCAGCAATCAAGAGTGAATCTCAGTTGCTCCCAAGCCCCGAGGATACGCAGAAGGAAGGACGGGCTTGTCAAGTAGCGCTCTGTTTATTCTCGAATCACCGGTGCACTTGCCAAACGAGGCGTCGAACAACGCATTTCTGCAGCGTTACAGAGGGGGGGGAGCTTCTAAGCACTGTATGTTACGTACGCCACGGGAGTACGAGAGAGCTAGTTTATAGCGTAATATAAAGATAGTAGATGTCTATGCGTGTGATCAGGTCCTGTGGCTCACAACCACAGAGCGTGACCTTTTGTGTCGCAACTTAACCGCAAAGTATGCAGGGGCGACGCGAGCTTAGCGAACTACACTCGCTCTTGTCACCAACGGAGCGATGAATTTGCGGTGATGTTCGAAAGTGTTTCACACCCACCAAAGGAACGACTAGTATGGTAAAAGCCTACTCTTCAATGTTTCTTCGTCATGCTCCTGCGGTTCTTTTTGTTTTTTGTGATTGGCACCTCGGCAGGGACGTCCGCCTTGCGCTTCAGTCCCGCAGAGCTCGACGTCTTGACGCTGACAACCGTCGACTTGCCACGCCCGCTCCCTGCAGCAACTTTATTACGTATCTGTGCTTCAGCAGTCGTCCAGTCCGCCGATGCGTCGTCGATGGCATACCTAAAATATTCAAGATACAGATAAGCTGACGAACATCAGGTGAGGTCGTAGTGGCGAATCGAGGATGAAGGAGGGGGGTAGGACACTCACCGTGAGAGATCGAGCGAGTCGATCATCGCACGCTGCTTCTCCCTTAGAGCCGCAGTAGCCTCATCGCCGGCCGCATCTAACTCCGCTTCCATAGTCTTCAGCCCGCGTTCTGCGTCTGGGACTAGGGACATCGTGGGATTCGCTCCGCTCGGAGACGCCTGCGCAGGTGCCGGAATGTTGGCACTTATCTCCGCCTTCTGTATTTCCCGTAGGTTACCAGAAATTTTACGGATCAGCTTCATGAAAAGTGCGAGCGCTTGTGAGATAGGCAGTTGGAGTTCGGCCTATGGAAGTGGTGGGACAGTATGAGCTCGGATGAGACACCCTCGAGTTGTAAGCGCACCTCTACTTCTTCGACGCTCTTTCGCTGTAGTCCCATGCCAAGCAGCAAACTACTCTGTATCGCACTAAGATGCACTTCTCCAAGGCGTTTCTCAAAGTAGAGCATAGCCACCGTGGGTAACAAGTCAAGTATGACGTGGTAGTCGAGCGAATTCTGAGCATATGATTCGAGACGTTTGAGGTCGAAAGGAGTCAAGAGGAACAAAAGTTCCTGAGAGGTCAGAACTAGGCCAGAGTATGTAAGTCAATAAAATAGTTGACACGATATCAATAAAATGTAACCTGGCTTTTTATCGGAAGCGAGATATTTGACACCAGCGTCGGCAGCTTCAAGGACGCTAAGCCCCATGACACTATTAAATTCTCGGAATTTGAATGATAGAAGGGTGAGAAATCGCCTCCGAAAGTCTAGCAGAGGATGCTACAGTCATCGAGGATGGATACTAGGGTACAAACCTACCTTTGGAAAACTCCCCCAGCCATCCAAGCTCTTCATTTGTTGAAGATTGGAGACCGCGTATCATAACGATCGTGTGTTCGCCGGTAAGTTCGCTCTGAGTCTGGCGTATGTACAACGGAGAGTAGCCAGCGCGTTTCCAGAATCTGTAAGTCGTGTGAGCGAGGTTGAGAACCCAAGCGCTGACAAAGCGAACCGAAGAAGTTGCGACGTTAGCCCATACGATACGCCAAGATAATCGAGGGTCTCGGGTTTACGTTCTGTGAGTCTCTGCAAGAGGGGTGGCATTGCGGTGGCTGGTCTGATAGTTGGATGGTCGGTGAGAAGTGTGGTGGACTAACTCAAAACATCAGCTTCCGCATAAAGTGGTAGCGGGAAATTTAGCATACCTCGTTTATCATCACATCAGAATACGAAACATCTGCTTTAGCAGACTCGTCTAAATTAAAGTATTCACCAGAATAATACGCATTCAAAGCCTGAAGCGCCCTCGCTCCATACCCCATCTACGTTCTCACATTAGACTTTAGCCTACGCCAAAATCCAAACCACGTACGTTCAAATAGTCTGGATGCGTCGCAATACGTACGACGCGCGCGCCGCTCATCGTGGCAAACTTGCCTTCTTGGAACTGTTGTGCGACGAGCCACGGAATGAGATCGCCCCCGGCACGTAGTCCACGTTGTAGCCCGTCCAGTATGGCCTGCTTGCTAATATTTCCTTCCAATGCAACCTGCAATACGACGAGCGGCTCGGGCAGGTGTGTCTCATCGTCTGTGATTGGCGGAAGGAGCACAAACAGATGATGTGCCGGCGCGTCGGACATCAGCTGGAGGTCGTTCGGCTGGTTTTTATAGTGTGACGCGACATAGAGAGCCATCATGCGCTGCAGGAATGTCTCGCTAGCTGGGTGATATGAGAAAAGAGTGTCACGAGACACGTAGAAGAGCTCGCATTGCGATGGGTGCGGCGTGCCGTGCAACGCTCCTCGCGGAGAAACTGTTGCGTCGAGACAGAGGAGAGCGTTAAGCCACCGTTCAACTTTGTCTCCTGCGCTGTAGCGGATCGGGGTGTCAAGCTTCACTTCGCGCAGAGTTCGGACCTTTGGAGGGGCGGAGTATGTCGACTTTTTGGTTGATGGGCCAGCAGTCGCATCACCCTTGATATCCTTCGAGAGCGAAGGCCGGGTTGACTCGCGAAGTTGTTGGATAAGTTTGAGGGAGAGTGAGCGTCCGGTGCCTTCGTAACCGTTAATAGTAGATGCAAGGAAGACCAGGTATGGTCCGAAAAGATTTCGAACAAGGGGAAGGGGAATAGCGGCTGCTTCGTCAATGATGACTATTTCAGCTTGTCCCAGAACATGAGCATCTTGGGGTTGAATATACTACCATGAAACTCTGAGCATGCCATCAACGTATTGCGTAAAACGAAGCTTACCTGGATGGTCTGTCGGTGCGCCCGGAAAACGTTGACGCGCACAATAGCTTTGTTAAAATCTGGATTTGTGCTTTGCGCAATGTCGTAGTCTAGGTGTTCCTCGTATCCCAACGCATCCATGCCCTTGAAGAGGAACTCGAAGACGGTCTTCAGATTTTCTGGGCTAGGGCTGGTGACAAAAATATTTGAATAGCCATGTGCAAGAGCTGCAGCAATAGCCAAACCCAGAGCAGCAGATTTTCCGCGACCACGCCCGGCTGTCAACGTCACCGTCGAGCTGAGTGTTTTCTCCGCAATAGCGTCTGTAAAAGTGAGGACCGCTTGCGCCTGATCCACCGTCTTGGCGAGCTTGACGAGGTCGCCAACTGGCTTGGTATCTGCTAGTGTCTCGTTGAGAGCCTTCAGCTCTGGTTCACCTGTTCCCTTTTTACGTTCCTCCTCGACCGGAGCAATATCCTTGCCGCGGGATATGGGAAGTACGTTGAGTTCATCGTCGAGGACGAGGCAATCATCGCAGGAACCGAGGGAAAGTATGAAGCGCTCATTGAAGCGGGCAACGACGTCATGTTGCGATGATGTTCGATAGCGTGCGTGTACGTCCTGCCCGGTGTTAGTGTCTGTGAGGAAGAGCCTTTAACTTGATTCTCACCATGGTCATGGTATAAAGCTGTCTCAAAGAAGTCATAGTCTTCAGTAAGAATACAACCATCCCACCACCCTCTACAGTCTCGATTGTACGCGCGAGTAGGTTCGGTGTGACCGCCTCGAAATCTTGCAGTACTAACATTCCAAAGGTGTTTCCGAGAATCTTCTCGGACTCTTTGTAGTAGCTATGAGTAGTGAGGCCCATAGCACTAAAAAAATAACAATGGTACACACGTGTAGCGGATGTCGGTGACCGTGATGAAGATCTCGAAAGGGTCGTGTTCATTCGCTTCCCTGATACCACGCTTTACATCTCTCTTTATTTTTGCTTCACGCTTCTTTCGGTGACTAGGGAAAAGAAGTCAAGGAGTTGTAACCAACGGTCTATGTGAAACGTGCCTCGTGAATCCGAGCTCCTTCTTGTAACACCAAAGTACGGAAGGCCGAGCGGAGACACGTGCTTGAGAGAGCAGAAAGTGAAGGTTAACGACCTGGTCCTTCCCCTTATCCCCGACGAGGACTATGAAGGAGCGATGGTTCTTCTTGACATTATTATTTATAAGAGTTGGAATACGCTGGTCAAGTTGCTTCCGCATAGCGAGGAGAGAGGAGAGAGTGAAAGACGACTAGATAACCACGTGGGTGGCCATCTCGGGCCGCACTGGCACTCCCCCGCCCATCATCGCTCATCCATCCGTCATCTGCGCAGACCATCGCCAATCTTTGTCTCCACACCTCTGGTCAGGCATGACGAAACGTGGCGCTTCTCCGTTCATCCCACCTCAGGAGGAGGGATTATTAGTTGACCGAGAAGAGGAGATCGCCACTGTCCAGCTTCTCAACTCACCACCGCGGAAACGCTCACGTAAACTTGAGAAGCCCGAGGTCATGAGGGTCTCTCAATTCCATCCGTCAAAAATTGACCATGACTTGGACTATTATCTCGCTGATGGGAGTTGCATTATCTTGGTGGAAAGTACACTTTTCAATGTGAGTGAACTGATTTCTCTTTGAGCAATCGCAACCAATCCTACTTCTTGTAGGTGCACAGAACTATATTGTCCAAAGATTCCTCTTCCTTTAGTTCTATGTTCTCTTTGCCTCAAGGAGACAAACCAGCCGAGGGCCAGTCAGACGACAACCCAGTCATACTCGTAGGGGATACTGTGTCTCAGTTCCGGAACTTCCTCTGGGCATTATATGCCTTGTGAGTGCGGCCGTTTTGCTCTCGTCTTCCGTGACTAACCTGCGAAGACCACATGAACTCTTGCAAGTTCACTCTAATCCGACCAATCTCACTCGTCTCATCGACATTGCCAGTGTCTCGAATAAATATTCATTCAAATCTATCGAAACGTGGGCGCTGGACGTCATCGTCGACACCGTCACTCGTAGGGGCTCCTCTTCCCAGTTTCCCTTGGCCGGTCTATGCCATGCGCCCCCTCGCTCGCCTACACAGACGCACACACTCCCCGCGCAGCTTACCAACAATGAGCAAATCGTAGCACTCGTGCGCCTGGCGCAGATGTGCCAACACGAGCGACTGCTTAATACGATGGTTGAGTCGCTGCGCAGACACATGAGTTCTTCGCTGCTGAACGCTTACACGGCCATGACGCTCGCCGATGAGCTCGACCTGCGTGTATTACGCGGGGCTGCCTACCTCGAGGTGATGCAGAAGGCTGTAGTTGTCGTGCGGCGGTCAGGGCCGGGACCTGTGGAAGGGGAGATCGACGGTGATGGGCGACTTGTTGTCTCTGCTACACAGCAGATGCGATTACTCTCGGGCTACTACCGCCTTACGATGGCATGGGAACAACTACGGACTGTGCCCCCAAACTTCGATCACTCGCCGTCATGCGGTGTGAACTGGCACCAGAGTGGGTGCATGCAATCATGGCAAGAGTTTTGGCGTGAAAAATCAAAGAGCGATTCTGTGCTTACGCTCGGGCTTGCCGATGTGCTCGGCCGCCTGCGTGCTATGGTGAAGGAGTTTGACAAGTGGGGGAGCGCGACATACATGCATCATGATTGTCGCATGCTAGCGCGGCGTGCGATTAACGAGAAGCTGAAGGCAGCGCAGGATGCTCTGCCTGACTTGTTCTCGGACATGGAGTAGCGAGTTGGTTTAGGTACTTGATATTTTACATCGGTTTCGTTATCGACCGTATTTGTATGGTATACCTCTCATCTTTACGCGTCTGACACGACACAACACAACAAAGAGGACACGATCACGGGCGTGTGTTGAAATTTTATAAATACGCGAAAACACGTCGCTTAGTCACGTCCACGTCCACTAATTTATAAACTGCACCCCTCCCGTCGCGTTTCTCTCACCTCCTGTACTCAACTCCCATTCCTTTTGTTTTTCACGTCGTTATATTACACATTTCATCGTGATTACGCGTCATCCTCATGGCTTCCTTTGTATACAAGCGAGGTGAGTTCCATAAATGCGTCATGAATTTGCTCACTGACGTCCCTTGCGCGTAGATGGGTAAGTGACACCCGCGTATCCCTTTTTCCAACTGGTTAACGCGTGATTCTTTCAGGCGCAAGGAACGGGTTCAGTTTGACAAGGTGCGTGTCTACCGTGACGCGTCTCTACTGTCCTCCCTAATCACAGAGCGTAGATCACGGCTCGTATCACCAAGCTCTGCTATGGCTTAGACATGAATCATGTCAATCCTATCGAGTATGTCCACTATTGAAATAATTAACCAACCGCCGAACCTGCCCCTCCAGGGTTGCACAGAAAGTCGTCCAGGGTGTTTATCAAGGCGTTACCACGACTGAACTTGATGTGTGTCGATCTCTCCTCCACGTCTTCGATATCGTTTTGTACATTTGGCTAATGATGTCGCACAGAATCTTGCCGCCGAAACAGCTGCATGCTTGACGACCAAACACCCTGATTATGCTATCCTCGCTGCTCGTATCGCCGTGTCTAATCTCCACAAAGAGACGAAAAAGAACTTCTCTCACGTTGTCAGAGATTTGTATAACTATGGTTTGTGCCGTTTAGAAACCGTTCTTGCAATGTCTGATGTGTGTCTTTTAGTCAACCCCAAAACTGGACGATCCGCAAGCATGATCTCCAAGGAGACGTATAATGTAGTGATGGCCAATGCTGAAACCCTAGACTCCGCTATCATCTATGAGCGTGACTTTCAGTACAACTTGTGAGTTTTGCTGTATACTTGGAGGCACCTTCTGATATCATGTTTCCTAGCTTTGGTTTCAAAACTCTCGAGCGTTCATACTTATTACGTATAAATGGACGTGTAGCCGAACGCCCTCAGCATCTTATCATGCGCGTAGCAGTTGGTATTCACGGTTCCGACATCGAAAGAGTTCTCCAGACATACAACCTTATGTCTGAGCGCTACTTTACTCATGCCTCGCCGACTCTTTTCAGTGCCGGCACTCCAAATGCCCAAATGTCATCATGCTTCTTGGTTGCCATGAAGGATGATTCGATCGAAGGCATCTATGACACTCTCAAGCAATGTGCGATGATAAGCAAATCGGCAGGAGGTATTGGTCTCCATATTCACAACATCCGTTCTACTGGGTTGGTGGCTATTCTTCCTCATCTAATCCAGTGCCATGTTGTGCTGAAGATGACTACTAGTTCTTACATCGCCGGTACTAATGGTTACTCGAATGGCATCGTGCCCATGCTTCGCGCGTTCGACGCTACTGCGCGGTATGTCGACCAGGGTGGCAATAAGCGGCCCGGAGCTTTTGCTATATACCTCGAGCCGTGGCACTCCGATATTTTCGAATTCATCGACCTCCGAAAAAACCATGGCAAAGAAGAGGTCAGGGCTCGTGACCTTTTCTACGCCTTGTGGATACCCGACCTTTTGTAAATACCTGTCCCTTGATTCACCTTTGTCCGGTCTTACTGATGGGTCGTCACAGCATGCATCGCGTTGAAGCTAATGGGGAATGGTCACTCTTCTCGCCTGACGAGGCACCCGGCTTGCATGAATCATACGGCACCGAGTTCGAGGAGTTATATGAGCGTTACGAGCGCGAGGGACGTGCTCGCAAGACCATCCCTGCTCAGAAGTTGTGGTATGCCATTCTAGATGCGCAAATCGAAACTGGTGGCCCGTTCATGTGTTACAAAGATCATGCCAACAGTACGTCTCGGAGGACTGTCTTTTGGCGATGACTAACCCAATTCCAGGAAAATCTAACCAGAAGAACCTTGGCGTTATCAAGTCGTCCAATCTCTGCACGGAAATTATGGAATATTCCGCTCCTGATGAAACAGCTGTCTGCAATCTCGCCTCTATCGCGCTACCTTCCTTCATCCGAGGGAAAAGGTATGATTTTCAGAAGTTGCACGACGTCGCGAAGGTCGTTGCGTTCAATTTGAACCGCGTCATCGACGTCAACTATTATCCTGTTCCGGAAGCGCGTCGCTCGAACATGCGTCATCGTCCGATCGGCCTTGGTGTTCAGGGTCTCGCTGACACGTTTATGGTCTTACAAATGCCTTTCGATTCCCCCGAAGCACGTTTGCTTAATCAGCAGATATTTGAAACCATCTATCACGCCGCAGTGGAGGCGAGCTGTGAGATGGCACAGGCACAGGGCACATACGAAACGTATCCGGGTAGCCCTGCGTCGCAAGGACAGCTGCAGTACGACCTGTGGAATGTCACGCCTACCAACTTGTGGGACTGGTCGTCTCTAAAGGAGAAGGTTGCTCAGCACGGCTTGCGCAACTCTCTCCTCGTTGCCCCTATGCCGACCGCATCGACCAGCCAGATCTTGGGTTTCAATGAGTGTTTCGAACCCTACACGAGGTAGGCTTCACTTTCCTGGATGCTTGGCTGGAATTTGATGTGGATTTGACTGTAGCAACATCTATACGCGCCGCGTACTTGCTGGCGAGTTTCAGGTCGTCTGCCCGTGGCTTCTTCGCGAGCTGGTAGACCTCAAGCTCTGGAGTGATGACATGAAGAACAGAATCATAGCTAACAACGGCTCGGTTCAGGCGATTCCCGAGATTCCTCCGGACGTCAAGGCGATCTACAAGACAGTATGGGAGATTTCACAGAAGAAGGTGCTCGACCTCGCCGCAGACCGTGGCGCGTTCATCTGTCAAAGTCAAAGCCTTAACGTGCATCTACAAGCACCAACAGCCGGTCAGCTCACAAGTATGCATTTCTACGGTTGGAAGCGCGGTCTTAAGACTGGCATGTACTACCTCCGCACCCGCCCTGCGGCACAAGCGATCCAGTTCACGCTCGACCACTCGCTTGTTGCCCAGGTCAAGCAGCAGAAGGAGCAGCAGGAAACTCAGCCAATTGCGAAAACCGCACCCATCACACGTCCTGCTCCCTCCGCTCAAACCCCTCAGTCGCCACAACAGTCTGAAGTCTCGATAAAACCTGCTGCCGCTTCTCCAAGCGTCGCCGCCACAGCGGCAGAAACCGTAGCTACTGCTTCGACACCCACCGCGACAACGGCGTCTAGTGGCTCGTCGCCTTCGACGCCGTCGTATCCGCTCACCCCCGCCGACTCGCGTGATGACAATTTGGCCGGGCTTGATGAAGCGCAGCGACGGGCTGCAGAGAAGGATCCTGAATTCGCGGCGGCGCTGTTGCGTAAAAAGGCGCGCGAATTGGAAGAGGCGAAGCTGGCGTGTTCGCTTGAGAATAAGGAAGCGTGCGTGATGTGCTCTGGCTGAGCGCAGCTCGTTCCTTGTTGGCTTCTATCGCGGATGTATTTTACCAGTAGGACCTTCACATACCTCACTTTTTCGTCCTGTATCTTGTCTACGTTTAGATGTTCTCACAAATTTCAACGTACTGCTATCTCTGTCATACATCTTACGCCTTGTACACCAAAAATATATGTCAACGTTCTGATTCCTTCTGTGCTTATGCCGGGTGTTACGTTTCAGATCCCTCGTATATCATTGCGGTCGTTGAAACATACTATCCCTGTGCCATCAGCGGGACACGGCCCTCAACGGGACTGTCACGCATGTCACGTAGAGCTCTAACATGACGAACAAGTGTGGCAAAGCGTGACAAACAGCCTTTTTTTTTATTTCGCTACACAGTGCACTTTTTATTTATGGAAACGTAGACAGACGGATACTATATACAGTGTACGATGTTTGAATAAAAAATGAGCGAGTAATTCATGGTGTCCCGTTGAGGGCCCAGGGCCCTGTCCCGCTCAGCGGGCACATCATCCGAGTCCAATCAGGGAAATCGCAGAAATTGACCACCTCGGTGCGTGTCCGCCACCTGGCGCCTTGTGGGCGTAAATCGACTCAGAAGGGGTGTCTTTATGGAACAACTGTCATGATTGGAGATAGGATGGGTAACTGAATACGCGATGATCATGATGGAAAGTCTAATGATTCCTCAGTTGTCGGATTCTGCGTCCCTAGCCCTAGTCCGGTACAGGGTATAGCGAGAAGCTGGCGCTGGCTACGGCCCAGGTCAGCGGACGAAAGGATGTGTCATTCAAGTTGTCAAAAGCGAGCTGCAGTGTTGGAATGTACTATGATGGTGACCAAAATATACTGTATACATGATCATTGATTAAGAACAAAGGGCTTGATTATTGAAGCCCTTTAGGGGCTGTAGCTAATATTCGTACAAGTACGCTGTCGTACACGGAAGCAAATACCGTATGTAGGTTTTTGTGATTTTATCATGAAATAGTATCGTACAAGTACAGGAAAGCCGAGGCAACACCGAAGCGTCGCGATTGGGAACGGGCCACGAGAACATAGACACGAGTCAGAAACAATCATAACGTACCAGAGCGAAAGAACGGGGATATCGACACCGAAACAGAGTAGATTTCAGACCGAGTCAGCGGCACCACTGGAATATCCGCGAATTATTGATACACTGGGCCATGTATTAGGCAGATCAGGCAGGACAGATCCGGGATCCGCTGCCAGGGTGATCGCCTCGGCCTGAGGTAAGCGGCTCTCCAATCCCAGCTCTAAGCCAACCTCAGCCTTCGAGTCTGGGGAGTCCGAAGTTGGATACTGTTCGACCTTGGAATCGCGCTCAAGGTCGCTAGCAAGGTATGTGGACTTTACTGAGAATCTGTCGGTAGACGAAATCGGCGTGTCACGCTGGGTTGCGGTCGTTGTGGCTAACGAGACCCCAACCCCACCTCTGCTCCTCGTGTGTGGGAAAGCCGAACTTGAAGTGCTGAAAAGATATAAGCCAAGAGTCGAAACCAGAATATTCAAATTGCATACCCGTGCGATGAGTCGTGGAGGGTTCCAGACGATGTTGAGTAGCCAATACGACGGGCAATGGATGTGTACGCGAGGTGATAATGTTTGTACGCTTCATCTCCAAAGCCGAAGAAGGCGAAAATAACAAATGCGCATGCGACAATCACCCAGCGGAACATCTCGAGCCCATGAACATCCCCAGGCTCGTTCTTCCAGACGGAGGCTGGGATTTGTAAAATGTGGGAATAGTGCCTGTGTGTGTCGGCCCAACTTTTCCAAGGGACGAGACCCGTCTTCGCACGGTTCACCATGACATATGTCGCTAGCGGAATGCTTCCAAACGCGTCAATGGAGGAAAGGGCCATCAGGCGGAAGTAGCGGCCACGATTGATGCCTTGACCGAATGACATTAGCTCCTGGAACTGACGGCTGCGCTTGTAGAGAATATAGATAGTCGTTGCTATGGTCAATGAGTCGCAGCTTGAGCAACAACGGCCAACGGTAATCTAGGTGACTCACAAGAATAGACAAAGGATACACAACCGATCGCCAAGGGCCACGCATGGAAGAGAAAGTACGCCGGTGGCATATTCATAATTGCGAGGAAAGGGCCGAAATCCTCAAATATGTAGTAACGATGTCCAGAAACAACATATGCTGGTCCGGTTGCAGTTATATTAACTGTGAGCTGAGAGTGAATGCCTGGGCACGCTCACCAACAATAATATGGAGAATTGGAATCCCGAGGCCAATCAGTAAATCGATGAACACGGCTCGGCGCTTCTCTGTGTCAGTGACCACCACAACTTTTGTGGTAGCAATCTTATAGAGGTGGCGGTTAATACACAGTGAGCAAGCAGATATTGCTACATTAAGCCCGATTTGAATGCGAATTGCTGCGGAATGCTCAGTGAATATTCAAGTGATAACTGAACGTGCCAAGGGATTACCGATATCACAATAGATTGGAGCCTTGTCAACCGTGTTGTTATTCCATACGATCGAGTTTATGCATTGAATGAGACACCCAAGACCAGTCCAGATCATGTACAAGCAAGTTCCTACATTCCAAGCTGTGCGATACGTGATGATTCTTAGACTGCACGCCATGACGAGGGGAATAATTGCCCATACCTTCGAAGTGCCAGTAGAGGGGTATGGAACACATGACGAAACCAATGAAGGAGAAGACTGTATAGAGCAGATTCGGAGGGGCACCCATTGTCGTTTGGATGTGAGAGTGCAATTGGCGGCAGGAAGCACTTGGGGAACCCACCAAAGGATTAACTTGAAAGTGCCTTGAACTTAAGAAGTGCCAGTGAACGCAACACGCTCCCAGCACTAGTATGCCTGTTATCACAAACATTGAATCACTGCAAGTCCACCATCTCTCCCATGACTCGGTTGATACTACATCAGGACCACGGGTGGCAGAACTTTATCTGTGAAACAGATTTGAGTATGTTCCAATGATGTGGTACCATCAAGACTTCGCACGTGGGACGCCTTTTGGGCTTCAAGTCGTGCCGAGTTGAAGGGGAGAAATATCGTCGACCAAAACCAAACTGCCACTGGCAGGCTCGAGTCACGCGCCTTTTTTTGAAAGAACTGTGTTTATTGCCGCTCACAGTGCCTCACATAGTCATATCACGGTTCGATGAAAGCCCGACTCCGAGTAATGGTCCAGTGTTAACATCAGAATTCGGATTTGGAAAGCGCGTCTGCGAATTCGATGGCTATCTACCGTGACGGTCACTCGTCACTCTCAAGGACGAGACCCCAACCAACTAAATAAACGCCGAAGCTATGCTCGCGAATGCAACTACAATATCCTTGGGACGGCGACTAAAGCACCAGTCATGGTCACCTAACGTATGGAAGTCTAGGTGTGTGACACGACGGGCTGTGAGGGCGGCTCATGCGTGCGTTCCAGTGATATGTACATAATATACCATCCGCAGCAGACTCTGCAAAGTGTGATATTCTCAGTTGACTCGCTACTGAAAAATCTGCGCCCTGGTCCCTATCTGCAGGCTATGGAGCTTCATGTGGTTCTAGCTCGTGTGTGAAGAAGCCGTAGGCGGTAGTATGCCAACAGGGCCATCGCCCTAAGGTAGAGACCATTCGTAGAGAACGCTCTTTGGGAACCCACCTCGTTCGCCTCTGTGGGACCAGGTGCCAGTGGTCCGCAAGTCGACAACCATTACCTGCAGCAATCTAAATTCATGCTCACGCTGGTCACCGGAATTGAACGTGATCCCTGATAGCCATACAGGGGTTGAACATATTCAAGCAATCCCATCAGCGGCGAAATGGAAGAAGTGGATGTCCCCTTGTATTTGCACCCTACATGGAACCAGTACTGTATCAACAACATGTCGTCACCATCAGTTGATCGATTTTGGGCGTTAAGAAGGCTTCTTAAACAGGGGGGTGGCTTATGGCAGAAGGAAAAGGCGATATTAACTTAGGGCGCAGTGAGATGGAGATAAGTTAAGGTGTTTGCATCGTCGCTGCCCATGTTTTGTTGTGTGGCACAAGCTATCTTTCGCTCGAATTGTATCACCAACTCTATTCAGGTCTCCTAACTCGTCTCCCCAACCGTCGCACTCGCACGGCAGCAAGCAGTCATCGCCAGACATGGTATCCCCGTTTCCGTTGGCCTTATCCCTGGCACAAATGAGCCAGATCAGTGGCAGGACCCGGAGCTGTGGCGCCGCGTACTGAATGCACATCAAATCGTCGTCAGCACTCCTGACGTGCTCCTCAACGGCTCCGCCATGGCTACGTCCATCCTTGGGCGCGACATTGGCCTCCTGGTCTTTGACCCAGTGACGAGGCGTATGATCACGCTGCGGACAAGCATTCGTATAACCTCGTAATGCGAGAATTTTATGATGAACTGCCACCGCGGATAGAACGGGCACGGGAGCGCCCAGTCACTGGCACACAACCGATCCGAGCCATATCTGCCATTACCCCTCGATTTGTCATCTGCGCCCTCGTCCGACGACCCCTTTCGCACCCTCAAATCGACCGCGTTGCCCGATGTCACAAAGCCCGCTGGGCTTCTTCCTCGGCCGACGTCAAGACTATTGCCTCGCCCTGGCCAACTTCGCCGTGCCCTCTTCATTCCATCGGCCAACGTCGCACTGAACACTCCCGCTCGCTTCTCCACAATTCATACTTACTCCTTTCGTACGCTCTCTTCTTTCGTGTTCTTTTTACTTTACAGTACCATATGCCCTCAGCTCGATTACCGGCACTTAGGGACGACTCTACAGCGTGCCCACGTCGGCCTACACGTCTGCACCCTCCTTTTTGACAGCTCCCATACATTCAGCATACATACCCGATTGTCACCACAAAAACGGTACAATGCGACTTAACGTTCCAGATACCTCGCGTGTATATAAACGACTGGTGTAAAGCAGCGTTCTTGCGGAGAAAA
>Ga0209488_10000633_pt1 | contig 29757 bp, 27 predicted proteins | sample Rivendell_Oct201_8_FD_188349 | JGI IMG/M metagenome (GOLD analysis project Ga0209488, IMG submission 188349) | Vadose zone soil microbial communities from the Eel River Critical Zone Observatory, Northern California, USA -... | ecosystem: Environmental > Terrestrial > Soil > Vadose zone >...
CGATCGCGAATGTCGTCGGTACGGCCTCGACATCCGGCGGCAACACGACCGTCACGCTGCATGACGGTTCGACGATCACCTTTATCGGCATCAGCGGCGTCAACAACACCTTCTTCACGACGCACTAAAGGGCCGTCTGCTCCGCTTGGGGCTCAGTCGGGCGGGGCGACCGGCGCCCACAACACCTCTTCGATATGCGCGGCGCCGGTCAGCAGCATGACGAGGCGGTCGAAGCCGAGCGCGATGCCGGCGCAATCCGGCAGGCCGTGTTCGAGCGCTGCCAGGAAATCCTCGTCGATCGGATAAGTCTCGCCGTAGAGCGTCTGCTTTTTGGCCTGATCGGCGAGAAATCGGCGGCGCTGCTCTTGCGCGTCGGTCAATTCGCCAAACGCATTGGCGAGTTCGAGGCCGCAGACATAAAGCTCGAAGCGCTCGCAGAGCCGCGGGTCGCCGGGCTTTGGCCGCGACAGGGCGGCAAGCGAGACGGGATAGTCGTAAAGGAGGGTCGGCGCGCTGATGCCGAGATGCGGCTCGATGCGATCGAGAAAAATCCGAAAGAACAGCGCTTCCCAATCGTCGCCCGGATGCGGCGCGATACCTACGCTCTCCGCCGCCGCGGCGAGCCGCGCCGCATCCGGGCGTCCCGGATCGGGCGCGGTGGCGAGGAGGTCGATGCCGCAATGGCGCTTGAACGCGTCGGCGACGGATAAGCGCTCGAAGGGCTGGTTGGCATCGGCGGTGGCCCCCTGCCAAGTCAGCACCGCCGTCCCGGCCGCCCGCTGCGCGCGCCGCAGCAGCGCCTCGCAATCCGCCATCAGCATCTCGTAGCCGGCAGCGGCGCGATACCACTCAAGCATCGAGAATTCGGGGTGATGCGTCGCGCTGCGTTCCCCGTCCCGGAACACATGCGCCAGCTGCCAGATGCGCGGCAGCCCCGCCGCGAGCAATTTCTTCATGGCGAATTCGGGCGAGGTGTGGAGAAACCGAGGCTGCGCCTTGCCCTCAAACGGTACATGCGGAACAACCCCGAAGGCGCGCAGATGCGGTTCGAGGCCCGGGCTGACCTGCAACACCGGCGTCTCGACCTCGACAAACCCGCTTTCGCCAAAAAAGTCGCGAACCGCGGCCAATATTCGGCTGCGCGCCATCAGCTTGTCATGCCGCAGGGCAAACCGGTCCGGCCGCCACCAAGGCCCGCTTGTGGGACGATTGCCGCCTACTTCCGCCATTTAGCGCATTCCGCTTTTCCGGCTGTTACCTAACTGGTAGGAAGCGCGAGACATCCCCATTTCAAGACGCCCCCCATTCCCGACGCTCGAAAACCGGACCCCATCCTCATGCCCAAGATCAACGCGATCGATTTGAAGCCGGGCAATGTGCTCGAGCACCAGAACAAGCTGTGGCTCGTGGTAAAGCGCGAGCTGGTCCAGCCCGGCAAGGGCGGCGCCTTCGCGCAGGTCGAATTGCGTGACCTGCGCAGCGGCAACAAATCGACCGAGCGCTTCCGCACCCAGGAAACCGTCGAGCGCGTCCGGCTCGACGAGAAGGAGATGCAGTTCCTCTACATGGAAGGGGACCAGGCGACCTTTATGGACAACGACACCTTCGAGCAGGTCACGGTGCCGCGCGAGCTGATCGGCGACGCCGCCGATTTCCTCAGCGACGGAATGGTGTGCCAGGTCATGATGCATGAGGGCACGCCGCTCTCGATTGAGATAGCGCCCACCGTGAAATTGACCATCGTCGAGGCGGATCCCGTCGTGCGCGGCCAGACCGCCTCCTCCTCTTATAAGCCCGGCCGGCTCGAAAACGGCCGGCGGGTCATGATCCCGCCGCATATCGAGGCCGGCACTCGGATTGTCGTCAACACAACCGACGGCAGCTATGTCGAGCGGGCCAAGGATTGAGGCCGCGTCGAGATCGGCATAGCTGAACGGCTGTGGCGACACGCTCTCCCATCATCAATGTCATGACCAGCGCCGCCTTGAAGGCGGCGCGCGGCCTTGTGCGCGATTTCGGCGAAGTCGAGCAATTGCAAGTCTCGATCAAGGGCCCGGGCGAGTTCGTCTCGACCGCCGACCTGAAAGCGGAGCGCACGCTGCGGAACGAACTGCACCGCGCTCGCCCCGGCTACGGCCTCCTGTTCGAGGAAGGGGGCGAAGTCGAAGGTACCGATCCGCGCCACCGCTGGATCGTCGATCCGCTCGATGGCACGACCAATTTCCTGCACGGGATCCCGCATTTCGCGATCTCGATCGCGCTCGAACGCGACGGCGAAATCATCGCCGGGGTCGTCTACGAGCCGACCCGCGACGAGATGTATTGGGCCGAGAAGGGCGCCGGCGCCTATCTGAACGACCGCCGGCTCCGAGTGTCGGCACGCCGTCAGCTCGCCGAGGCAGTTGTCGGCACCGGCCTGCCCTTTCGCGACGGCGCCGACCAGCCGGTCTATCTCGGCACCCTGGCGGCGGTGTTGCCGGCGACGAGCGGCGTGCGGCGGTTCGGCGCCGCCGCGCTCGACCTCGCCTATGTTGCCGCCGGCAGGCTCGACGGGTTTTGGGAGTTCGGGCTGTCGCCCTGGGACATCGCCGCGGGGATGCTGCTGGTGCGCGAGGCCGGCGGGTTTGTCACCGACCTCGCCGGCGGGCAGAAGATGATGGAAACGGGCGACGTGCTGGCCGCCAACGACCGTCTGCATCTGCCGCTCGCCGCTCTGATCAAGCAGGCGATCCGGGGCGGCCGTCCGGCGGCATGACGGAGCCGTTTTCGGCAGGAGTCCCATCGCTTCTATGAATATCGTCGCGGGCGCCGTATCGGCCGCCCTCTTTACCCTCGTTTTGGTATCGCCGCCGGGAACCGGGACCCTCAACTGCGCCAGCGCGAACGACACCTTTCAGGCGGCGCTGACCAAGGTGGTCGATGCATTGCGCGCTTACGAGCACTGCGTCGCGGCGAGCAAGGGCAAGGAAAAATGCGCGGCCGAAATGCAGCAGCTTGACGACGCGCATGACGATCTCGAGGACGCGATCGACGACTACAAGCAAGCCTGTCCCTAGGGGCGCGGGCACCATCCGCACACAGCTGGATCCTTGCTCAGATTTAATTGTCGCCCCCGGCGGCGTTCCGCTAGGGTGCGGCCGGCCCGGCGGACCGGTCGGCTGGCGCGGCCGTCTCGAACGACAGGAGTTACTTCGCATGCACACGACGCCCGCGGCGTTGCGCGGCAGCGGCCCTGCTTGCGGGTGATTTTGTGGTGATGCGGTAATGGCCGCAGCCGAGCGCGAGATGGCGGCGAGGCTGCTCGAACAACGCCGCATGCGGCGCACGCGCCAGTTCCTGCTGCGGATGGCGCTGTTCCTGGTTTTGGTGGCGGCCTTCGCCTTCGCCCTGCACCGGCCGCTCCTCGCGGCGTTTCTCGGCAACCCCGCCGTCAACGGTGTCATTCTCGGGATCCTGCTCGCCGGGATCATCTACATTTTCCGTCAAGTCATGCTGCTCGACCCGGAAGTCGAGTGGATCGAAAGCTTCCGCCGGCGGCTCGCGGATCGCGACTTCGGCGCGCCCTCCGGCCGCCCACCGCGCCTGTTGGCGCCGATGGCCCGCATGCTCGGTGCTCGGCGCGACGGCCGCGTCAGTCTGTCGGCCAGCTCGTTGCAAACCCTGCTCGACGGCATCGCCTCGCGCCTCGATGAAACGCGCGAGACTTCGCGCTATCTGATCGGTCTCCTCGTGTTTCTCGGGCTGCTCGGGACGTTTTACGGCCTCCTCGAAACGGTGCGTTCGGTCGGCGGCGTCATTGGCGCGCTCGATGTCACGGCGAGCGACGTGGCGCGCGCCTTCGCCGATCTGAAGGCCGGCCTCGAGTCGCCGCTGCACGGCATGGCGACCGCGTTCAGCTCGTCGCTGTTCGGGCTCGCCGGCAGCCTCGTCCTCGGCTTTCTCGATCTGCAGGCGGGACAGGCGCAGAACCGCTTCTACAATGATCTCGAAGAGTGGCTCTCGACCCACACCCGCCTGTCCTCGGGATCGCTCGCCGAGGCGGGTGAGGGCTCGGTGCCCGCCTACCTGCAGGCCCTCCTCGAACAGACCGCCGACAGCCTCGAAAGCCTGCAGCGGCTCCTGACCCGGAGCGAAGAAAACCGCATCGCGTCCAACACGACACTTGCCAGCCTCGCCGAGCGGCTCGGCACGATCGGCGAGCACATGAATGCCGGACAGGGTCAGATGATCCGCTTCGCCGAGAGCTCGCTCGGACAGAACGAGGCTGTGCGGACGCATCTGCGAGCCATCGAGGGCTACATGGCGCGGCTCAACGAGGAGCTTGCCGAAGGCCGGGCGCAAAGCGTCGCCGAATTGCGCAACGAGATCCGCCTGCTCGCGCGGACGATTGCCGCTCTCGCCGACGAAAGCGGCCGCTGAGGCTTCTCGTAAGTGGCTCTCGGCACCCGCCGCTCGCGGCGCTCCAGCATCGATATCTGGCCGGGTTTTGTCGACGCGCTTGCCCAGCTCTTGATGGTCATCATTTTCGTGCTGCTTGTGTTCACCGCCGGGCAGTTTCTGCTGTCGGACGCGCTCTCTGGCCGCGACAAGGCGCTGGCGCAATTGCAGCAGCAGGTCAATGAGCTGAGCGATCTCTTGGCGGTCGAGAAGCGCACCGGCGCGGAATTGCGCGAGGGCGCGGCGAGCCTGACGACGCAGCTGCAGGCGGCAATGGCGGAACGCGACACGCTGCGCACCCGCCTCGGCGAGCTGGCGGCCCGCGCCGACCAGGAGACCGCCCGTGCCAATGAGGCAACCGGAAAATTGCGCGATGCCGAGGCGACCGTCGCCGCCGACAAGGAAAAGGTCGAGCTGCAGCTGAAGGAGCTTGAAAGCCTGCGCCGCGACATCGAAGCGCTGAAGACGGTCCGCGCCGAGCTCGAAGCCAAGGTTGCCTCCCTTGCCGCCGGCCAGCAGAACGCGCAGGAAGCGGGCGCGCTGCGCGACCGCTCGAAGGAGCTGGAGGCGCGGCTGGCCTCCGAGCAGGAGCGCACGGCGCTTGCGCAAAAGGAGATCACCGACCGCGATATCCGCCTGCGTGACCTCGGCGAACGCGCCGAGAAGGGGGAGGCGGTGCTGTCGGCTGAACAGCAGACGAGCCGCGCCGCTCGTGCGCAGGTCGAGGAGCTGAGCGCCCAGATCGCCGCGCTGCGCCAACAGCTGGCGCAGATCGCCGCGGCGCTCGACGCCTCGGAAGCCAAAACCAAGGACCAGCAGACCCAGCTCGCTGATCTCGGCCGCCGGCTCAACATCGCCTTGGCAAGCAAGGTCCAGGAGCTCGCCCGCTATCGCTCGGAATTCTTTGGCCGGCTGCGCGAGATCATCGGCGAGCGCCCCGACATCCGCGTGGTCGGGGACCGCTTTGTCTTTCAGTCCGAGGTGCTGTTCACGCCGGGCAGCGCCGAACTGGGCGGCCCGGCCAAGCGCCGCCTCGACCCCGTCATTGCCGCGCTGAAGGCGATCTCCGACAAAATCCCGCCAGACATCAACTGGGTGTTGCGGGTCGACGGCCATACCGACCGGCGACCGATCAGCAATGCCCAATTCGCCTCGAATTGGGAGCTGTCGGCGGGACGCGCCATCTCGGTCGTACGCTATGCCGTGGCGCAGGGGGTCCCCGCGGCGCGGCTGGCCGCCGCCGGGTTTGCCGACAACCAGCCGCTCGATCCCGCCGAGAGCGAGGAGGCGTATCGCCGCAACCGCCGGATCGAGTTGAAATTAACCGAGAGATAATCTTGCCAGGAGCGGGGTGGCTCGTTATCTGGTTGCAAGCGGCGAGATAAGCCGCAGCTTGGGTAGGTTGCCGCGCAGCCTCGATACCGACCGTGAAGCCGGCGCCCGGCCGGCTGCGGAATCGGTGAGGGATTTTCCCTTGGCTGCGCTAGAATATGTGGAATGCTCCTAATTCGGAGTACGTCGATCACCCGCGACCGGTGGCCGAAAAGAGCCGCCGGCGCCTGGATGAGGAGACCCTGTGCATGGCCGATGCCGTAGCGCGCGACCTGCAAATCCCGGCATCGAGAAGGCGCCCCCGCGGCCGCGCGCTGGTTCAGCGCAAATCGATCGTCGCTTTCCTGTTTGCGCTGCCGCTGATCATGATTGTCGCCTGCCTGGTGATATACCCGGCCTTTTACTCGATGCACCTGGCGACGCTGAACAAGTCGATGACCAAATTCGTCGGCTTCGGAAATTTCGAGTTCCTATTCCGGCGCAACACCTTCTGGATGGTCGTCGAGCAGTCGGTCCTGTTCGCGGTAACCGCCGTCATTTTCAAGGCGCTGATCGGGTTCATCGTCGCCCATTTTGTCCACAACATCCCAATGAAGGGCCAGCGCAAATGGCGCGGCATGCTGCTGATCCCGTGGGTCATCCCGCCAGCGATGAGCACCCTCGCTTGGCTGTGGCTGTTCGACCCCTCCTACAGCGCTTTCAACTGGATCCTGACCCATCTCGGCCTGTCCGGCATCCCGTGGCTCGGCAACCCGTACTGGGCGCGGTTCGGCGTCATCCTGGTCAATGTCTGGGTCGGCTCGCCCTTCTTCATGATCATGTATCTGGCGGCCCTCAAATCGGTGCCGGAGCAATTGCATGAGGCGGCGGCGATCGACGGCGCCAACTGGTTCCAGAAGATCTGGTACGTAAACCTGCCGATGATGCGCAACATCATCCAGATCACGGCGCTGTTCTCGCTGATCGTGACCTTCGCCAATTTCGACATCGTCAAGGTGTTGACGAATGGCGGCCCGGTCGATCAGACGCATGTCTTCGCGACCTGGGCCTTCACCTTGGGCATCTGGGGCAACGACATCCCGCTCGGCGCTTCGGTGTCGTTGTTCATGTTCCCAATTTTAGCGGTCGCGGCGGCGCTGATCCTCCGCAACATCCGCAAGCGCGGCAACGAGGCTTAAGGAATGACCACCGCAACCGCACAGATCGGCGCCTCGGAGCGCGGCGCGGTCCACTACGGCAGCATTTCGCGCGGCCGGAAGCGGACGCTCTATTGGTCGTATTTCTTCCTGATCCTGTTCGTCATTTTCTTTCTGATGCCGCCGATCTACATGTTCATCACCTCGCTCAAAACGAGCGCGGAGATCGGCGCGGTCACGAATCCGTGGTGGGTCTATCACCCGACCTTGCAGAACTACATCGACCTGTTGAGCCAGGCGCAGTTCCTGACCTTCTTTAAGAACTCGGCGCTGGTCGCGGTGATCGTCGTCGCGGTCACGATGGTGGTCAGCATTCTCGCCGCGTTCTCGCTGGCACGCATGAAGTTCTGGGGATCGGGGACTTTGGCGACCGGTGTGTTCTTGACCTATCTGATCCCGGAATCGCTGCTGTTCATCCCGCTGTTCAAGATCTTCGCCTTTATCCATGACCTGACCGGCATCGAGCTGATCAATCATTGGTGGGTGCTGATCTTTCTGTATCCGACGCTCACTGTGCCGTTCGCGACTTGGATTATGATCGGCTACTTCTCCAGCATCCCGAAGGAGTTGGACGAGGCGGCGCTGATCGACGGCGCGGGCTACCTGCAGATCCTGACCAAGATCTTCATCCCGGTGGCGCTGCCGGGAATCATCGCAGCGACGATCTTCACGTTCACGGTGTCATGGGCGAATTTCCTCTATCCCCTCGCCTTCACGACATCGGCCGACCAGCTTGTGCTGCCCGTCGGCATCGTCACGACCCTGATCAAGGGCGACGTCTACAACTGGGGCCAGATCATGACGGGTGCGCTGCTCGGCGCCGCCCCGCCATTGATCATCTACGCGTTTCTGATGGACTACTATATCGCCGGTCTGACCGCCGGCGCGACCAAGGGCTAATGGAGTAACTTATGGCCGAAGTCGCCCTTCGCAACATCGTCAAGACCTTCGACCGCACCCCCGCGGTCGCCGGCATCGATCTCGATATCTCCGACCGCGAATTCGTGGTGCTCGTCGGGCCCTCGGGCTGCGGCAAGACCACGACCTTGCGGATGATCGCCGGTCTCGAGGAAGCCACCTCCGGCGAGATCTACATCGGCGACCAGCTGGTCAATGATGTGCCGCCGAAGGACCGGGACATCGCAATGGTGTTCCAGAATTACGCGCTTTATCCGCATATGACCGTCTACGAGAACATGTCGTTCGGTCTGCGGCTGAAGAAGTTCCCGAAGGCGGAGATCAAAGAGCGGGTCGAGAACGCAGCGCGTATCCTCGACATCACGAACCTGCTCGACCGGCGGCCAAAGCAGCTGTCGGGCGGTCAGCGTCAGCGTGTCGCGATGGGCCGCGCGATCGTCCGTAACCCGAAGGTCTTTCTGTTCGACGAGCCGCTGTCGAACCTGGACGCCAAATTGCGCGTCCAGATGCGGATGGAGATCAAAAAGGTTCATCAGAAGGTCACGGTGACGACGGTCTATGTGACACACGATCAGGTCGAGGCAATGACCTTGGCCGATCGCGTCGTCGTCATGAATGGCGGCAAGATCGAGCAGATCGGCTCGCCAAACGAAGTTTATCACCGTCCGACCACTCGGTTCGTCGCCGGCTTTATCGGCTCGCCCGCGATGAATTTCCTGCCGTGCCGGCTGGTCGAGGGCACCAATGGCAGCGCCGGTCTCTCGATCAAGCTGTCCGACAAGCTGAGCTTCCCGATACCGCCGGACCGCATCGCGCGGTATCGGCCTTATGCCGGCCGCGAGCTGATCTTCGGCTTGCGTCCCGAGGACATCATCGAAAAACGGGGTGATTTGCCGCCGGGGCGGGCCGCCTTCGACGCTCAGCTCGACGTCGTAGAGCCGATGGGCATGGAAACGATGGTCTATTTCCTGGTCGATAGCACCGAGGTGTGCGGCCGGGTCGATCCGGCGGTTGCTGGCAAACCCGGCGAGACGATGCCGCTCGTTGCCGACCTCAACCACATGCATCTAATCGATCCGCAAACCGACCAGGTGCTCTGACCCGCCTTTCGACGTCTCGGTCAAGCCGCCGCCCCTAGCGGCGGCTTGTGCTTTTCTGCGAGGGGTGACCGATGTTGGATGTGCAGGACAAGGTCGTTGCGATTACCGGCGCGGCGCGCGGGCTCGGCCAGGAATTCGCCGTAAGCCTCACGGCGGGCGGCGCCCGTATTGTTGCCGGCGACATCAACGACTGCGCCGAGACCCTCGATCTGGTGGGCAAGACCGGGCGGGAGGGAGTCGGGGTCAAGCTCGACGTGACCGACGCCGCTTCGGCCCAGGCGATGATCGAGGCGGGCTTGCGCGCCTTCGGCCGGCTCGACGCGCTGATCAACAATGCCGCGCTTTACGGCGCTCTCCATGGCGGCCGCTTCGATGGGATCGACGAGGCGGAGTGGGACGCCGCGATGGCGGTAAACGTCAAGGGCATCTGGAATTGCTGCAAGGCGGCGGTGCCGGCGATGCGCAAAGCCGATGGCGGCAGCATCATCAACATCGCCTCCCTCGCCGCGACCTATGGCATGCCGTATGGGCTGCACTACACAACCTCGAAGGCGGCCGTGATCGGTTTGACGCGCGGTCTTGCGCGCGAACTCGGACGCGACCGCATCCGCGTCAATGCGCTGGCGCCGAGCGCTGTCATCACCGAAGGGACCCGCGAGTTTTTCGGTGCCAAGCTCGACCGCGCGCTGGATACGATCAAGACGAGCCAGACGATTCAGCGCAACCTGATGCCATCGGATCTCGCCGGAACGGTGCAATGGCTGATCTCGGACGCAAGCGCGTTTGTGACCGGCCAGACGATCGCGGTCGATGGCGGCACTGTGATGCTGTGAAGGAGGAGCACGCATGCAGCTGGCGGGGAAAGCGGCGCTGATCAGCGGCGCCGGCGGCGGCATCTGCCGGGCCATCGCGGTGGCGTTTGCCGAGGCGGGCGCTGCGGTGGCGTGTTGCGACCTCAATCCCGAGGCCGCGGCCGAAACCGCCAGGCTTGTCACCGCGGCCGGGGGCCGGGCGCTCTCCCAGGTGTGCGACGTCGCGAGCGAGGCTGCGACGCGCGATGTCGCCAACGCCGCTCATGACGCGTTCGGTCGGCTCGATATTCTCGTGCACGGCGCCGCACCACACGATCCGAGCGGCACCGTCCTCGAGACGACGCTCGCCGATTGGCAGCGGGTGCTCGACATAAACCTGACCGGCGCGTTTCTGCTGAGCCGTGCCGTGCTGCCACACATGATCGCCGCCGAGGGCGGCTCAATCATCTTTATCGCCTCGCAGCTCGGCCGGGTCGGCAGCGCCGGCCGTGCCGCCTATTGCGCGACAAAGGGCGCGCTCATTCAGCTCGCCAAGGTCATGGCGATCGACCACTCGGCGCAGAACATCCGGGTCAACACGCTGTCACCCGGCGCGGTCGAGACGCAGCGCACGCTGAACCGCTACGGCTCCTTTGCCGCGGCGAACCGGGAGATCGGCCCCAAACACGTGCTCGGCCGCCTCGGCCGGCCTTCGGAGATCGCCCCCGCCGCCGTCTATCTGGCGAGCGAGGCTGCGAGCTTTGTCACCGGCAGCGATCTCCTGATTGACGGCGGCTACACCGCGATCTGAGCCTCAGATTTCGAGGACCTCGAGCACCTCGCCATTTGGAGCGAAAGCGGCTGCCAGCAGCTTGCCGCCGCGCCCGGCGCCGCCGTCGAGCGAGACTGCGTAGTCCCGCTGCACGAGGCCGCGGTGATCGCGGTCAAAACCGCGAATGACCCGCCGAAACCCCTCGAATGGGGCCGTGAGCTCCAGGATGTCCGTGGGCCCCCACCAGAAGGCGTCGCCTTGTTCGGCAAGGGGCCGCGCCGGGTTGAGCCCGGCGCTGACAAAGAGCAGCGGCCCTTCCAGAGCCACCGCTGCATGGCGCAATATCGAAAACAGCGGGGTGTGCCCCGGCCGCGCATTCATCGCGTCGCGCATGCCGCTCGTCCAGCGTGTCATCGTGCGCGGACCGTCGCGGCTCGCGGCAAACCCCTGCCGCATCTCCGCGCCATAGCCCGCGACCGTCGGCTCGACGCCGTTCCGCGCCATCCAGCCCAGGACCTCGCCAGGGTTCTGGGCAAATTGCAGTTGCAGGAGCTTCTGCCACATCTCTTCCTGCGCCCCGCGCAGGAACACTATATCGGAGGCAAAGCCGCGCGGCCGCGCCATGATGCGGCTGCGGAAATCGATCAGCTCGTCGATCGTCGCAACGACGGCGCTGCCATGGCCCAGGTAATTGCCGAGATAGATGAGGCGGTCGCCATCGACGAACCGCGCCGCGATCTGGTCATGCAGACGGGAGAGGCGCTCAGCCTCGCCGTGCACCGATCCGACAGCCCAGATCCGACGCGCGCCGCGCAGGCGGGCGAGCTTGCCCTCGGGGCCGCCTTTCAGCCCGCCCTCCACGCGGCCATTTGCCGCTGGCGCCCCGTAAGGGCCGATCAGGCGGCCGACAGCAGCTGCTCGACTCGGCGGACCGCTGTTGTTTCGTCGATCCGCTCGACCGCCGCGAACTCGCGGACCAGCCGGTCGAGCGCGGCCTGATAGATCTGCCGCTCGCTGTAGGACTGCTCCGGCTGCCCGGCATTTCGGAACAGATCACGAACGACCTCAGCAATGCAGGCCGGATCGCCCGAGGCGATCTTGGCTTGGTATTCCTGCGCCCGGCGGCTCCACATCGTGCGCTTCGCCCGGGACCGGCCGCGCAATTTGGCGAGGGCGGCGTCCATCTCCTTCCGGCTCGACAGCTTGCGAAGCCCGGAAACCTTGGCTTTGGCGAGCGGCACGCGCAACGTCATGCGGTCCTTGTCGAACACGACAACAATGACGCTCAACGTATGCCCTGCGATCTCCTGCATCTCGATCGTGGTGATTTTCCCCACCCCGTGAGTGGGGTAGACCACGAGATCGCCCTTGCCGAAAGGTACCTTCTCGACCGTCATGTTATTCCGTCTCTCACGCAACTGACCCGAATGGCGGCAGTCGAAACCTCCAGGGGTCGCCGACGACAGGGGGCAACCGTCCAACACCTCAAAGGAAGGCCGCGGGACGAGGGGGAGGCGTTCGATAAGCGCCAGTCAAATTTGTATCATATTCTCGGCTGGCAAGCCAGCAGATCAGCCATGCCGCACTCGCAGAGGCGGGTTAGGACTATCCCGGAGCGCGGCGTAGAGCCGCCCAGGAGCTCCCGGGAGAGGCTCAGCGGCCCCCGGGATTGGGGCTGAAGAACTTGTCGAACTTGCCGTCGACGTCCTTCCACTCGTCGGCATCTTCGGGATAGGGCTTCTTGCGCGTGATATTGGGCCAATTCGCCGAATATTGCCGGTTGAGCTCGAGCCATTTTTCGGCGACCGGCTCGCTGTCTGGGATGATCGCCTCGACCGGGCATTCGGGTTCGCACACCCCGCAATCGATGCATTCGTCGGGGTGGATGACCAGCATGTTCTCGCCCTCGTAGAAGCAATCCACCGGGCACACTTCGACGCAATCCATGTATTTGCAGCGGATGCAGGCTTCAGTGACGACGTAGGTCATGGTCTCGCGTCTCTTCCTTGGCTTCCTCGGCCTCGCGCAAACCAATCATATCGTAGCGCCGAGGCGGTCGCGCGGGCAAAAACACGCCGCGTAACACTGGTACAGGGATGACTGTTCGCCGCACCCCCAGCAGATCGGCCACGCTCGCGGTTCGGCGGCGCGGCCCTCCTAGCATGCGGCTTGCCGCCGGAGCAAGCCTGGCGCCCTCTGGTCGGCCGAGTGCCGCCGTACTGCGCCCGGCGGAAATTTTGCCCGGGATGAGCCGTTATCGCCCGACACCCCTGAAAAGCCGGATCCCGTGAAGAGACGCGGCAAGATCGTTCTCCTGCACTTCGTCGGCCAGATGCCCCTCGCCGGGATCGCCTGGCAGGCTGTGCATTATCTGGCACCGCTGCAAAAGCTCGGCTTCGAGACCTGGTATGTCGAGGACCATGGCGCCAACCCCTACGATCCGCGCATCAGCAGCGTCGTCATGGATTGCGCCTATAATCTGGGCTACCTGCGCGCCGCGCTGGAGCGGCACGGCCTTGGCGAGCGGTGGGCCTATTGGGATGCGATCAACGACGTCTATCACGGGCTTTCCCGCGAAGCCGTGCGGACGCTCTACGCCGAGGCCGACGCACTGATCAATTTGTGTGGCGCGACGCAGCTGCGCGAGGAGCACCTGCGCTGTCCCGTGCGCATCATGATCGATACCGACCCGGTCTATGAGCAGATCAAATACGCCAAGGCCGACCTTGCGGCGCGCGCCTATGTCGACGCGCACACACATTTCTTTACCTACGGCGCCAATCTCGGCACCACCGCCTGCCCGATCCCGCTGTCCGGCGTGCCGTGGCGCGCCACCCGCCCGCCCGTCGATCTCGACCTTTGGCCTGAGCCGCCGAGGGACGCCGCCGCCCCGCCGTGCTTCACGACGATCGCTACCTGGGAAAACAAGGGCAAGAACATCGATTTCGAGGGCAACAGCTATCTCTGGTCGAAGCACACCAACTTTCTCGAATACCTCGACCTGCCGCGGCATCGGCCGCAGACCTGTTTCCGCATGGCGATGCTCCCGCCGGACGAAGCCGTCCGCAAGACCGTCGAGGCTGGTGGCTGGGGCCTCGCTGATCCACGCCCCGTGTCGGCTGGGATGGACGCCTACCGCGATTTCATCTCGGGCTCGCGCGGCGAGTTCACCGTCGCCAAGGACATCTATGTCCGGCCGAACAGCGGCTGGTTCAGCGACCGGGCCGTCTGCTATCTCGCCGCCGGCCGGCCGGTCGTGACGATGCGCACAGGCTTTGATAGCTACTGCCCCGCCGGGCATGGCCTGTTCGATTACGCGAGCAAGGACGAGGCGCTGGCGGCGATCGACACGATTGCCGCCGACTATAGCGGCCACAGCCGCGCCGCCCGCGAACTGGCCGGCGACTGCTTCGCCGGCGAGCGGGTTCTTGCCCAACTCTTGGCCGAGACGGGGCTATGAACTGAGCAACCGCCGGTTTTTCAGGCAATTCGGCTTGACAGTGCTGCGCCCTCGGCGCAAACGACACGTCAACACAATCAGGCGATCATCCCACCTTCGCGCGACGAGCACAGCAGAACCCATGGCTTTTGTCAGGATATTGCTGGGCGCGGAGCGGCGATGGAATGCGCTTGCTGCGGCGCTCTTAGCCGCCGCGGGGATCCTCGTTCTCGTGACCTTCGCCGATTACGGCGTCACCTGGGACGAGGACGTCCATAACTGGTACGGCGTCTTCGCCCTCGATTACTACCTCAGCCTGTTCAGCGATCAGCGCGCCCTGAACTGGCTCAACCTCTACAATTACGGCGCCGCCTTCGACATGATCGCGGCGGCCTTCAATAAATTCTCGCCGCTCGGAATCTATGAGACCCGCCATTTGCTGAACGGGTTGGTCGGGCTCGTCGGCCTCGCCGGTTGCTGGAAGCTCGGCCGGGCATTGGGCGGGCCGCGCGCCGGCTTTCTCGCGCTCCTCTTCCTGCTGCTAACGCCGAACTATTATGGGCAGATGTTCAACAATCCGAAGGACATCCCGTTTGCCGTCGGCGGCGTCTGGGCGACCTATTACATGGTCCGCATCCTGCCGAGCCTGCCGTATCCGCCGTGGCGGCTGCTGCTCAAGATGGGCTTGGCGATCGGTCTGGCGCTCGGCGTTCGAGTCGGCGGATTACTTTTCCTGTGCTATCTCGGCCTGCTCCTGGGATTGTCGGCGGCATGGCAAGGCATTGCCGCGCGCCGCCTCAGCCTCTTCATCACGACCGGGCTGACGAGCCTGTGGCGCGTGCTGCTGCCCGTTGCCGGCGTCGCGTTCGCGCTCATGCTCGTGTTTTGGCCGTGGGCGCAGCAGGACCCGCTGGGGCATCCGCTGCGGGCGCTTGCCTTCTTCTCGCACGAGACCTTTCCGTTCAAGACGCTGTTCGATGGGCGTTTCGTGCCGGCGAGCGACCTGCCCTGGACGTATCTCCCGACCTACATCCTGCTCGCGCTGCCGGAGCTGGTGTTGGTGCTGCTCGCGGCGGCCGCGGTCTTGGCAGTCGTCGCGTTGGCTCGGCGAGACAATTGGGGCCGGCGCGAGACCGTGCTCGGCCATTTCCTGCTCGGCCTTGCGATCGTCTTCCCGGTTACCTACGCGATCGCGATCAAGGCGGTGCTGTTCGACGGCATGCGCCATTTCATTTTCGTGCTGCCGCCGATCGCGGTCGCCGCGGCAGTGATTGCCGACCGTGCTCTCGCCCGCCTCTCCGCCCTACCCTACCGTGCGCCGATCTACGCCGCGCTCGGGCTCTACGGGATCGCGCATATCGCGACGATGGTGATGCTGCACCCCGACCAGTATGTCTACTACAACGGCTTTGTCGGCGGCGTCGACGGCGCGCAGCGCAAGTTCAAGCTCGATTACTGGGCCAATTCCTATGCCGAGGCGGTGCGTGGCCTCGAGGACTACCTGAGGCACGAATACGGCGCCGATTTCGAGGAGCGCGAGTTCACTGTGGCCGTGTGCGGCCCGCCGATCTCGGCGCGCTACTATTTCCCCGACAACTTCCGGCTGGTGCACCGGCAGGACAGGGCCGAGTTCTTCATCGCTTTCACGAAAGACGATTGCGACCGCCTGTTTCCGGGGATTCCGGTTTACCGCGTCGAGCGCATGGGCGCGCTCTTATCCATGGTTCTCGACCGGCGCGACATCACCGCCGAGCAGCGCATGGTCAAGCGGCCGGTGGCCGGCGCGGTGACGAACTCGCGCCCCGTCTCCGCTTACCCCTGACGGAATAGCCGCCGCCGCTTTTTCGTTCTCAGCCGGAATGGACCCCGCTGAATATGACAAGCTCGACCGGCTTGAAGACCGGATGTGGTGGTTCGCGGCAACCCACGCCAATTTGATCATGCTGGCGCACCGGTTCGGAACTTCAGCGGCGCCACGGCGGATCCTCGACGCCGGTTGCGGCACCGGTGGACTACTGGCAAAGCTCGCCGCCGCCGTCGAGGCGAGCATGGTTATCGGTCTCGACGCCGATGAGAGTGCCTGCGCCCGCGCCCGCGCCAAGAGCGCGCGCCCGGTGTGCCGCGGTTCGGTGAATGCGCTGCCTTTTCGCGATGCGGCCTTTTCCGCGATCTTCAGCGCCGATGTGCTGTGCCATCGCGATGTCGACGACCGGCAAGCGCTGCAGCAGTTTCGCCGCTGCCTCGCGCCGGGAGGCATTCTCGTCCTGAACTTGCCGGCCTATCGCTGGATGCTGTCGGACCATGATGCCGCGGTTTACAATATCAGGCGCTACACCCGCCGCGGCACCGCCCAAATGCTGCGAGAAGCCGGGTTTCGTGTTCTCTACGCCAGCTATTGGAACGTCGTGCTGTTTCCGCTGATGGTCATTGCCCGCAAGATGCTGCCGTCGCGGAGTGCGACGAGCGATGTTCGTGCGTATTCCGCGCCGATGGAGGCGCTCGGCCGCGCTGCGACCGCGCTCGAACGATTTTTCCTGCAAGCCGGCTGGCATTTCCCGTTTGGCGGATCGCTGGTGGCGGTCGCCGGCAAGCCGGCCGAGAGCTGAGATCGCTGATGTCGGACAGTATTCTGGACCCCGCCGCTCCGGCTTCGCCGCGCTTCGCGCTGTCGATCGTCATCCCGGTTTATAACGGCGCCGCCAGCATCGGCGAGCTCGTCGCCGCACTCGAAGAGCTGCAGATCCCGGGCGGACACGAGATCGTGCTGGTCAATGACGCCAGTCCGGACAACAGCCTCGCTGTTTGCCGCGCTCTCGTCGAGCGGGCCCGCATCCCGATCACGCTGGTCGATCTCGCGCGCAATTATGGCGAGCACAACGCCGTCATGGCCGGGCTGCATCACGCGAGCGGGGCGCATGTCATCACGATGGATGACGATCTGCAAAACCCACCGGAGGAAGTGGAGCGCCTCCTCGAATACGCTCAGAACACCGGGCACGAGGTCGTCTACACTTTCTACGACGAGAAGCAGCACGCCTTCTGGCGCAATCTCGGGAGCCGCTTCACGAACTGGGTCGCCGGCTTTGTGCTCGACAAGCCCAAAGGGTTTTATCTGTCGAGCTTTCGCTGCATGAGCGCCTTTGTCGTGCGCGAGATCACCCGCTACGATGGCCCCTTCCCCTATGTCGACGGGCTCATCCTGCAGGTGACGCAGGACATCGACCGGTTGACGGTCCGCCATCTGCCGCGCGCGGTCGGGCGGAGCAATTACACGCTGCGCCGTCTGTTGCGCCTCTGGCTCAGCATGTTCGTGAATTTCTCTGTCATGCCGCTGCGGCTCAGCACGCTGACCGGTTTTGCGCTGAGCCTCATCGGTGCGGTCGGCAGCTTTGTGGTTATCACCGAAGCGTTGTTTTTCGCCCCACCGGCGGGTTGGGCATCATTGATGGCGGCGGTGCTGCTCTTGTCGGGCGTGCAGCTCCTGATCCTCGGCATCGTCGGAGAATATCTCGGCCGGCTCTATTTGACCGTCAACCGAAAGCCGCAATCGGTGGTCAAGAGCATCACACGCGCGGACGCCACGCCGACAGAAGCAGCACGCCCGCCGCTGCGCTTGCGCGAACGGGCGTGACGGAGCACGACAAGTGGCGATCTATTACCTGAGCCTCGCCAGCGCGATCCTGTTTGGGGTCGCCGGACAGATCGCGCTCAAATCGGGCGCGACCGCGTCGCAAACCCTGGCGGCGCAATTCGCCAACCCGCTGACGCTCATCGGCTTCGCGATCTATGTGCTGGCCGCGCTTTTTTATATCGTCGCACTGAAGAAGATCCCGGTATCCGTGGCGTTTCCCTCGGTCGCGGCGAGCTACGCGGCGGTCGCGATCATCGCGCATCTAATGTGGAACGAGCCGTTCGGCTGGCCGCAGCTCGGCGGACTCGTACTGATCGGCGGCGGTATCGTGCTGATCCATCAGCACTGACGAACGAGATTTCGCCGCCGCCCCTTAACCGAAGAAGTTGCGTATCTCCGCGATGACGCGATCGACTGCGTCGTCCGCGAGCTGCGGATAGATCGGCAGCGACAGGATCTCGCCGGCCGCCTTCTCGCTGTTGCGCAGCCCGGTCGGGCCCAGCGCAACACGGCTGCGGTAGGCTGGGTGCAGATGCACGGGCACGGGATAGTGAATGCCGGTGCCGATAGAGCCTGCACGCAAATGTTCGCGCAGCCGGTCGCGATCCTTGCCGCGGATCACGTATTGATGAAAGACGTGGCTGGTATCGGCGCGGCGCCGCGGTAGCCCGATCGGCAATCCCGAAAGCCCCTCGTCGTATCGCGCTGCGATCGCCTGCCGCCGCTCGTTATCGGCCCTGAGCCGCGGCAGCTTGACCGACAGCACCGCCGCCTGGATTGGATCAAGCCGCGTATTGATGCCGCTACGCGCGCTGACATAGCGCTCGCGCCAGCCATATTCGCGAATCTCGCGTGCCGCTTCGGCGAGCGTGGCATCGGCCGTCGCGACAATCCCGGCATCTCCGAGTGCGCCCAGGTTTTTCGTTGGATAAAAACTGAAGCAGGCAATATCGCCAAAGCTGCCGGCCGGGCGCCGACGATACACCGCACCATGGCTCTGCGCGCAATCCTCGATAACGCGCAGACCCTGCGCGCGGGCGATTTCGCCGATGGCGGCGAGATCGGCCGGCTCGCCGTAAAGATGCACGGGCAGGATGGCGGCGGGCCGGCCGGGCGGCGCATCGCGCAGCGCGGCGTCGAGCGCTGCCGGGTCCATCGCAAACCCGCCGGGCTCGATGTCGACCAGCACCGGCTTCGCGCCGGCCCTCTCGATCGCGGCGACGCTAGCGACGGCGGTGTGCGACACCGTGAAAACGAGGTGACCTTCGCCGATGCCGCAGGCGCGCAATGCCAATTCGAGCGCATCGGTGCCGCTGGCGCAGCCGATGCCGTGCGCGAGGCCGAGATTGGCCGCGAATTCCCGTTCGAACTGTTCGACTGCGCGCCCGAGAATGTACTGGCCGCTTTCGAGCACCTGCATAATCGCGGCGTCGATCTCGGTCTTTTGAGCGAGATAGGCGGCGCGCGGATCGGTCTGCGGGATCGGAGCAGGCTGTATCATGATCTCAAAGGTAATCGGTCAGGTGGCGGCGGTAATATTTCAGCGAGCGCGCGAGGCCGTCATCGAGATCGACCCGCGGCGCCCAGCCGGTCAATTCGCGAAACCGGCCGTCGTCCGTGACAAAGTCGCCGATGTCGATGCGCTTGCGTTCCTCCGGAAACTCGCGCCGCTCGAAATCTCCGCCGCCGTTGGCGCGGATCAGCGCCTCTGCGAGTCCCAGCAGTGAATAGGGCTCGCCGCCGCCGATATTGAGCGCTTGCCCCGCGGTTTCGCGCTTCAGTGCTGCTATCAAAAAGGCTTCGACGGCATCCTCGACAAAGAGGAGCTCGCGGCGCTGTTCGCCGCCCCACACCTCAAACGCGGCCCCTTCGAGCACACGGCGCAGCCAAATACCGAGGAAGTTCTGGCGCGCATCCCGGATGCGCATGCCGGGCCCATAGACATTGGTCAGCCGCAACGAGCGGGTGTTGAGCCCGTACACGTCATGGAACAACAGGTGGTAGGCCTCCCCCGCCATCTTGTTTACGCCGTTCACATCGGCCGGACGCAGCGGATGCGCCTCGTCAACCGGCAGGTATTGCGGCCGGCCGTAGATCTGGCGGGTGCCGGCATGAACGACGGCCATCTCAGGAGCGACGGCGCGACACAGTTCAAGGAGCTGCAATTGCGCGGCGCAGTTGACCGCGAGGTCATGGTCGGGCGCATTCATCGAGTCGAGGTGGCTGGTCTGCGCCGCGAGATCGAACAGGAAGTGCTGTCCGGCCAAAAGATGCCGCATCGCTTCGCGGTCGCGGATATCGGCGATGTTGACCCGCACCCGGTCGCGAATGTCGGCAATGTTCGCGGGATTCCCGCCGGCCTCCGGCACCATGCTGTCAACGAGCAGCACCTCGGCGCCGAGCCCGGTGAGTCGCCGGGCCAAGGCCGAGCCGATCAGGCCAAGGCCGCCGGTGATCATAACGCGGGCATCGCGAAATCCGGCAAAACGCGAATCAGAACGGGACGTCACCACTCCCTCGCCTCTGCAGGCAAAGTCGGCCTCCATGCCCGGCCGAGTATAACCTGTTGATGAAATAAATCTTTCCTGTCGCCGCCGCATGCCGGCGGCCAGCCCGCTTGACCGCCCCCCCTCATGGGCTACCAGCAAGAACGACAGACCGGGGGGACTATTCCGGAATGCGTCGCTTCGGCTTATTCGCCACAACCTGTGGCTTGCTCGCGCTGCTGCTCGGGGGCTGCGGCGGCGCGCCGAGCCATACCGCGCTGAGCGGCCGCGCCTGCCTCGCCCGCCTGTCGGCGCACGATATCAGCTACCGGCCGACGGATATCGGCGACCCGGGGGACCCGCATTGCGCGGTCGATACCGCCGTTAAGATCAGCCGCATTCATGCCGCGCTCAATCAGCCCGCGACAATGAGCTGCGCGCTCGCCGACCGTCTCGACGAATTCGAGCGTGAGGTCGTGCAGCCGCTGGCGCTTGACGAGCTCGGCAGCCGCGCGACACGCATCGATCATCTCGGCAGCTATTCCTGCCGGCGGCAGAATTCGCGAACCGCCGGGCGCTGGAGCCAGCACGCGCAAGGTCAGGCAATTGACATTTCCGGCTTCCGGCTGTCCGACGGCACCACGGTCAGCCTTGCGCGCGACTGGAACGAGCCTGGCGCGAAGGGGCAATTCCTGCGCCATCTCGCGCAGCGGGCCTGCCGGTATTTTTCGGTTGTGCTAACGCCCGACAGCAATGCCGAGCACTACGACCACATGCATCTCGACATCGGGCCGGAGCGCCTCTGCTCGGCCTAGGCCCGTCCGTCAATCAGCCGCGGCAGCGGCGGCGTCGAACTCATCTCCGGCGAGCAGCGGCATCCAAGCCGGCGCGAGATCGGCGAGACAGGTCGAGACCGCCGCCTCCTCATAAAGCAGCTGCGCTTCCGGCGCCGGCCCGCGCCGGAACCCGAGGGCGAGGACTCGGACGGTCCGCTGCCAGCCGCCTTGCGGCAGCACGACGATGTCGCCCATGCGGATCGGATGATTGGCCTTTTTGACGGGAGAGCCGTTGACCGTGACGGCTCCGGCAGCACAGAGCCGCGCTGCCAGCGAGCGGCTTTTGACGAAGCGCGCAAACCACAGCCATTGATCGAGCCGGGCCTTGGTGCGCTCGACGCCTTCAGTCATGTCCATCAAGCGAAATTCAGCTCCTTCAGCTTGGCAAAGGGATGTCCGTCGCGCGGGGTACGCCCGCGGATCTTCTCCGGGACATCGCGGCGGCGCGGCCTGCCGATAAAGAACTCCTGTTCGCCCTGGATAACCGCGCGATAGCCGAGCGCGGTCACCACCCGGCGCAGCTCGCCGATCGCGACCCCGGCGATTGCCGCCAGCTCGGCATCGGCGACGAACCGCCCGCTCCGGGCGCGCTGGCGCAAGGCCGCGGCGAGCCGCTCCAGCCGGTCGGCACGAACCGCCCATCCGCCGACGACCCGCCGCCCGATCGCGGCGTAGAACGAGGCCGGGAGGTCAGGATCGATCGCTATTGTCCTGCCATGCCGCCGGGTACCCGGCACCGGAGGCGCGGCACGGCCGTGCCGCACCGCCCATAGGAGCGCGCGAAAGCGCGCGCTCTCGGCTCCTAACAGCCGCTCCAGATAGACGCTCTCGGTCCCAAACCGCACGCCGACGCGGGCGAGCGCCCGCCGGGTCTGCCGGTCGAGACCGCCGAGCGCCGTCCCGAGATCGGCGACCGCGACCGAGCCGAGCGCGTCCACCAGCTGGAACACGAGGCCGCGCGCGATCCCTTCGAGCGGCAAGGATTGCACCGCAAACAAAGGGGCGAGCCGGCGCTCGATCTCGGTCTTCACAAACAGCTGGAGCCGCTGCCGCACCCGTTCGCGCGCCTCACCGTCAAGAAATTCAGCGGCCTGCACCTCGGCCCGCGGCGACAGGATTGCCTCGCCGGCCGCGAGTCGCCCGACCGGACCGCCCCGCCACTGCAGCCGGCCTGAGCCGTCGAGCACAAACGCCTCGTCATCATCATTGGCGAGGCGGCGCGCACGGGCCGCGATTTCGGTCCGGAGCACCCGGTTTGCCGCCGCCATCAGGGTGCGCGCGGCCGCTCCGTCCACCACATCCGGCGCAAAACGGAACCCGTCGAGACGGCCCACCGGAGTACCCTCGACCTGCACAATCCCTTCCTTGTCGACCGAGGCCAGAAGCTCGCCATCCTTCGCCAGATGGCGCACCAGAAATGCCGAGCGGCGATCGACAAAGCGTTGGGTGATACTGTCGTGCAGCGCATCGGACAGGCGATCCTCGATGCCGCGGGCGCGTTCCTGCCAATCGGCGGCGCTGTCGATCCAGTCGCTGCGATGGGTCATGTAGGTCCAGGTGCGGACATGGGCGATCCGCATCATCAGCGTGTCGATATCGCCGTCGAGCCGGTCGAGCTGCGCCATCTGGCTACCGACCCAGGGACCCGGCAGCCGCCCCTCCGGTCCGGCCAGGTGCACAAAACAATGCGCCAGGAACCGGGCATGGCTGTCGCTCATTACCTTGCGGAAATCAGGGATTTGGCAGACCTCCCAGAGCAGCCGGACCGCGCCGGGATGGGTCGCCAGCGAGGTTACCTCGCCGTGGCGGGACAGCAGCTGGAGCGCGCGGTGGTCGTCGGCGTCGCGCGTCTGGACCAACCCGGGCCCCGACGGCCGCTCGTCGAGGCTGCGCAGCAAGGCCCCGACCGACCGGAACTGCAGCCGGGTATTGCGCCAGGACAGGCGGGTCAGCGGGTCAAACCGGTGCTCTTCGACCGCGGCGACGAGCTCGGGATCGAGTGGGCCCTGATCAGCCGTCGTGCCGAACGTGCCGTTGCTCATATGCCGACCGGCGCGGCCGGCGATCTGTGCGATTTCGGCTGCCGAGAGCTGGCGCGGACCGCGCCCGTCGAACTTGCCCAGGCGGGCAAAGGCGACATGGTCGAGATCCATGTTGAGGCCCATGCCGATCGCGTCAGTGGCGACTAGGTAGTCGACCTCGCCGTCCTGGAACATGCCGACCTGAGCGTTGCGGGCCCGCGGGCTCAGCGCCCCCATGACGACCGCGGTGCCGCCCCGTTGGCGGCGGACGAGCTCGGCGAGCGAGAAGACGTCGGCCATGCTGAACGCGACGACCGCGCTGCGAGGCGGCAACCGCGTGACCTTCTTGTAGCCGGTGTAGGACAGCGTCGAGAACCGCGGGCGGTTGACATATTCGGCCTCGGGCACGAGCCGCCGCATCAGCGGCCGGATCGTGTCGGACCCCAAAAACATCGTTTCGCGCAGCCCGCGGGCGTGCAACAGTCGGGCGGTAAAGACATGGCCGCGCTCGGGATCGGCGCAGAGCTGGATCTCGTCCACCGCTAGGAACTCGACCGGGCGGTCGAGGGGCATCGACTCGACCGTGCAGACGAAATAGGCCGGGTTCGGGGGGAGGATCTTTTCCTCCCCGGTGATCAGCGCGACGGCGCGCGCGCCTCGCAGCTTAACCACTCGGTCGTAGACCTCCCGCGCCAGCAACCGCAGCGGGAAGCCGATCATGCCGCTTTGATGATCGAGCATCCGCTCGATCGCGAGGTGGGTCTTGCCTGTGTTCGTCGGCCCGAGTACCGCGACGAGCCGCGGTCCGGAACGCAGCATGGCCATACCGCATGTATCGGGTCGGAAAGGCCCGCGGGCAAGGGAAAACCGTTAAAAAAACCCGCCCTGCGACACTGGGGGCCCCTGTAAATGGCCGGGTAATGGCCGGGCGTAACCGAATTTTTACGATTATTGCCTTACCTGCTAAGCGAACTGACTCGGCTGGCAAAGACGACTGATGAGCGACGGCCGACGACGCAAAGGCGAATCGCTGCTGGAGACTTATTGTTCTCAGCTGGGGACGCTGCTTGACCGGCCGGTCACCGGTTTGGCCTTCGTGAATGCCAAGGAAAATGCCGAGGCGGCTGCGGATGTCGCCAACCAGCAAATGTTGCAGGCGCAAGCGTCTGATCGCGCCAAGACAAAGTTCCTCGCGAATATGTCACATGAATTGAGAACGCCGCTCAACGCCATCATTGGGTTTTCGGAAGTCATCAAGCTCGATGCACAGCAGCCGAAAGAGCGGTATCCCGAATACGCGCAATACATCCACGACGCGGCTATTCACCTGCTCGAATTGATCAACGGCATCCTTGATCTGGCGCGAATAGAGGCCGGCAAGGTCGAGCTTGAAGAAGAGGCCGTCTCCGCGGCCGATCTGATCTATTCCGCGGTTACGACCGTCAGGCCGCTGGCCGACAAGAAACTCGTCGCGATCGATTGCCGGCATCGGCGGATCGATGTGGTGATCCGGGTCGACCAGACAAAGTTCAAGCAGGTCCTGCTCAATCTGTTGTCCAACGCGGTCAAGTTCACCCAACCGAGCGGCCGCGTCATCGTGGATTGCAGGCGGGACAAGCAAGGCGATCTTTTGATCACGGTCAAGGATACCGGCGTCGGCATCCCGCGCGAGCAACTCGAAAAGGTGCTCGAACCTTTCGAACAGGTCGAAGACCATCTGACCCGCCGCAACGAGGGCACCGGTCTGGGCCTGCCGATCGCCAAGGCGCTGATCGAGCTGCATGGGGGCGAGCTTCACCTCGAAAGCGAGCTCAATGTCGGCACGACTGCCGAACTCCGCGTGCCGCGCGAGCGCATCGATGTTCCCAAGCGCGCGATGATCGCATGAGCGCGCGCGATATTGTCTTCAACCGCCGAGACGCCGCCCTTGGGCCGGCGCTTTTGGCATAAGGGAGTCACGGCCTTATGGACGGTAGCGATATCGGCGCCCTCAGCGACGTGCGGATCGGCCGCATCATCGCGGTCTCGGCCTCGCAAGCCGTCGCGCTGCTCGAGCGATGCGATCCATCGCGCGCCTCGGAGCGCGACTGGCCCGTGGAAATGGGCGCCTTGGTCAAGATGCAAACGCGCGTCTCGACGGTTTACGGGATGGTCAGCGGCCTTCGGGTCCCCCTCCCAAATCTGTCGCCATCCGACCAGGAATTGAAGGTCATCGAGCTTGAATTGGCGGGAGAAACATTGCGTGAGGAGAATGGCGACCAGGGCGCGTTCCGCCGGGGCGTCTCGGCCCATCCGGCGCTCGACGAGCCGGTCTATCTCGCCTCGCCCGCTGACCTCGCGCAGGTCTATGCGCGGCCAAGCGTTGCGACCGCACGGATCGGCACCCTGCATCAGGACAGCGCGGTGCCAGCCTATATTTTGACGAACGAGCTGTTCGGCAAGCATTTCAGCATCGTCGGCACGACTGGTTCGGGCAAATCCTGCGTCGTTGCGACGATTCTCAGCGCCGTCATCGAGCGCAACCCTAACGCGCACGTCATGCTGATCGACCCGCACGGCGAATACGCCGCCGCTTTCGGCGACCAGGGGCTCGTGCTGAGCCCCGGCGACGGGCTGCACCTGCCCTACTGGCTATTCAATTTCGAGGAGATCGTCGAGATCGTCCTCGGCTCGGATCGTCAGCCGGAGCAGGCCAAAATCCTCGGCGACGCGATCCTCGCCGCCAAGCAAGCCTATTTCGCGAAACAGGGGCTCGATAAGACCGGCACGGTCGATACGCCGGTCCCCTACCGCATGTCGGAGGTGCTGCGTCATCTCGACGTCGCGATGGGCGCCCTCGACCGGCCCGAGAACGTCGGCGCCTTCCAGGGCCTGCAGCAGCGGCTTCAGACCCTCCAATCCGACGCCCGCTATGCCTTTGTCTTCGGCCAGCGGCTCACCGTGCGCGACGAATTGACGGCGATCATCGCGCAGCTGCTGCGGATCCCGGTCGATGGCAAGCCGATCACGATCCTCGATGTGTCCGGGATCCCTTCCGAGGTGCTGAACGTCGTCGTATCGGTTCTTTGCCGCCTGACCTTCGACTTTGCGCTGTGGAGCGACTCGCCGGTGCCGGTGACGATCGTCTGTGAGGAAGCGCACCGCTACGCACCGCGCGACACCGGCCTCGGCTTCGAGCCGGCCAAGCGCGCCCTGTCGCGTATCGCCAAGGAGGGCCGCAAATACGGCGTTTCGCTGTGCGTCGTGACCCAGCGTCCCTCGGATCTGGCGCCGGGCCTCCTGTCGGAGTGCAACACGATCTTCGCGCTCCGGATGACCAACCATGACGACCAGGAGATCGTGCGCGGCGCCGTCCCCGAAGCCTCGCATGGGCTGATGAATTTCCTGCCCGCCTTGCGCAACGGCGAGGCGATCGCGGCCGGCGAAGGCGTCTCGATGCCGATGCGGGTCTGCTTCGACGTGCTGCCGGACGACCGCCGTCCGCGCAGCGCCACCGCCTCCTTTACCGGCGCCTGGTCGGAAGAGAGCGAGGCCTCGCAGGTCGAGCGGGCCGTCGAGCGCTGGCGCCGCGGCGTCCGCCACGCGGCGTAAGCCGGCGAACCGGGCTGCGGCTTAGCGCTGCCGGCCGGGCCGGTCGCGCACAGTTTAAGAGGCTGATAGCGCGCCGCGATGTCTTGCGGCGGCGGCGTGCGGCCCACATATTGCGGCGGTCCCCCAACACGCCTGCACTGCACAATGACCCTGGATACCGCGCCGGAAACTACCGCCGAACCCAAAGCCGAAACCCGCAGCTTCCAGGCGGAAGTCAGCCGCCTCCTCGATATCGTCGCGCACTCGCTCTACAGCGAGAAGGAGATCTTCCTGCGCGAGCTGATCTCGAACGCGTCCGACGCCTGCGACCGGCTGCGCTACGCCGCGCTGACTGAGCCCTCGCTTGCCGAGGGCGACGCGAGCTACCGCGTCGTGCTGACCCCAGTGAAGTCGTCGCGAACCCTGACCGTCGCCGATAACGGCATCGGCATGAACCACGACGAGCTGGTCGAAAATCTCGGCACGATCGCGCGCTCGGGCACAGCGGCCTTTGTCAGCGAGCTGACCGGCGACGCCAAGAAGGATATGAGCCTGATCGGCCAGTTCGGGGTCGGCTTCTATTCCGCCTTTATGGTCGCCGACAAGGTCGAGGTGCTGAGCCGCAAAGCGGGAGAGGCCGAGGGCTGGCGCTGGACCTCGGACGGCAAGGGCAGCTTTACGATAGAGCCGGCCGCGAACGTGCCGCGCGGCTTGCGCATCATGCTGCATATCCGCGAGGGTGACGAGGAGTACCTCGATCCGCAGCGCATCCGGCAGATCGTCAAGCGCTACTCCGACCACATCGCGCTGCCGATCGTGCTCGCCGACGGCAACAAGGAAGAGACGATCAATGTCGCCTCGGCCCTCTGGACGCGGCCGCGCTCGGAAATCACGCCGGAGCAGTACAAGGAATTTTACCATCACGTCGCGCACAGCTTCGATGAGCCGTGGCTAACCTTGCACGGGAAGGCGGAGGGCGTCCTCGAATACAGCTTCCTGCTGTTCGTCCCGGCCGCGAAACCTTTCGACCTGTTCGATCCCGAGCGCAAATCGCGGCTGAAACTCTATGTTCGTCGTGTCTTCATCACGGATGAGGGCACGGAGTTGGTGCCGCCCTATTTACGGTTTGTGAAGGGCATTGTCGACAGCGAGGACCTGCCGCTCAACATCAGCCGCGAGATGCTGCAATCCAACCCCACGTTGGCGCGCATCCGTCAGCAGCTGACCCGACGCGTCCTCTCCGAATTGAGCAAAAAGGCGAGCGAGGTCCCCGACGAATACGCCACATTCTGGGACAATTTCGGCGCCGTGCTGAAGGAAGGCCTTTACGAAGACCGCGAGCAGCGGGACCAGATCCTGCCGCTCGCGCGCTTCCGCTCGACAACGCGCGACGGGCTGATCTCGCTCGACGACTATATCGCTGCGATGCGGCCGGGCCAGGAAGCGATCTACACGATCACCGGCGACAATCTCGACCTGTTGATAAAGAGCCCGCAGATCGAAGGGTTTCGCGCGCGAGGCGTCGAGGTCTTGTTGCTGACCGATCCGATCGACGAATTCTGGGTCACGGCCATCGGCGCCTATACGGAGAAACCATTCAAATCGGCGACGCGCGGCGGTGCCGATCTCGACAAGATCACGTCCCCCGACGAAAAGGAAAAACCGGCAAAACCCGAGCCGCCGGCCAAGCTCGCCAGCCTGATTGCGATCTTCAAATTAGCGCTCGGCGACGCGGTCAAGGATGTGCGCAGCTCGGAGCGGCTGACCGACAGCGCGGTGTGCCTCGTCGCCGACGAAGGCGATCTCGACATGCATCTGGAGCGGCTCTTAAAGCAGCACCGTCAGCTCGACACGACCGCCAAGCGCATCCTCGAAGTGAACCCGCAACATCCGCTGATCGTGCGGCTCGCCGCCTCGGTGGGCGAGAGCGGCGCGTCCGAGCAGCTCTCAGAATTCGCGTGGCTCTTGCTCGATCAGGCGCGCATCATCGAGGGCGAGCAACTGCCGGATCCGCCGGCTTTCGCGCGCCGCCTCGCTTCTCTGCTCCAACGCGGCCTCCCTGCGGCGGCCTGACCGTCAGCGGGTCTGTTTCTCCGGATCAACCCAGCGGATTGCCGGGCGCGACGAACCGGAGCCGCGGCTTGCCCTGCCGGGCGCGGCCTGCAAAGAGGGCTCACTGGGCTCCGGCGGCGACAAGCCGGATGCGGCGGGCGCGTCAGCGCCGGGAAGAGCCGCCTCGGGCTCGTCACCACCGGGGCCATGCGAGCGCCGATGTCGCCAATGGCCGTGATGATGGTGATGCCGGATCAGCAGCAGCTCGGGGCCCGCTGACGAGACGGATACAGGCATCGCCGCGTGCGGCAACGCGCTGGCGGGCGCAGCCCATGCAGACAGTGCCAACCCCAACGTTCCGATCACCGCCGCTTTGATCGCGCCCACGCTTTGTCCCTGGATGATGCTGCCCGTCACCGTCCGTCAACGGCGCTCGCGCGCGCCCTGTTCCCCACGCGGTGCTCTCTATGAAACCGGAAGGCGCATAGCCACCCGGCCCGTTCGGGCGGCGCGGGCCTATTCGGAAAATGGCGGCGTCTCGCCCTCAGGCAGCGCGACCTGGAACACGTTCAACATATTTCCGATCAGCGTGTAGTAGCCGATGATCGCGATGAGCTCGACGACGCCCTGTTCGCCGAGCGCGCTCACCGCTTGACCGAAGCTCTCATCGGACAGCCGCTGCGTCCGGAAGATCTCGTTGCAAGCGCGGTAGACAAGCGCCTCGTCCTTTTCGGTGAACACCGGTGTGCCGCCGGTGCGGATCATCTCGATCGCTACCGCCGGCACGCCGGCTTTCTCGGCAAGCGGCGCATGCGCATACCATTCGTATTGCGCCCGCCAGAACCGCGCCGTCGTGATGATCGCCAACTCCGATAAGCGGTCCGGCAGTGATGTGCCCCAGCGTAGATGCTCGCCGAGCTTTGACGCGTATTCGCAAATCTCGGGCGACCGGATCAGAATGTGAAACGGGCCGCCGAACCGGCCGCGCTTGCCGGCGATGATCTGATCGTGCACCCGCTTCTGCGCCGGGCTCATCTCATTTGGGGCGATCTCGCGATAACGGCTCATAGCTTGGCTCTCCTGCTGGAAGGCAGGCAGGATAACCAAGCCGCAACTCAGCCGCTATCCACCGGGGCTCCGGGCGAGGTTACGGCGAATTAATCTCCCGGAAAGCCG
>Ga0209488_10000634_pt1 | contig 29751 bp, 39 predicted proteins | sample Rivendell_Oct201_8_FD_188349 | JGI IMG/M metagenome (GOLD analysis project Ga0209488, IMG submission 188349) | Vadose zone soil microbial communities from the Eel River Critical Zone Observatory, Northern California, USA -... | ecosystem: Environmental > Terrestrial > Soil > Vadose zone >...
AGGAAAGTGATTCTAGATCATCATGCTGGCCTAGGGTGATTCTGTTGTGGGTATTGACTGATGCAAAGGTAGTGGTGCCAACAAATGGATGGCCTGTTGTGGGAGGGATATGATATGGATGAATGTTGTCCCATGAACTATCCATGTCTCGGAACACTCTTGCAAGTCCATAATCAACAAGATAAATTTGTGGCAGGATCTGTTGTTCACAGCTCATGAGGAGATTCATGGGTGTGACATCACAGTGGATGATATCACAGGAGTGAACATATTCCAGGATTGATAGCTGTTGATTGTTTAGCATTTGGGAGCTGGGATTTGAAGCTTACATACCACTTGAACTGCAACTGAAAGAACCATTTCTAGAGGGCATGGACTGTGTGTTGTTATGTAGTCATAAAGGGAGGGTTTAAGAAGCTCCATGACAAGAACATTCCAGTCCCCTTCCCTCCTGAACTATAGAACCCTTGGGATGCCAGCTTGATGTCACAATCTCCAATAGATAGCATGCTCGTGCCTTGCTTGAGCTTGAGATGGATCCAAATCAAAATCTTCGCATTTGACAGCCACAGATTGCCGTTGGCAATGTCACGGGCCGGGAAGACTTGCCACCCTATCAAATGAAGTGAGAAACGAGATGCATAAACACAAGCCACATACCAGAAGCACCACTTGCCAAAGCAGGACCAACATTAACCCTATAGTTGACGCGAATGATGATGTTGGGGGTCTAGCATGCTATGTTATGAGTAAAGTACAACACGAGCAGGCACAACTGCCGAAGCCGGTATTTGCCGCAAACATCGTCGGGATCGTGGTCACATATTCATATTGCAGATTTGGAGGGTATTGGCTGGGCTGATGATGCCGGGTGCATGATCACGCATACTCAAATCAAGCCAGTGTGAAGCTTATCATACCCGATTAATAATGGATATTGTATGGCGTGTTCGTAAGACAGATTGTACGGGTGGCGTGCAGAATGCCCAGGAAAGAAAACAACAAAGTAGCGGGAGCAGTGGGGGGTAATATACAGCAGGCCAAGGGTATGAAGAACTGAAAAAGGCCAGCTTGAGCGTTTTGTGCAAAGTAATAGTTATCTACTGTGTGGGCCATTGGTCGTGGGTGCAAGGTCATATATAGTGGAAGTGTTCATGAACGTCAACGTTCACTTGGCTGTGGAAGTTGACTACAAATGGGCAATTAGCCTATACCTTTCGTACCGGTGGAGCACATTAACGTACAGCAAATCCGCTGATGGTTCTGCTAGAATGGTATGAAGAGATAGCCTGAGACTGTGATGTACGATATGAGCGTGCAGATCCGAGAGTGTGCATAGAAGTGGATGCGCTGCCTGGAGTGGACGGTTGAGCGTTGGTAGTTCGTGAAATGCGAGCGGTGAGAGGGGTGGGTGCGCTAATTTGGGACTTTTTGGGCGTGTCTGTCGTTTTCGATCTGCTCGCAAGGCTGGATGCCGTCGACAAGAGGGCCTTGGCGGTTGCAGAGGACGGTGTCGAAATTTTCGAGCGTTTTCCGGCGGCGATGAAAGGGTGCCGCATTGCGTTCTGGGGCTTAATGCGACGCTCGGGGTCCCACACGAGACACTTGGAGACAAAGTCGATGAAAAGTTCATCGTCGCAACGGAGAACCTGAGACAGGCTCTTTGTGCCCGGTCTTCTCCTGCGTCCCTTTGAATTCACCACGGGTCGGGGTGCACCAGTGGAGTCTGAACCGGGATAAGGAGAGAAAAAATCCCGGACAGACGTCGCACGTACCAAAAAAGAGTCGTTTGCGCGAACTCCGGTTGACAAAGTCTTTGTCAGGGAGGCCCAAAACTTCCATTATACAAGATAATTGTTCCTGCTCATTCTCTCCAGGAAATATGGGAAACCCGGTCTTCAACTCCGCCAGGATGCAACCTAAACTCCACATATCAATGGCCATGTGATAGTTCATACCCAGGATGACCTCTGGCGACCGGTAAAACCGACTTTGGATGTAGGTGTAAACTGCAAGTTATCATCGTAAGACGCATGCAAATTCTCGGACGGTTTCGTCGCCTCACTTTTTTCATGCTCGAAGCAACTACTGCCAAAATCGATAACTTTGATGGCACTTTTGGTTGGGTGACGTAGAAGCACATTCTATTTGACGATATCAGCGGCCATCAAAACAATAGACCAAGACAGTCAGTCACCTCGGGTTTAAGGTCACAATGTACAATGCGGTGATGGCGCATCAAAGTAAGTGACATAAGCATTTGGCTCGTGAATCGGCGGATGAGAGCAGTCGTAAATCCAACGAAGCCATTCGCTTTGATGAGTTCGTAAAGATTTATGCTTAAAAGTTCCATAGCAATGCAGAGATGATTGCGGAAGTAGAAGTGCTCCGTCATCTTGATGACGTGGTGTTTCTCCTCAGGGTCCTAGAATATACAAGATAGGTAAAATTGAACGAAATAAAAAAGGGAAGATGTACCCATTGGCGTAGATTATCAAGGATCTTGATTTCGACGAGGGCTTGATGATGGAACCGCTTCTTGTTCCGAATAATCTTTATCGCGACGGACTGTCCAGTGGCATGATCTCGGCAGCTCAATACTTGGCCAAAGGAACCTTTTCCGAGGCTGTCTATGACCTCGTAACGGTAACCGAGATGATCATGGTCGACGACGAGATAGTCACCGCGGTCATCGTCATACCCGTAATTGTTCGTCGGCCGGTCAGGATGGGCAGGTTTCTTCTCGCTACCAGTCCCAATGTAAAATACGGATGGGTGATCAAGGATCTCCTGCCGCTCGTACTCGGACAAGTGCTGTCGCTGACTGCTCTTGAGGATAGCTTTGAAGTGTGAGTAAATAGTACAAGATGAACACAGATAAGAACTTACCCGAAGGACTCTGTGGGGGTGCAGGTGGGAGGGGCTCCGGGAACCGTAACAGCGCGTCCAATTCCTCCTGAGTTGCTCCATGCGCCAGCTTTTTCTGCTGCTGCCGCTTGATATATTGAAGCATCTCCTCATCGCCAAGAAGCTCTTCCTCATCAACGGAACTGGGGGCAGGGGACGGCGTTGATAATGATAGACGGCTAGAGGATGGAGTAGCAGCTTGATGGGTGTTGGACGAGTTGGAGGAGCGTGAGTGTGTCAGAGAGACCTTTGGGCTGAGGAGCTTGAGGCCCTTTGATGGGGAGAGGGCAGAGAATCTGTGTGATGTTGTCTGGGTTGAGGGTGCGTCGCTGGGGGCAACTGAATTGAGCGAGGCGACAGAGCCAGTGGAGGATTTGCGAAGGCCGCCGAAAGACATGGAATCACGAGTGCCCTTCCGTGGGATATTGGATGAAGAGGTTGAATTGATGACCTGGCGGGGGACCCTAGCGTTAGAGCTTGATGAGGGGGAGGCACGCCGTTGTGTGAGCGTGTTGAGCGTGGCCTTGGACGCGTCACCGTTTTCTAAAAGCCCAAACTCATCCATAATCGGGGCCGGGTTGTTTATAGACCCTGATGATCCATTCCCCGGCGCATTCCCGGGTGTGGGAGACGGATCGTTTTCAGCCACAGACGAAGAAACAATGAGGCTGGTTCGTCGGCTGGCCATTGTTGACGATGTGGATGGCTTTAGAGCGGGAGATGAAACGGTAGATGTACGGCTATGGATGCGGGGGATCTTGGTGGGTGTTTCTTTAGGATGAACGCCAGTCCCGTTCGCGCCGGACGAGGGCAGAGGGTCTCGCTCCTTCATGTCTCGATTAATCTGCGCGTTATTTCCGGCAGCTCCGACTGATGGTGACCCAGCAATCGTTGGGAGTAGCATCCGGCTGCGTAGTGACGTATCAGACTGCCGCTGCAGGGAACTAATCGTTTGCGAGGTAGCACGCGACGATACCGCGCTACTGCGAGTAGCAGTGGCGGAACCATTTGGGGTTGATGTAGCCTTCAGATTCGCAACGCGTTGAGCTGTTGCCTGGGGCAACGCGGAAATCTGCATGGGAGGCATACTCACTGGCTGGGGCTTCTTCGACTCAGTGGAGGACAGAGTCTGGCAAAAACAAAAAAGAATCAGACAGCGTCTAGCAACGATTGCAGAGTATGTGACCTTGCCACGTTTCCTGCCCATCAATACAGAAATCCGACTTTCACTCCGATCTTTCTCCTCCTTTTTGGCCTTTTCTTTGTCAGACTTCCCGCCGTCGGTATCTCGCCCGCGCCGGCTCTCCCTGTCACTCCTAGGGTCATCCTTACCGGCCTGTAAGTTGCGTCTTGAACTTGAACCTTTCAAGAGCGAGCCCAGGCTGATTAGAGAAGACTTCTTATGGGCACCTGAGGGTGTCGACAGGCTAGAGTCCACAGGGGACACAGGATCCCTAGGCTGTAGGTGCGATGGACCCGTCGAAGCGGGAGGCGAATGTGAACGTAGAGGACCAACTTGAACGGACTGGGAGTTTGAGCGACGGAAGAAAGGAATAGCGGACGGGGTCAGGCGCTTGGATGATCCGCGGCGAATGGAGTTGGATGGGCTGAGAGGCGTCTGCTGAGGGGCCAAAGAACTGGATTTATGGGAACTCGATGCGGTGCCGGGGCGGCTGGGGAAGTGGCGGTCGGGTGTGCCGGCCACCGCACCAGAGGCAGACAATGCATGCGATGAAGACAAAGATGATTGTGAGACCAGGGAGGCTGCAGAAGCCATTGCGTCGGGTCGTTGGACAGGTGACCATGGCTCTTGGGGGTCCTTAGAAATAGAGCGACGGCTAGGCTGACTAGATGTGGCAGAATGAGGACTGTGTCGCTTGGAAGATGCCTTGGTGCCAGAATTGTCTTTTGCCGAATTTGTTGACGAATTGCCGCTTAACTTCATGCCAAGTAAACTCCATTTCTTAGAGGGTGTTTTCAACACCGCGGGAGCAGAGGCATAACCTTGTGGGTCACCATGCGAAGCATGAGGTGGTGGCGATGGCGGCTTTGAAACCGTGGGTACAGTGATTATCTCCGCCGGAGCCAGCCGATTAGGCTCAGCATCGTCTGCCAGCGTGGACTCCTCCGCGGTAACTCCTTCGACGGGAAACGAGGCGCCTGTTGAAGATTGGGGCGGAGATCGATATGTAGACAGGTCCTTTGGCAAGGGAGGAACTGGCGGAACGTCTTGTCCAACTTCTGGTTGTTCAATGGACGTCACGAGTGACGCAGCACGATCTTTCAAGGCAGCGACGTCTCCCGGTTGCGAAGCATCGCTGCCAACGCTGTTGCGCCTAACCTTGCTGGTGGAATGACGTCCGGACTGTGTGGAAATCGACGTAAGGCTCGTACCCGCTGACATAGACCCAGAGTCCCTAGAGCTCGTGGTTGGCGTGCTGGTGTAATTGGTTGACGAGGCGGAACCGCGTTTGGCGGAGTGGCCGAGCCGCATACTTGCAGAAGATTTCTTCACGGGTGGCTTATCCTGCGCTGGCGAGCTAAGCTGCGTCTCATCGCTGCTTCCAAATACACTTGCAGCCTGTTCAGAAATGTCAACAAAATCCACCAGACCAGCTAGTTGACGGCTGGCGTTTGGCGTTTGGTCTTTGTCTTTCGTTAACGAAGTACTGTCCCGAATGTGCATTGAGCTCCTACGGCTAGTCTTTCCGCTATCTGAACCTACACCCTCCCAGTGTTGGGTTGACTTTGCGGGCGTTCCAGGTCGGCTAGAGGTGACCAGGCGAAGGCTACCCACACTAGAACGCACGCGGGTGCCTGTTTTTCCCGAGAGACCGTCGAGCTTGCGCAGCGCCTCGACGGTGGCTTGATCGTCTAGATCTGACCATCCTTCTTGGGTTCCTCTGAGCAATGAATGCGCCACATTTGGTGTGTGGTGATTTTGCGTCTCCTTCTGCGGGTTAAAGGAAGCAGCGGCGCCAATGGCAGGATTGCTACCCGAATGACTTAGAAACTGTTGGATTGATGTTGTCGAAGGGGAGGGAGGGAGATGAGAGAAGCCAGTCGTGTGAACACGGCGGGAATGAAGTTGTTCCCCATGACTAGAGGAAGAAGAGCTCGCCGAGGTGTGTCGGGTATGACGATCCCTAGTTACGCCCCCACTTGTGGAAACACTATCTTTTCGACGCTCTCGGGGCCGTGAAGGAAGTCCTACTCCAAGGCTGTGATGCTTCCGCGTCGAAGAGCGTTCCTCTTTGGTGCCATCGAGGATAGGGCCAGAAGGAGTCCGCTGGTGCTTTTTGCCTGTCTGATCCCGTTCAAGACCATCGGAAGTGCGTTTCCTGGTTTTATTCGTCAACAGGGCAAAGGTCGTAGGCGACGGGGTATCAGTGGTAGCCGGGCTATAAACCACGGAATGGGCCGAGGTAGGAGGCTTTTGGAAGTGGGTACGTGGATAGAGGATCTCTTCACCGCCACTCTCCTCGGCGACAGAAGGTCGAGGGCGAATCATCCGTGGGATCGGTTGGAATTCGGAAGGCTGAGCAATGAGTGCATAATTAGACAACTGTGAGGGTGATGCAGGCAGAAAAAAGTGTACTTGATCCCGTTCCTCATCCTCTTCTTCACCGTCAACGGCCTCTATAGTCCAAGGACTATCCGAATCAATATCTTCCGGTTCTTCAGGGAGAGGTGGCTCGAGATCGTCCTGATCTAAGGCATGAACATCCTCCTCGCGATTTGCAACCGATCGCGTCCAGCGGGGAGTTGCAAGTTCACCTAAACCGTGGAGAACTCTCCTATCGATCTTGGAGGGATCCCGATGTGGAGTGACGGGTTCCTGAACCACTGGACGCGTTTCAGGAGTCTTGCGCAACTGAGGAGGATCTGGGAGGGGGATCACGGGTGATCCGGAAGGAGAATGGACGCTAAAGTAGTATGGATCAAGGGACGACGTGGCAGAAGTGGAGCGAGAGGGAAGGTGCGCATGAAGGTCATCAACAAATTGATCGGCGTGTAACTTGGACACAGTTAGCAAGATGGGATGGTGAGAGTGGAATCATCACCTGTTCAACGTGGGGCATTGTGTCATCATCGGGGGATGGATGACGATCAGGGAAATGAGAAGAGGGAGCGGTAGAGGTGAGGATCTCAAGAGCAGGAGGCCTGTCCTTTCTCTTTGATGGACTCAAGTCGTGGGAGAGCAAAGGAGAATGGGAAGAAGGTGCGGACATTGGGAGCCGAGGAAGGATGAAAGGAGGGCGGGAAACGGGAGAGCGGTAAGAAAAAGGAGAGAAAAAGAAAAAGAAAAACTAAGTCGTTGATACCGTGTTAAAGTTGATGGGAATGATAGATAGAGCGAGCACAATGGCGAGCTCGATGATACGGGCTACAGCCAAGGCGTGTCCGACGTTGATTGTCAAAGCACCAGGTGCACACCGTCCTCGTGTTGGGTTGTATGGCCTTGTTTGACCGCATTTACTTGGAATTTAATATTTTATTTAATTATTATCATCATTTCCCCTCATGCTGCCTTTCCCATCCCCTCACTCGTCACCTCCTGGTGGAAACAGAAAGGGCGTGTTAACGGTCGGGACAAGTAGACCCCTATCATACACGCGAGCATGCGTTGTTCGCGGAACCATAAAACATGATTCAGGCGGAGATGAACCACTTTGGCGCTGACCTGGAGCTTGGCTCCGCGTCTGGTAGGGCTGAGTCTGAGAGATAAATAAAGAGTGGGCCAGTCGAGTTGTAACCCCGCGTTTTTTGCCCTCTCCGCCTCTCCGCTCGTTTCTCTCCGCAAATCTCAGCGAACCGACATCCTCTCAGTCTCTGTACGTCTCCTCCCTCACTCTCTCTTTCCCTTTCTCCTCTTTATCATGCCCTCCTCTTTCTCGCCTTTCCCATCGCTCGTTCTCTCGCTTCCATCCTAAGGCCTCCTTTTCCGTTTCTATGTTTCCTTTTCTTTCACCTTGCTTTCACCGGCGCTTGTCCGCCCTGGTTTTTGCGTCTCGACGTTTTGACGGCAATTGTTCCCACGTGCCATTGCCGCGCACCCGAACTTCATTAGCCCGCTGCCCATTCATCTCCTCTTCTCTACCGCCACTTCCTCCGCTCATCCGCTCGCTCACCCTCCCCTCCCCTCTTTTCCCTTGCAGAGATGGCTTCCGTCTGCGCCCACTCCGACGATGACCGGATCGATCAATCTCCTGAGTCCGCCTCCGACTCGGTCCAGTCTCAGTTGACCATCCACTCTGCGCCTTACTCTGGCCTTCCCACGCACATGTACCCGTTCTCGTCGGGTTTCGTCCCTACCTCCCAGCCCCAGATGCGCTCCAAGCGTCGTCAGGTCAAGAACGCTTGTACCAATTGTCAAAAGGCCTGCAAGAAGTGTGATGACGCACGCCCTTGCCTGCGCTGTGTCAAGTATGGTATTGGCGAAGAGTGCGTCGACTCTCAGCGCAAGGAAAGGAAAAAGGGGATTAAGCGGGGACCTTACAAGAAGCGCGATGGAAAAAGTGAGCCTTTCCTTTGTATTTCTCTCCTTATCAACACGTGTATTCTTACCCTTCCCTTTCAACTGGTCGCGCAACTTCTACTGGCGAGACTCAACCTGACCCTGCGCCACCGCCAACCATGGGCATGTCACTCACGGGAGTGCCACCTGGCGGAGGCACGCCCCCAGCTGCCTCTTTCATGGGTCCGATGGGTTACCCGCTCCCGATCTATGGTCCCATCCCCGCGGTGCACAAGCCTGGAGAAGCTCCTCCTTACCATCCCACGTACTATGTACCGATGCAGGCGGCCCCGTCGTCTCATCCGGGGCAGGAGCATGAGGGTCAACCCTACCCTCTTCCCCCTCATCACCAATATTACTCGCCGTACATTCCCTACGGCAGTATGCCGTACCCCACTCCCTATCTCGTCCCGCATCATCGCCCTGATATGCCAGTTGTTATGCAGCCACACGCTCAGTACCCTGGGTATCCCAACGGCCATCATGCCCCCTACTCCAAGCCTCCGTCTGCCGGTAACCCAGGCGTCGACGTCACCGTCAGCGTGAATGGTAACGCCAGGAGGGAGGAGCACGCGGACGGTCGCGAGCCAATTGCGGGAATAGAAGGTCGAAGCATGTAGGACCTGAAAGATTTGTAAGATATCCGCTTGTACTTTGTATCATGCGTTTTCTCAAAGGTCCTCACGTCTGCACTTTCTATGCCTTGTTACTCTCGTTTAGTAATGGTTACACAATTTCGGTTCGTAGTATCCGTGGTTCGCAGGTTCATAGTCTATATTTTCATCGCGTTTGAGTAAACTGAAATGAGAAATGTGCGATTCGGGATTGTTGGTTATCCGTAAAACGCCGAAGTTTGCCCACTCGGGTACGGCCCCGCTAGTTGCGCTCGGACTGCTCTGCAATCGAACCACGCTATATCGGCAAACCCGGCAGTGGTAAAAGTTTCCGGGAGAGCGGTTCAGTGAAATGTGGAGTCTTAGTGACGTTTCAGCTCGCCTCCTACACGGGCTGTGCAAACCAATCCATCAGAACACGCGGGTCCGCCGCGGAATTCGTGCAAGCTCCGCTTCGAGGGTCGAATTCGGGCGCCTCTCAGTCCGCACTTGCACACAATCTCTGTTTCTTTTTACAAGTAAAGCTGCAAAGAGACGTGTGTGTGTTTTGTGATCGGGGGAATGCTTTCTTCCTCACAGGCTTGCCTCGCCTCGAGCGAGGGCCCATTTCCCATTCTTCATTCCCCGTTAGTACCCGTTACCCGCTGCCCACTTAGTACGACCTCGTTGCCCTGTTGCCCGTTTTCCGTTTCCGTTCCCATTCTCGTCACTCCGTCCTCCCCTCCCCCCTTTGTTTTACGTTCTCGCGACGGGGCGCGCGGGGACCTGACACATCGTACTGTATTGGCTTTGGCGACCGTGACTGCCGTACATACGCCACGGCCGCCTGGTGGGCGGGTGGTGGTGGTGGTGGTGGTGGTGGTGCCAGACGCGGACGCGTGGCTTAGGTGCGGTTCAATTCCCTTTCATGAGCACGGCAATCTTTGTGCTGAGAGGCGAGAACACACTCACAACTCACACGACCACACACATTGGATAAACTCTAACTGCGCTCTTCTTTTGTTCACCGGGAGCGGGGTATACAGTACAGTACGGGTACAGTACAAGAGTATCCCCCTCGCCTGCCCAATGACCCGATTGGCCCGCTCCGCTCGCATTTCCGGTGGTGCCGGTGTGAGTTACTCGGGTTCTTAAGTTATTTTATATCGCACATGACCTCGGGGTCGCTTTCCATCTCTTTTGAATGGAGCTAGTTATGAACCAACCTGTGACGAGTTTGTTGAAAGAGGTGCGCAACGAGGCAACGGGATCACTTTGGAGTAAAAAGACTCCAAGCGCCCTTCGCTTCTGCTCCACGACGTTGCCTCGCGGCCGCTTAGTGGGGGTGGAAGAGTGCGCCCATCTGACATGTGGTGGGGAACATGACCTGAGGGGTGGATGGTAAGGTTTTAGGACGCGCTCGGCATGAGGCGACCAAGGTTCATGGGTCCGTTGAGTTCCGTAAGCAGGGCGCGTACAGCTACTATACACTCCCGTTCCCCGGCGAACGCACAGGCGGTCTCGACTCGACTGGTCATGGTAGGGTAGCGCTTCCGGCGTAAGTACCGTCCGTGGACGTGCGAGATAAAGGGAAAAAAACTAGCAAGGAAAGCGGAGGAAGCGGGATAGCAAAATAGGGAACGAAATACAATAATCAGCCCGCAAAAACGAAAGAGATCAAATCACGACACACGACTTGTGCGGTCGCGCAATCTTGCCCCATTTACTCTTCATGCTCTCCCGCAAAGCGAGCGTGAACACCTCCTGCACCCCGTTGCCCGTCTTCGCGGAGCACTCGATGTACTTGGCACCAATTTCGCGGGCGACCTCCGCGCCTTGCTCGGACGTGACGGGCTTTTGTCCCTGCGCGCTCAGCATCCGTTTCGTGTTGTCGTCTCGGCGGAGGTCCGTCTTGGTTGCGACGAGTATGAGCGGCGTGCCCTCGCAAAAGTGCGCTACCTCTGGGTACCACTTTTATCACCAGGTTAACACCACCGGCCAAAAACAAAAGAATAAAGATACACCCCCCACTTTTGCATCAGGCAAGAGCTCTGCGTATGGAATGGAAGGTGAAGGTGGGGAGGTGGGGGTGGGGGATGTGAAAAGGGAGTGGAGCGCGCACCTTGTCCTGGACATTCTCGAGGCTGACAGGAAAGTCAACGGAGAAGACGATCAGGATAACGTGGCTTTCTGGGTAGCTCAACGGCCGCAGTCGATCGTACTCCTCCTGTCCTGCCGTGTCCCAGAGCGCGATCTCGACAATCTTGCCGTCAAACTGTCGGTTTGTTACGTAGTTCTCGAACACGGTGGGTATGTACGCCTGAGAAGGTGTGTAGATGAGCCGTGGATGGCGAATGAACGGGTGCTGCCGCGCGAAGCAAGGTACGGCTATTTGGGGAGACGCACTTCTGGGAATCTATTGTGCGCGTACACGATCAACAGGCACGTCTTTCCGCAGCCGCCTTGTAACAACGCGTAGGGACAGATAATTCAGCCTCATGCAGATCGAAAACGCACGGTGGGAGCTCACCATCCCCGACCACGACAATCTTTCTCTTCATGTCTGGCCTTTGGTTTGGCCCTAGCTCAAGGTGACCGCTCATGTTGTCTAGTCAGAATAATCGATGGATGTCATGGATGTCAGTAGACACGGCATGTAGAATAGAACACTCACAATGAACGAGTTTGGTACGGCAGCAAAGAGAAAGAAGTGTTTAGTGGGTTAGATGAGAGATATAGCAGTGTGAGGCGTTCGTTCTGCACGCGTTGACGCGGCTGAGGTTGTTATTGACCTTTAGCAGGAAGTAAACTGAACCTCCGCTCGCCGGAAAAACGGCCCGCCGCCCGCATCAAATCGTCCGGGGGCTGAGCGCGACCCATGCATGAACAAACGGCCATGTCATGATCCCGCAGTGTTGTACCCTCTGGCCCATAGAAGACGTAGGAACAAACGGGTTCTGCTATGGCTGGGTATTGAACACCAAGCTGGTATGCGTGGCGGGTGTGCTCGAGGTCGGATCGCTTGGTCAGTTGCGATGTTCTCTCACCACCTTGAACAATCTTTTTTATTTCGGACACATCGTCACACGCAGAACGCGCAGAAGCCATCTTGGATGACTTTCTCAAAGAAAATCCTCAGTTCACAGAGGTGTCTTCTACGGACGCTCCGATGATCCTAGGAGAGTGCGCCTTCGCTCCTTCGAGTCGAATGCCCCAGATCCAATATCTCCATGAGGGAGGCCCGGCCCCGTCCACGTATGTTATGTCCGTTGGTTCTCTTGGCTCTCGCCTGACCCTCGAATCTAGCCCTTTCCGTGGCGCGCTTGTGATGTACCGTAGGTCCGCACTAGGTTCCGTCCGCTTTCACGCCCCCGTAGCCACCACCATTCCCACCACTACCACTACCACTACCCACGCCGCCGCCACTCCACACTACGGTCATCTGGGCTTCGAGACGGTCGGTCTGGACGACAAGGCGTTGACGCAGGTGCGCTTCTTTTCCGGACACGTGGGCGCTCTATATATGCTTAATCCCCTCGTGATCGTGATTGATTAACTGGCAGCTGAACGCAACTTACCGCCTGCACTCGCTGCTCAATCTGTCCGGATCATGGCTGGCCAGGTTCAAGCTCCTGGATATCGTCGCGCGGTACATCTATGACAAATGTTCCCGCCCAGGGCGCGCCTTTCCGCGCTTTTTCTCAGGCCTCAAGTTCATTCTCGGCTGGGTTGCCGGCTCGCTCCGGAATGGCAGCGGCCTGTGGGCGATAGCCTTTGCAAGGGCGCATTCGAAATTGCGTGAGTGCCTTAATACCGAACATGTGTGTGCCTGATTCTGGCCCTCCCAGTCGACCAATTATGGGCGCGATTGAACCTCGTGCGCGGTTTGATATTGAGCCCCAGGTTATCATATGTCTATGGAAAACTGGAAACGTCTGCAGAATACGTCCGGTGAGCGTCTACCACAGAGCCGCCGTAAGACCGTTTTAATGACACTTCGGTAGCTTCAATAACGCCGTCTGGCTCGTGATGAATGATGTGATATTAGGAATTGTTGCTGGCGCATTTATATCCGAGAATAGTGAGGCCATCGGCATATCGTTACACAATTGGCTCAAGGTTCGTCGTTCACTTGCTTGATGAGCGCCACCAACGGCGATAACAACTACGCAGGCTGCCTTTATCGACTTTACCCACGATGCTTTGCTGTGGTTGGATGATTGGCCTGAGGGACTTAAACTTAATGCAGAATTCAGCACCTTCCTCGTGCGCACACTCCTGGGCGTGTTGGAACTTTGGGCATGTGAGTACATTCAATGCTTCTGATTTCAGTACCGACTAGATTAAGCTTGACGCCCTGCTTAGACCTTTTACGTTTGCTGTCGCCTCATTTTCCCAGCATCGTGTACGTGACCGGCCTTGCTGGATATGGAGGACTTAGCATCCCGTTGTCACTGTTTCTGGACATGTTCAACGCACTGACCCTGCACGTCTCTTTGAGCCACCTCGTGTTGAAGAAAGCGCTCTCGTATCAGATATCGGCGTTGCGATCCTTATTTAACCTGTTCAGAGGTAAGGGCGACAACTGATCTCTTTTACCGGCTGGCCCACATACAAACAATAGGAAAGCGGTTCAATGTTCTACATCGGCGTACGGATTCGTGGAACTACGAAGTGGATCAACTGATTTTGGGAACACTGCTCTTCACCTTATTTACGTTCAGCCTCCCGACGTTACTGACTTATGGAATCGTATTCACATTAGTATGTAATTCTTGATTTGTGCATGAGTGGATCGGGTGACCCAGTTGCGATCACGCGGCCGTGTAGATGCGATCAGCCGTCGTAGTGACCTGCAGCCTTCTGAAGGTCTTAATCGATCTGATAAACCACTTTCCACTTTTCGCTCTTATACTTAGGGTCAGGGATCCCAGGAGACTACCAGGTCCGTTCCGGTTTCATTAACTTTGTTGGCCCAGACGAGTTAAATGCCTGAGACAGGGTCGACTTACTTTCGGGTAATAAGCAACAAGGGACAATCGACACTGATGCTAGAGGTACTTTTTGACCACATCTCTAGTCACGAGTTCATTTTCCAACTAATAGGAATTGTACAGGTACAGACCGTGTCGTTTTGGACCGTTTTAGAAGAGTATGGCTGCGGAGGTGATGTAATAGGATCTAAAGATAGATAAGTTTGGCGCTAAAGTATTCAAATGCGTTGTCAACGCCGCTTACTACCGAGCGCTGCTTCTGTTTGATGGAAATGGTAAAGATCCTGCGCTCACTGCTTTATCGGCCGGGTTTCAAAACTCGGTTTCGCCCTCATGGTCACATTACATACTACCCTCAGCGCCCTCTCATCATTCCTCGACCTTTTTTCTCTCTTTCACCCTCACTTTGTACTCTCTTTTTTCCCCGCTCTTTATTCGCCTCTCGGATGTCCTTCCCATCCTCGTACTTCTCCTCTCCCCACCTCGACAGCACACTTGACCGCTCTAGCACGTCCTTGTCCAACTATGACGGCCGGAATCCTCTTCGCACCCGGCCCCGTCGTTTCATGGCCCTGATATTCGCGGCGGGCTTCGCCATCGTCATTCTCTTGTCACAACATCCTCTCCTTGCTGAATATACCCAATCTTATCGATCCTCACTTGATGCTCATGCGTCGGACTCGCCCACAGACATGATTACTGCTCCCAGTTCCGTACATACCGTGACGGTCGAGGTTGAGCGACAATTAGAACCTGTTGTTTTTGCCTTGCTCATGTTTTCGGAAAATTCTGCCAAGGAAGGCGCGATCCTGCTCAAGGTACCCGCTTTTCCCCCTGAATTCTTTTTTTCAATCCAAATCGGTCTGAATAACAAATCATCTCGTCTAGTCCGCGATAATGTACACCAGTCGACCCCTCCATTTCCACATCGTCTGTGACGAAGGGGCCATTGCCTATCTGGAGACTCGCCTCAGCCTCCTCACGCATCCCGTTCATCCGATCATCGTCCGCTTCTATCGCCTCACCCTCCAGAACATGGCAGACCGAGTCGCCCGCGAAGGTACTCTCAGCTCCGGCCACGCAGCTGGAATCCGTACGTCCCTTCTCCACGACCCACCAAAAACCTCTATTGCTAAATCAAAAGTTGCACGATTCGCGTTGCGGATAATCGAAATCTAGCCGGGCTCATGAAACTTTTCATGCACGAGGTACTCCCAGACGCTGTCGAAAAGGCCATCTACGTCGACACAGACGCCTTCTTCGTGTCAGACCCCGCGCTCCTCTGGGACGAGTTCTCCCGCTGGGGCCCCAACATCGCCGTCTCGATCCCGTACCATCCAAACTTGCCCATGGAATCATGGTTCAACGCCTCGAAAATCTGCTCCTGTATCATGCTCCTCCACTTGCAAAAGCTCCGCTCCATGCGCCTCATGGACTCAAGTATCTACCGCGCCGACACCAGCGGACTGTACCCGCCCGCGCTCTCCCCGCCCACCTTCAACGCGCTCTTCGGGCCCCCGGACCCGAACGGGCACCACCACGCTGAGCTCGGCGACCAGTCGTATTGGTGGGCCATTGTGAGCAACCGCACGGACATATTCCACCCGCTGTCGTACGACTGGGAGGTCACCAGCTGCTTGCTGGACATGTACAACACGGGACTTGGCGCCGACGGTACTCCCCTAGAGGAGGAGAAGAAGGTCATGATTCACTTGGAGGACACACCATACCAGGGCGAGGCCGTCATTCCCAAACTGCTCCACTTGTACGTGCTTTCTCGCTATCGTGCAAATTCGGATGTCTGACGTCCGTGATTCGCCTCTTGTAGTAATTGTCTCGATGGCGTGCCACAATATTACGACTACCCAGAATGGTCCAATCCGGAGTTCCCCTTGGGGAAGCGCTGGAAAGCCGCCGTCGAGTACCATGTCGGCTTTAAGTGGCTTTGGTTAAACCGCGGATCCAAAGAGTCCCCATTAGACATCCAGGTGGTCAACAATCCAAAGTTCGCCGACGAGCGTTTCGCGGAACAGCACCCTCAAAGCATCTCAAAGCCCAAGTCCCACTCAAAGTTCAAGAAGCCCCATCACTGATCAAACTTATTCGATATTTACTTCATTCTTCCCAAGTGTCACGCTGTTGCATCGATAAATAGAGTACGTCATCGCCGCTCTTTTGTACATACGCTGTCTTTGTCCCCTCCCACCCTTGCTCTTTTCCTCTAGACTCGTGCATTCTCTGTATAATACTCACGTCCCGTCCCGTCTCTCGTTGGAGAGACGTGACGCGTCGCCTTCGGCTTCGGTCGATGGGTATCCACGGCCCCGATGGGGAGCGTATACCTAAAATGTGTTATTATTACTTAAAATAGAGTTGGTCTTTGAGAGACCAATACACACCGTTCTTCGTCGCAGCCGTATGCTTTCGGCGTGAGCTTGATGACAGTGTGCAAAGGAATCTTGATGTACGGCAAGTCGGCCTGGGGAAGATTATGGAAATACGCGTAGCTGTAACGACGAAAGCGAACAAGTGGGCGGTCATGCGTCGTTCACCTGTCACAAAAATCAAAGTCGCACGTACAGACAACGGAGGATAGCCTGTCAGAGAATAACCAATACAATGAGGGCTCGGAAACCAAGACCGAAGGGGCGCCCTCACCTGGTGTCCCACGACGAGAACATTCTCCTGTCGCTCAAGTTCCATAATCACCGGTTCCAGCCGGATCACGACGTCTCGGTACGATTCGCCCCCTACGCGTCCCCCATCCACATCATCAGTCATCGCACGCAACTCGGCGAACTCCTGCCAAAAACGGCGGGAGGGGAGGCATTCTTAAACGCCGGCCGTGAGGCACGCACCTCGATATCGATAATTGAACTTGTCGTCGTCCCGATTGGCAAAGTCCTCCGGGTACGCACGCTACATTTGAAATGAAAATGAAATGGTTTGACGGCGGGCGTCACGCCATCAGCGTTCAGGTGTCAAAGGAAAAAAAGGGGGATGTCGTTTTGAGTACCTCAATTTCCTCGTATGTCATCCCGTCGCAGACGCCAGCATCGAGCTCGTCCAGCGATTTCCACGTCAACTTGGGATAGAATAGCTCTTGCACCGTCTGGATTGTGCGCTTGAGGGTGGACGTCCAGACCTGGCACAAAATAATCACTACGTAAGAAAGGCAAAAAGTCGAGAAAGCAACTGGGACCGTACAGTCAGCGGTGCATCACCAATGTTATCCTTGATGAGGTCCGGCAGTGCCTTTGCGTATCTTAGTCCCCGCTCTGACAGGTCTGAGTCTCCACCGATTTTTCCCTCCACGTTGAACTGGCTCTCGCCGTGCTGAAATGATATAACAAAGAGTTTAGGCAAGTCTCTTCCTTTCACAGCGGTCCCAGAGTTGGGACTGGTGGTGTGTGACGTACTCTGGAAAAGAATATGCTACGCGGTTTGAGGTGCAGATTCATGAGGTAGAACGCGATGCGACTTTGGAGGTATCCGTGTATACGGCAGACGGTGACTTGGTCCCCGACGTTGATTATTTTGAAGTACGAGAGGTGAGGCTCTGTGATCGTCTCGTAAACGGCTTCGTACTCTTTGATGCGCCGGAGGAAGTCCCGCTTTGCATCTTCCGTGGACATGTCCTTGTAGTCTGGGTCACCCATGCTAACTTTCAATGCAACGTTAGCGGCGATGACAGCCGGGTCGTCGCATATTGACTCGAGGAATATGAGGGTCATCCCTTCCTCTTTGGCCACCCGTTGCTCTATAGAAGCTCTGCGAAGAGCGCGGTCAGCGGACCTTGGTGAGGAGGGCCATGTAGAACAGACCTCCGCTCCATCGTGCTGTTGGTAGCATCTGACTAAAGCGTAAGTATAGTACCGGGTGGGTACGGATCAATGCGACACTCACCGTGAACCCCGACGTTTCCTCCCTCTCGTAGCCATTGGATCAACATTTCTAACGAGTCTGTCGCGAGTTGCTCACGCAGACGAGTTGCCTCGGCGTTATTGTGGCTAAAATATGAGGCCGTGTGGTCCTCTCTGACCCCGCTCCTAGTCGTGCAAAGTGAGATTTCGAGGATAGAGGCATTTAGGATAGCCACGAACTGTTCCCTCTTCTGTCTGGCCCTGCTCCTGCGGAGTTGCCCAACGTTGAAAACCTGCGGTAGAAATCAGGAGGGTGACGTTTCGTGCGGAAGGGTTTACATTCCTTGACATCATATTCTAACCACTGCATGGGAAAAATGGGTTCCCTAAGCGTTAGGAAATGAAGAGACTTTGACTTGCCTTTAGGTACCTCGTCAATTTGTTACTGAGATATGATTTGCCACGGGCGGGCAGTCCGACCTAGAAGGGGAAGTCATCATCTCAGGCGGGCTGCTGTTGAGGGCAATGGGAAACTTGAATACCATAGCGAGGACGATCTTTGCCTCTGAATAGTCGGGCTTCGCAACTTTATGTGTAAAATCTGAACGGGTGTATCCCATGTCGCGTAAAAAAAGGGCCATGCGCACCTTTTCCCCCGATCCCGACTACAGACCTGGGAGTTGTCGACTGAGAAGTGATCCTGCTCTGGATGGACTCGTCGAATTGTCTGAGCCTACGAGTATTGTTAAGCCCAAAGCAAACGTGAACAACGAGATGGAGGCTTACAAGTGTCCTCCTGCACCGTAAGGAGTGGGACGCGTCCCATGGACAGGAGGTGCATGCGCATCTCTAGCTTGGATAGCGGCGAGCCTTTTGTTGACATGGTGCAACTGTAACTGGGGATCCGAGGCTCGATCCACGGGAGAGTTTGTTCCAGAGTGTTGGTTACTCATGAGTAGTGGTCGTTACGTTACGGGGTAAGGTCCGTGGTACGTCTTACTAGTATTCCAGATAAGATAATCATCTTAATCAATCTAATCTACCAAATCTAAATAATGGACATCGGAACATCCTCTCAGTCGCTGTGCCGCAAGCTCAGGCGTAAAATCGCGCTGCGATTCCCCCATCAGTTCAAATCTGTTGGCAGTTCGGTTAGAGTGGATGCGATTCAAACGATTGATAGTCACCGCACTGACCCAACAAGGAATTTACGGACTGATGCGCTTCGTAAAAGGGGTGGAAAGAAATGCAGGTGCAGATGCGCCATATTTTCCTCGTCATCCATGTCAGTGATGTCCTCTTCGTGAGGAGGTAACGGCCTCTGGTGTATGCCCATAGAATATGCAAACGAGCAAGAGAACAAGTTGTCGTAGCGTTTCGTGACTTGTGAGAGTACGCTTGCAAGCGACAGCTTCTCGTCGTCAGTCAAGTGGGCCAGCGAAGAGATGTGTCGGTGGTATGGAAGCACTGCAAGAGAAGAGTGGGCCAGGGGTTCCAGTCACGAGGTTCTTACTCACCAAGGAGCTCGAAGGGCCAAACAGCCCACCACGGGACAAGCGCAACGAAATGTTCGTTGCGCACAACAATGCGGCCCTCGTCTTCGGGGACCCCCAACTCAAAATGAATATAGTCACATAGCAAGCAGGGCCGGCCAAATGGACCACATGGAGCCTCAGAGAACTCAACACCAGGATCGACCGCGTAGCGCGTCATTGAGGCAAGCTCCGTGGCCGCGATAGTGGGAATGTGACTCAGTGCCCATATCTGTCCGTGTGGGTGAGGGTTCGAGCATCCCATCATGGCACCTTTATTCTGCATAGTCACTTAGTTAGTCTCGATCTCGAAGTTCAGGAGAAAGAAAAACAGCACCTCAAATATCTGGACATATCTGATTGATTCCTGAGATCCGCGATGTTTATATACGCTGACCCACTCTTTGACGATACGCGTTATGTCCTCCAACGAAAGTCGGGCAAGCGTCAAATCATGACGCGGATGGAAAACGAGAACGTCGCATGCGCCGACCACGGGTTCACTCGCGAGCAGAGGGTGAGGTGCGGAGCGCATTATAGGATGCGGCGGGGGAAGGACCGACGCATAGTCATTCGGAAAGACCTTGGTGTGCTCATATTCTCCATTCTTCTGACCACTCGCACGCTGGTTTCCCGGGCAGAGGTAACAGTCCGGATCATGTGCAGGCAAGAGCACTGACTGAGGGGGTTCAACCTGTCCATTCCATGGATGTTTCATGCGATGCGGATCCGACACCAGTACGCACTCCCCAGTGAGTGGATTGTCTACCAAGACATCCATAAGTCCATGCTGCCGGTCGAGGGACGAAACTTACAGCGGCGATGAGAATGCACAGCGGGGTCAAATTCTTCAACCATCTTGCTCGGTTGTAGCTCAAACAAAATTTCGCCACCCGCTTTAAAGGTTCACGAAGACACTCTATCACCGTCAGCACAAATTCACCAAAAAAATTGCGCCGGCGTGGGAGTGAGCACATCAAAGGCAAGGCCATGGATGGATTGAATGTCTAGATACCCGCCTACAAGACGTCACCTGGAGGGGAAGCCTGGTACCAGTTATGGCATCTCTTCTGCAGGCAAGTGACATCGACCGACTCACCTCCTTATTGCAGCAAGTGATACACGGATGGACAAAATTTCCGGATGTTGTTACGTGGGTCAGGGTACGTTTCACTTTCCGGGAAGCTCTCAACTGACAGGTGCCTTGTTCGCATGCGATGTCGCGTTGTGCTTCGGCCATAAGTTCGGGACTGTCTGTTTTCAGCGTGACCCTAACTTACTACAAGGCAACACAGGCACCCAACGAGGAACTTGGATGTTCGAATGAGGGTGCCCCAAACATGGGAAAGAGACATGCAGAAGTGTCGAGTTCTTCATCAAGACTATGTTTTCCGTCCTTGGTAGGGGTGTAGACCTTTGATGGACCATTATAGAATACGCGATCGAACACGAGAATAGGCTGTCGTAACAATCAAGGAGAAGATGTTAGCAAAGGACGGCTTCTCTGCCATGGTCAGACGGAATGGTGATAGGATACGTTGATGATAGGGAAGCCTTGGATGTCTCATTGACGTGTTTCATTCAAAGGCTGTGGTTTGTCGCGCGTAAGGGTTCAAATGCCCGAGTGACCTACTACAGTGACAAAACGAGAGCAATTCTTTATGAGGATGCGATTTTCACTGCAAGCCACGCTCACTTCGACGTAGGTATATTCACACAGTAAGGGCTCTTGAAGTGACCCCAGTACCGCATGTGATGATGGTGTAACGTTCGAGTTCGTCGTATAACGCACCACAGAAGCGAGCCCACGATGGGGATGGTTGGCAGCTCACAACGTGACTGGATTTGACTGTAAGAAAGCAGATACCATCGCACCGTACAGAAACGAATCCAAGTGATAGGCAGTGGCGTGGCGAGTGAGTGTCCCGGCCCGTCCGCTCCGTCCTTCATTCTCAAACTCAACGGTCATGTCTGGATCCGAAACACCTGGGAAACGTCGTCGCATCCAGCGCTCCCCCTCGCCTCAATACAGGATAGACGATGACGATAGTTATGAACTATACATTTCAGTAGCTCAAAGACGACAAGCGAAGCTTGCCAAGTTATCCGCCTTGGGCTCCTCGACTGGAGCTGACAACGCAAGGGAAGCGCAGGCCGCGGAGGAGGAGCGAGAGGACGAGGAGCAAGAAGAGGAAAGGAGAAGAGAAAAGGTACGGAGGGCTCGAGCGCTCCTAGTGGAGGCGCAGGAGGTCCACTCTAAGAAAGCATCTGAAGGTGTGTGACTATTGCGATGCGCTTGACTAGGATGCTAAGACGCAAGTTGATAGATGCCCAAAAAACTGAGGCAGAGAAGGCCGAAGAGGCAGATGCGCACATTCTAGCTGCTATTGCCAGCAGAAAGAAGCTTGCATCGGACAGAGAGCTTGCCAAAGGTATCGAGTACACCGAAACCTTGCGAACTTCGTAGGTTGTGTTTGTGACGACTTGGGATCATGGCATGCTGAGTCACTCCATAGGTGGGTTCCCCCACGGTATATTCGCGCGAGGAGTGAGGAGAAGAATCAGAAGATTCGCGAAAAGTACCATATTATTGTCGACGGGGAGAACATCCCCCCACCGATTTCCTCATTTGAGGTATGGACTCTGGGCATCACCAGACGGATACGGAAGCTCACCTTTCAAATAGGACATGAAGATACCCCAGCCTCTATTGAAGTTTCTGAAGTCAAATAGGATTACAGACCCAACCCCCATTCAGCTCCAGGGAATACCGGTAGCGTGCGTTTCAGGACGATGTTCTTTACGTGGCAGTGTTCTTGACTATTGCTCAGGTTCTCAGGTCGAGATATGATTGGAATTGCCTTCACTGGCTCAGGGAAGACACTCGCATTTTGTCTCCCACTCATTATGCTCGCGCTTGAAGACGAGTCCAAACTTCCCTTTGTTCGTGGCGAGGGTCCCATCGGCGTCGTTCTCTGCCCATCTCGTGAACTTGCGTCCCAGACGTACGAGAACGTTCTACAGTGGACGGAGGTACTGTCCAACTCGGGAAACTATCCCCGGTTGAACACATTGTTATGTATGGGCGGCATTTCGATGAGCGAACAAAGTCACGTCTTGAGCAAAGGAATTCACGTCGTGGTTGCGACTCCAGGACGCCTAATCGACATGCTAGAGAAGAGAAAAATAAATTTCGATAGCTGCAAGTACTTTTGCATGGACGAGGCCGATAGAATGGTTGATCTCGGTTTCGAGGATGACGTACGAAATATCATGAGCTTTTTCAAGGTAATTAACACTATTCCTTGTAATGACGGAAAGTCTGATGTGCCCGTACAGCGCCAAAGGCAAACACTACTTTTCTCCGCCACGATGCCTCGAAAAATTCAAGATTTCGCGCAACAATCACTCATCCGTCCTGTACTTGTCAACGTCGGTCGTGCGGGTGCTGCCAACCTCGACGTCTTGCAGGTCGTCGAATACGTCAAACAAGAGGCCAAGATGGTCTATTTGCTTGAGTGCTTACAGAAGACCGCCCCTCCTGTCATCGTTTTTAGCGATAACAAGAACGAAGTGGATGATATTCAGGAGTACCTACTTCTCAAAGGGGTTGAAGCCGTCGCCATTCATGGGTCGAAGAGTATGCTCCTTATTCCGAACGCGCATGTTACGGTTACTGACGTTTGTCTCAGCCCAGGAGGAACGACAGTATGCTATTAAGTCCTTCAAGTCTGGCGCTAAAGACGTTATGGTCGCCTCTGGCGTCGCGTCTAAGGGCCTCGATTTCAACGATATTCAGCATGTCATTATTTTTTCCATGCCGAAGGAGATTGAGGACTACGTGCATCAAATTGGACGCACGGGACGCAGCGGGAAGACTGGCATTGCGACAACATTCGTCAACATGAACACGTCGGAGCAGACGCTACTGGATTTGAAATACCTGCTCATGGAGGCCGGGCAGAAGTGGGTATCCCCTCTGTTCTGCGCATAATATAATTAAATTCTGACGGTGCCGCAGAGTCCCACTGTTTCTACAAACAATCGAGGACCCACGAGCAGCTCAAGGCGGATCCCTCAAGGGATGTCCAGTCTGTGGAGGTGGGTTTCACATTCTCTTCCTCCGAGTCTTGACACGTACACACCACTTATGTCCTTTTTCAGGCTTGGGGCACGGCATCTCCAATTGTCCAAAGCTCGAGGACGCCCAGCGGAGGCAGATGGCTTCCCATCGGACTTCGGATGACAAGGGGGGTTATTGAGCGCATGTATTCCGTTATCTGTTATTGTCATGATTGCTGTATTGATGCCGTTTATTACCTGGAACATGACCCTGACGCTGAAACCACGATCTTAGTGCAGCTGTCGCAACTGGGGGTGACGTTGAGCGTCTGCTGGACTTCGCCAACTACAACTGCCTCGTGCCCGCGGTGATTAGAAAAGTCCGGTTGTTTATGACAACATCTCGATCTTGCCCTGGTATTCCGTATCCCGTCCGAACTTGGAGAACACCAACACCAATCACTCGAGAAGTGCTTATGTCTCTACTGTGGGGGGCAACAGAAACGATGGGCAAACTGGTTACCACTAGCCCAGTACACTCGCGTTTCTGGCATAAATTGTACGCCGCGGCGATGAGATGTATGGGCGCTACACACTACACAACAGCTGTCCGCGCCGCCGGCTGTCAACGCTGTCTATTGACATCGTTGAGAATCCCAAGGGGCCTTTGGCGTTATCCAGTTCCGACGAACCGACGAACCATAATCTGAAACCGAAACGACTGTAAAACGATGTCGGTCAAGCACTTCCCCTGCATCGAAGCCCAACAATATTCTACTGCCACACCATGGACATACTGTATGCGACGGCCCGGTATGTGTAGTGTAGTCACAGCTTACGGCGTGGATTCGGGTGCGTGCCATTGTACAATAATAGGGTTATACCGTGACGTGCCCCTGGTTTCTGAGACTGAATAATCAGCTCTCGGCATAATCGCATTTTCCCTCTCCCGGTTATAGTCGTCGAGACCGGGCCACGGCCGCAGAGATCAAGGTCAGGTCATGTTGATACTGTGAGAAGACAATTTATCAGATGCTTCAACAGGTTTGTTCTTACAGAGTTTAAACCACTTAAGGATCACCAGTGACTCGGGTCGTGCCCGCTGCACAATATCGGGGTGAGGAAGAGGTGTCCGCCTATTCAGTGATGGATGATTATGTAAACAGGCCTAAGCTCCTCGACCGCACACGAGAATATTGTTGGAGTTGGACGGGTTCTGCGCTGCGATTCCTCATCGCCGCCAACATGTTGGATTGCATATTGACAAAATACAATTGCTCGACAGTACAAAAGTATATACGAGAATATTGTACACGAACGAGGTATATATATTGACGCGAATGTAGCAATAAAGTATCTGAGACGTGTATAGCTTGCATTAGGATAAAATGTTGAGTTGTGTGAATGACGCCACTGGCACCGGTATCTTTATTCTACTTGCTGCCGGATGCACCCCGGTAATCAAACCGCTCGTGCATCTCAGCAGGTGAGAAGATGGCGGACTCCGAGTCCGCCTTGGCTCTGATTTCGGCCAACCAAGAAAGGATGAGGGGGTTAAGCTCCCCAAAGGGATCGTAACGGCCTACCGCGTGAGCATCGCATATTTCGACGTGATGTCCAGACAAGGCCCTCCAAAGGCAGCCCACTTGTCTTGGAGTTCCAAGGCTTCCTGTCCCATCGCAAGGATATCTCTGAAAGCGGCCGCATCTGCAACCAAGAGGGCGTCAAGTTCTGGAGAGGTGATGGAGAAAGAAAATTTATGGAATACAAACCGCAGGGTAGGATACAGCTCAGAGTTTCTAGGGTTTCGTCAACGAGGATGTCTTGCGCGTCGCACCTGCGCTCTATCGCGAACTACGATAGACATATGGATTGAACACGTAGAAAGGCCACGATGGTAAAGAACAAACAGACCTGAGCGCGCAGTGCAGTGAGCTCTTTGTAGCACTCCTGATTGGAATCAAAGGCTTGTTCAGTTCTATATTCGACGACTTGGATGCTTGGCGTGGCCCTTAGCCTCTGCGGCTGCACGACAGGTGGTGGGGGTGGTTCCTGAGGTTCTGGTTCTACATCTATGTCATCAAAATAGGCTTCACTATCGTTAGGTGAAAACGGCTCGATGGGTTCATCCATAGGTATGAACCGCCGGCGGTTCGTCCTGGTCGAGACCGTCGGTGGAGGCATCGGCGACTGTGGAACTTTCTTGGACCTCGGTGCGCCCGTGCCTTTCTTCCCGGAGCGAATCTTCAAAATGAAGGATTGCTTATTCGTAAGGAATTCCTTTGCCTTGGTTCCGAGCTACAAGGAGCTTCCGTCAGCCGTAGCACGGCGGATACTGCGCAGAGTGTAACTTACATAGACATAGCAGATAGGAGCCCTGTTCTGGGCGCGCGCTTCTTCAAGATCTGGAGCAAGAATTTGCCGGGCGACCAAGTGGTCGAACAGGCGTTTGGCCAGGTCTGCTGAGACATCGGCGCCTTTAGCGAAGTTCTCGAGGGTGACCAAGTTCCTCTTCGCCATGTCCGACTTCGATGTACCACGAAAAGCTTGGATGCTGATGGGGCCCGTGATCTTCATGTGCCTGTTCTCTAGTTCCTGAATCATCTTCACGAAAATAATGGCCGAAGTCGTGAGATCGATCTCCGAGACGTCTGCCGTCGAGGCGCAGTTATCGCACGTGCCATTGCAAGTATCAGGGTCGAATTTCTCAGAAAAGTGATTCAGCAGCAGCATACGGCGACAATCAACGTCGTTGAGACAAAACAGATTGACGGTGTGGAGGGCTTGCCTCTTGCGATCCTTCTGAAAGTCACTAATATCTGTGTCTTTGTTGATTTGTGAGATCTTTCTTTGTATATCGCCGTAGCTGTAATCTGAAGAGTAAAGTGAGCTTGCGTGGCAACTAATCATAACAAGGGTAATTTTACACAATATGCATTCGGCGACCTTCCCGTCACGGCCAGCGCGACCCGTCTCTTGGCAATACCTGTTGACAGTTATGAGTCAAGGAAACCCGTGCCTTGAGAACTTGACGTACGCGTCGACACTCTCGGGTATATCATAATGTATCACAAAGCGGACTATGAAAAGGTTAGTCCAGTAGAATAGCATCTTCTATTATGTGCATTCACCGTCTGCCTTATCAATACCCATGCCAAACGCAACCGTAGCCACGATGATCTTGCATTCATCTTCCTGCCACTGCTGTTGAATGCGTTTTCGATCTTCACCAGCCAAACCGGCGTGAAAATGTCTGGCCAGGAGATTTTGGGCTCTCATTCTCATCGCAACCTCCTCGGTTTTAACACGGGAGTTGCAATAAATGATCCCGGTCTCGTTCGGATGCCTCTGCTTGATAAAATGAACGATCTCGGCTTCTATATCTCTTTTCTTGGGTAGGACCTTGTACCGCAAGTTGGGGCGATTGAACGACTGCGAGAGGAGCACATAGTCACTCAATCCAAGGGCAGTGACGATGTCCTGCAATGCCTCGGAAGTCGCTGTTGCAGTGAGCGCGACAATGGGAATTCCGGGGTACTCATTCCGAATATTAGACACTGCGGCATACTAAGGCTATTATTAGCGGATTGTAGATTGGACTGTCAAAGGACAAGGCAGCGTACTCCGTCAGAGCGAAAGTCGCGACCCCAAGTATTGATGAGATGCGCTTCGTCGATGACAAATCGTGCAAGTCGCCGTTGTGCATGGAGACCTTTGAGGATCGCCTTCATATTATCGCTGCGATACAATTTCTCGGGGGTTACGTAGACGAGGCTTGGCTTCGTTGCGGCAGATTGGAGCTCATGCATAGTATTCCCATCTTGAGAATCCTGAGAAGCGAGCATCATCACATCGATATTGAGAGAGCGGAGCCTCTCGACTTGGTCTGCCATGAGGGCTCGCAGTGGAGAGATAACGACTGTTACACCACTCGTTTTTCCGCCCCTACAAACAGCGGGCAGCTGATAGCACAAGCTTTTACCACCACCAGTCGGCATCAACACGATAGCATCCCAACCATTGAGCGTAGAAATGATGGCTGTCAGCTGGTTTTTCCTGAACGACTTCAAGCGGAAAACATTTCTGAGTTTTTCTACAACCTCTGGGTAGTGAGGACTAGTTTTGAGGCTAGGCTCGGACGGTGTTTCAGCCGGGGGAGGACGCAACGTAGCCACTGCTGGGAACAACGGTGTTGGCAGGTTCGCATCTGGGGAGACCACTTCATCGTCTTCTATATTGCCGTCTACGTGATTCCAGAGTTCGTCGTCACTAGCAGGTCCATGCTGCACCTTCCGCCGGTCATTGGGCTCATCAGCAGCGGCGAAGGCAGGTGTACGCGGCAGTCGGGATGCCATTGTTGTAGATGCAGTGTCACTCATCTGCATGTCACCTGATGAGATGGCATTACGCGAGGATTTCATTTGGGCGCCGTTTTCAGTAGCCACTTCAGCTCCGGGGACGTGATCAGGAGTATCAGCAACTAGGGTGGAATCATGACTAGTACTTGAAATTGGGGTGTCGTCCTCGCCAAAATCTTCGTCAATCACCTGGGTCTCATGCACAGAAGTCCCGCCATAACGAGGCAAGTCATACGAGTTTGTGCGCGTCACGCAACCCTCGACGGATTGCACTTCCGGCTCGAGAAGCGGTACCGCGACCTCCGAGTCGCTTCCGAGTGCAGCAACTGCGTTAGTGATGGCGTTAAGTCGGTCCTCGAGAAGGTCCCTTGCCATCCATGGAAGGTAAACAAGGGTTCAGGGGCCAGAAGAACGGTACATACAGTAACCCTTCTAATATATATGGGTCATGATTGGAGGCCCTGCGCATGCGAAATTTATCTCGGTCTCTGCGGACCTGATGGAAGTGCGTGTCGTTGACATCGTACAAAGACTGAAGTTCTTCAACCGTTTTCTGTTACTTAAATTAGCGTGGGACAAATAATAACAGCATCGAGATTACTTCTTGTAGGTCGGAATGAACTTTGTAATCGTAGATGAAAGATCGAGAAGCGATAGCAACGCGTCTAGAAGGCGAGTCAAGCGCAGAAGAAGTGGACGTGATTTCAGCCAAGGGGCCCGACACATGGAACGTGTAGCTCTGAGAGGGAGGAGGGGATCGTCCCTCCCTTTCTTTGCCCTTACGTGGTGCAGAAAAGGTATTTTCCTTATCAGAACATGGCGCAATCCTCGGGCGCTTAGGGGAAGTAGGAAGGGGTGGAGCTAATTCAGAGGACAAGCGCTTGTGAGGGATCGAGAGAGCCGAGCTGGGGGAAATCGGGTCTGAAGAGCTTATGTCAAGTGCCTCGTTGCTCGAATGAGCGTGCAAAGCTGAGGAGGGAGGAGGGCGGGGCTTCTGTTTGCCAAAGCCAGGGGTGGAAAAAGATGGCAGTTGCGGGATGCCGCTCTGGGCTACTGCACGATACAGATTGGAGTCCATGAACTGACACGATAGGAAAAAATATCGGATGAGTTAAACATACCGGCCGCACATCCGGCTTTCGCAGGCTTGAATTTCGAGGACTAATAAAAGCGCGATTGGGTGAGTTGAAGGTTGCATAAGTGGCGAAGATCAGACAGATCGCACCTTGGGGCTCTGAGGAGCGGGAGGAAAATAAGAGGATTTTTGCAGAGAAGGAATTTGACGCTGCAAAGCCTCGAGATTATTCCTCGGTTGTGACATTGGTGGTGGTATGGTGCAAGGAACAGCATAAGCGAGGCACCGTCGATAACGCCGTCCACCGCCCCGACGCGTCCCAACACACGGTGGTCACGGTCACGTGTCAGTCTTGGTTTAGTTAACGTGTCTCGCACGTCACATTACTATCACATCCACAGCTATGAACCAACCAGACAGGAAACAAAACCAGTATTGGTATCCCAACATGGGAAATGCAGACATCATCGACTCTCTCGACCAACTCGGTCTCACAGTTGCTCATCAACAACTTCTTAGACCAACCCCGGAATTCGTAATGAGCGTCTGTTGTACTTGCTTGCAGCAAGTCTCCGGTTTAAACGAGGATTCTTTCCAAGAACCCGTAAACTCCTTCCTTTCTACTCTCGATGAATTCAGCACGGTGAGCTGCGTCGACAAGTCTCTTTGACATCGGCCGAACTTTGACACAGGACATTTACCGATCGGCAACCACCACGAGCTTCCTGCTCTTTCACATGTACGTCCCCTCTATCCGAAATACCCCTAAATGTCTGAATTGTTGCAGATCACGTCTCGCGGCGGCGGCAAAGGTGCCAGACTTTTGTGGGAAAGATATCTTCACCCCAA
>Ga0209488_10000636_pt1 | contig 29698 bp, 25 predicted proteins | sample Rivendell_Oct201_8_FD_188349 | JGI IMG/M metagenome (GOLD analysis project Ga0209488, IMG submission 188349) | Vadose zone soil microbial communities from the Eel River Critical Zone Observatory, Northern California, USA -... | ecosystem: Environmental > Terrestrial > Soil > Vadose zone >...
GCGCCGCAGCGTTGAATCGAGGCGTTCAACAGGTGTTGGCTCCCCGGGCCGGATTCGAACCAGCGACCAACCGGTTAACAGCCGGTTGCTCTACCGCTGAGCTACCGAGGAACAGGGCAAAGACTTGCCGTATAGGCCTATAACAAAGTGGCCACGGCCTGGCAAACTATGAATTGAAGTTTGTATTTAAATTTTGAGCCAGATTTTGGTCGTGCCACGATAAAATGGGTCCTCAAAACAACCGCGGCCCGCAAATCGCTGCGGGCCGCGGGTTGGGATACAATTCGGGCTGGAACCCCTTACCTTACATCTTGGCCCTCGCGTTTGGGCCGACTGGGGCGGCCCATATCCACGTCCCGCAATACTCGGCGAGTTGTACCGGGTTAGAGCGGGTCAGAGCCCCATTCCGGCGAGAATCGCATGGGGGATGTCCTCACGCTTCAGGCCGCGCTTCGCAAGCTGGTCGTCGGACATGTGTGACAGCGTACGGTAGCGATCCGCCAGAATTCTCGCTGCAGTGACGCCGTCCACGAAGTCGGAAATCCGCTTGGTAATCCGGTGGAGCAAGCCATGGTTGGGGTTTGCGTGGTTGAGTTCGATTGTGGTCATTTTCTTTGTTGTCCTTTTTGTTTGAAAGCATTGAATGACAACTATATAGGCTGGAATACCAATGATTTCATCAATAGTTATTGCATAGCAGCAATTGTACGCTGCATGGCAGGTTAAGGATCCGTTAACTGATTGGCGACGGGGTGATTCGCGCTATCGGGAGGGATGGAGGCCACGTCCGGAATTGAACCGGAGTACACGGTTTTGCAGACCGTTGCGTAACCACTCCGCCACGTGGCCTTATTCCGATGCAAGTAGTGGTTCTCGCCAAAATATTCGGCATCGCATCGTCGGTTGGCTATACAGGAGCGCACCCCGGCGGGCAACCTGGCAAGCGGTTTTGCGGTAAGCGGTTTTGGAGTGGTTGTGGCTCCCTATATGGCCCCGGCAGCCGCCCTATGCCTTGCGCGCGATCCGGCCTTCCCGGTAGAGATTGTCTGCCTGCCCGATCACTGGAATCCACAAATGACGAATTTCGCGGCTTTGCGCAAAATGATGGTCGACGGACAAGTTCGCACCAGCGACGTCACCGATCGCACCCTCATCGCGGCGATGCTTGATGTGGCCCGCGAGCGCTTCGTTCCCGCGAGCCAAACCGATCTTGCCTATCTGGATTCCGATATCGCGGTAACCGAGGCCAAGGCGAACCAGGCCGGCCGTTACCTTCTCAAGCCCATGGTGCTCGCCAAATTGATCCAGGCGGCTGAGATCAATGCGGGGGACCATGTGCTCGATGTCGGCTGTGCGACCGGTTATGCATCGGCGGTGTTGGCTAAGTTGGCACATAAAATCGTGGCGCTTGAGCAGGATCCCGCCTTGGCGGCGCAGGCCGCCACCATTCTGTCGGAGGTCGGCGCGTACAACGTGACCGTCGTGACCGGGCCGCTGTCTGAAGGTTGGAAGAATCTTGCGCCCTATGATGTGATTCTTCTCAATGGCTCCGCCGAAGACGTGCCCAGCGCGATGCTCGGTCAACTCAAGACTGGAGGGCGCCTTGTCGGCATCGTAGGCCGCGCGCCGTCAAGCAAAGCCATGGTGTTTCGTTCAGTCGCAAAAGCTGTTAGCGGGCGGCCGATTTTCGACGCGACGGGACCCATGCTCCCTGGGTTCGCGAATCAGCCCGCCTTTGTTTTTTAGCGGATTATCCACAGCCGGCGAGTGTGAGGCTGGGGACAAGTCGCGGGGACTCCATTGGGAACGGGCGCAATATACCTTGTTTGTGTGGCTTGTAAGCGACAATCGCGATCAATTGTGGACAGCACCTTTTTGTAGGGTTTCGCGCGGAGCGGAACGCGCTTATGGTTTGCAGCGGACGGGCAGGGGGTGCTCGGCCCAAAGTCGCGGGCCGCGTTGGCGAGGTCGGTGGCGGACGTGGTGTTTTGTTGCGGGGCAGGTCCAATGTTTCGGTGGGGTGAGCAACGGTGTTGGATTGCTTGGCGTGCGGGTGTCTTGCTCGCCACCGGGGCCGTGTTCGTGAGCGCGGTCCCTGATTGCGCGTTGGCCGACGACATCAACTACGCTCTCATCCAGTCCTACCAGAACAATCCGCAGCTCAATGCCCAGCGCGCGGCGGCGCGTGCGATCGACGAAGGCGTCGCAACGGCGCTCGCTGGATATCGGCCGCGCGTCACGGGAACCGCAAGCATCAACGAGGTGTATCTCGATACTTTGACACGGGTGCCGGCCGCACCACCTAGGACTCTTACCAACTCATACCCCCGGACATTTGGTGAAAACACGTTTTCCAGCTACGGCGTTACTGCGACCCAGACGCTGTTCAACGGCTTCCAGACCGGCAACCGCACCCGGCAGGCTGAGGCGCAGGTGTTGGCAGCCCGTGAAACACTCCGCACCACCGAGCAGACGGTTCTGCTCAACGCTGTCACGGCCTATATGAACCTGCTGCGCGACACCGCGCTTCGCGAGTTGCAGATGAGCAACGTCAACGTGCTCGAAGCGACGCTGCGGCAGACGCGCGATCGATTCAATGTCGGCGAGGTGACCCGCACGGACGTTGCACAGTCCGAATCGCGTTTGGCGGCGGGGCGTTCTCAGCTTTTGGCTGCCGAATCCGCCTATGTTACGTCAAAGGCGGTTTACCGCCAGGTGATTGGGGTCGAGCCCGGCAAGCTGGCGGCCGGCACTCCCGTCGATCGGTTTTCTCCGCGAACGCTGCCGGCTGCGGTCACGCGCGGCCTGACCGAAAATCCCGCCGTAACGACGGCGACCTACAATATCGATTCGGCGGTGCTGCAGGTCAAGGTCGCGGAGGGCGCGCTTTATCCGACGCTCACGGCATCGGCATCCGCGACCAAGTCCTATGGTTCCGCCACACAATTCAACAACCTGCAAAGTCTCAACCTGACGGCCGGCGGAACGCTTTCGGTCCCGCTCTATCAGGGCGGTGCGGAATATTCGGCGATCCGGTCGGCCAAGGAGACGCTTGCGCAGCGCCGCCTTGATCTCGATACCGCGCGCGATTCTACACGCCAATCGGTGGTCCAGGCCTGGGGTCAGTTGGAGGCCGCCAAGGCGCAGATCGAGGCCACCCAGGCGCAAGTCAATGCCGCGGAAATAGCGCTCAACGGCGTTCGCGAAGAAGCGCGTGTGGGCCAACGCACGACGCTTGACGTGCTCAATGCACAGCAGGATCTCGTCAACGCCCGTTCGGCGCTGGTCACGGCACAGCGTGACCGCGTGGTTGCTTCTTTCGCGGTGCTCTTTGCAACGGGTGGCCTGTCGCCGCAGGTTTTGGGCCTGAAAATACAGACCTACGATCCGGTCACCCATTATCACCAGATCCGCGACGCTTGGTACGGCGTGCGCACGCCCGATGGACGCTGAGCGTCAGTCTGGAAATGACTGCTTCAAGACACGTGCGTTTTCCGGGCTGCGGTGTAGAACCGGGATCGCGCGAGAGACGGTTTGCGTGACGGTCCCGGGACACGCAATCCGGTGGGCTGCGCGGCTGGGTCCCGCAATTCCTTGCGTTCAAATTCCGAACTGACATACTTGCGGTGCCCTGGCTCAGCTTGCACAATCGATTCGCCTTCAGGTGTCTCTTCGGTCGCGGGTGCTTCGATTGGACGGCGCAGCGCTCTGAATTCCTGGATGGATACTGCGAGGGCCCGAGTGGGGATGCGTAATGACTCAGCCTGCCAAGTCGCAAGAACCGTCCATGGAGGAGATTCTTGCCTCCATTCGCCGTATTATTTCCGACGATGAAAGTGCCAAGCCCCCGCCGCCACGGACAGCTGATCCGGTAGCGCAACAAGCCGTTTCGCCGACCGCTGAAAATCGGCCGGCGATTGCGCCCTCACGTTCCGCTGGCCCAGGGCCCAACTCGCGTTTGAACGAGATCGATTCCGGCAGCCGAACCGGCGTTCTCGCGGCGAACCCGCAGCCGGTACCAAGCTCGGCGTCAAGCCCAGTACCGGGGGCTCCAAACCCACGATCCACCTTGTATGATTTGGCCGAGACGATGTCGGTTGCGGGTCAGCAGGCGCCCGATGTCAGTCGCACGGCCAGCCGCGACGCCTATTCGTACGGCGAACGGGGCGAACCTGCTCCCATGACCCGCCCGCAAGCGCAGGGCATATTCGAACCAAAACTGGAATCAAGGTCCGAGCCGAAGCCGGAGCAGAGATTTGAGCAAAGGCTGGTGTCACCTTCCACAAGTGCGGCAGTTGACCAGGCCTTCAATTCGCTTTCCCAGACAGTACTGGTGCAAAACGCTCGCACCATTGAAGATCTGGTGAAGGAAATGCTGCGACCAATGTTGAAGGCTTGGCTCGATGAAAATCTGCCGGGTCTGGTCGAGCGCCTGGTGCGTGCCGAAATCGAGCGCGTCACGCGCGGTCGAAGCTGACTTACTTTTACGATCAGCGGCGTTGCAGTTGGTGTGCAAACCAGATCGCCAGCGCTGGCAGTACGCCCGCTGCGATCGCGAAGATGGGCACGGCGCCAAATCGATCGAAAATGAAGGCGCTTCCGGCGACGCCTGCCGTTTGTCCGAAATAGATGGCTGAGGAAAAGACCGCGACCGCGGTTCCGCGCGCTTGCGGTGTCATCTGCGTGGCATTCGTCTGCAGTGTATTGTGCAGCGCATAGAAGCCAAGCCCGATGATGACGACGGCAAAAGGGGCCGGGCCAGGCCCCGTTTCAAAAGCGAGCACGAGATAGGCGATGCCGAGGAGCGCACCGCCCCCGATCGCGAGACCGCGCTGGCCGAAAATATTGACCAGTTGTTGGACCGTGCCGGTATAAATAAGCCCGCCAAACCCGAAGGCACCAACGACGAGCCCGATCGCCGTAAATCCCAATCCGAAGCGCTGGTTCAAGTCCGCGCCAACATAGGCGAAGGCGCCCCAGCAGGTTGCGGCCTCAACCAGCACGGCGAAAATCACGATACGGGCCCAACTGTTCGACAGCACGGTCCTGTAGTCGGCAACAAAGCCGCGCGAAGTTTCTTCCGGCCGCGCCGGTGCGCGGGTTTGGGGATTGTGCCAGAGTTCGAAGATCAACCCAGCGGCAGCGAGCGCAAACAGTCCGCCCAGGATAATGAAAACATTGCGCCAGCCAAACAAGTCGCCGAGCACGCCTCCCATTGCCTGACCGAACAGCTGGCCGAATATTTGTCCGGTGAGGTAGCGGCCCAGCACCGTCTGGCGGCGCTCGTAGGGCGTTACGTCACCCACATAGGCCATCGACAACGGAATGACCCATCCGGCGCTGGCGCCCGCGAGAAGGCGCGCGAGTGCAAGGCCGTGTAGGGACTGCGTGAGCCCGCAGAGCACCACCAGGATCGCCGATACCAGGGCCATCACGGCGATGGTCCGGTATTTGCCAAAACGGTCGCCCACCGGGCCGATCAGGAGCTGGGAGGACCCGTGGGCGAGCGCATAGGCGGTGACCACCATCGCGGCTATCCCAACGGTGGTGCCAAAATCTGCGGCAATCTGGGGCAAGAGCGAATCCGTGACACGGACTTGGGCCTGGCTGGCAAAGCCCGCACCCGCCAGCAGCACGATCGAGCGTGTCGGCGTTTTGTGTACGGCTTGGGATTCCACGAAGGGCACCGGGGGTTGAGGTGAGGTTAAGCGCACGAACGTTGTAGGATGGGGCTCTACCCATCCTACAGACTTGCTACGATTTGGGGACGAACCCACCACACCACCGTTGACAGGCCGAACCATCGGGGGCTTTTTAGCCCGCGCGGGCCTTTTGACGTGCACCTGAGCAAAGCGAGAACATGATCGACAAGAGCTACCAACCTACCGACGTCGAGGGGCGCATCTACGCTACCTGGGAACAATCGGGTGCTTTTCGCTGCGGCCGGGCGGAAAGCGCCGAGGCTGCGCCTTATTGTATCGTCATCCCGCCTCCAAATGTCACCGGCTCGCTTCATATGGGGCACGCGCTGAACAACACTTTGCAGGACGTGTTGGCGCGTTTTGAGCGGATGCGCGGCCGCGACGTGCTCTGGCAGCCCGGAACCGACCATGCCGGCATCGCGACGCAGATGGTGGTCGAGCGCCAGTTGATGGAGCGCCAACTGCCCACAAGGCGCGCGCTCGGCCGCGCTGCATTCCTGGAGAAGGTCTGGGCCTGGAAGGCGGAGTCAGGCGGTACGATCATAAATCAGCTCAAGCGGATCGGTGCATCCTGTGACTGGTCCCGTGAACGTTTCACAATGGACGAGGGACTGTCCAAGGCGGTCCTGAAAGTGTTCGTTGAGCTTTATCGGGCCGGCCTCATCTACAAGGACAAGCGGCTGGTCAATTGGGATCCCAAGCTCCTGACGGCGATTTCGGACCTTGAAGTCCAGCAGGTAGAGGAGAAAGGCCACCTCTGGCACTTCCGTTACCCGGTCGAGGGTCGCACGGACACATTCATCACGGTCGCGACGACGCGCCCCGAGACCATGCTGGGCGACACTGCGGTTGCGGTCCATCCTGACGACCCGCGCTACCGGCGGCTCATTGGAAAATTTGCAATCCTGCCGTTGGTCGGACGAAGGCTGCCGATCGTCGCCGACTCATACGCCGATCCCGAAAAGGGGACGGGAGCCGTCAAGATCACGCCCGCGCATGACTTCAACGATTTCGAAGTCGGGCGGCGTCACGATCTTCCCCTCGTCAGTGTGCTTGATCGCGAGGCTTGTCTCAATCTTGAAGGAAACGAGGCCTTCCTTGACGGCTTGCCGGAAGGGTCGGCGGAATTATCCGAGACCATGCAGCTCCACGGCATCGACCGGTACGTGGCGCGCAAGCAGATCGTCGCGCGCATGGACGCGCTTGGGCTCCTGGCCAAAGTTGAAACGCAGCAGCACGTCGTTCCTCACGGTGACCGCTCCGGCGTAGCGATCGAACCGTATCTTACCGATCAGTGGTATGTGGATGCCAAAAAACTCGCCGTACCGGCCGCAGCGGCGGTTCGGTCGGGCCGCACAACATTCGTGCCGAAACAGTGGGAAGCCACTTATTTCAACTGGATGGACAATATCCAGCCCTGGTGCATTTCGCGCCAATTGTGGTGGGGCCATCAGATTCCGGCCTGGTACGGCTGGGCGCTCGACGGCGACCAACTGTCGATCGCCAAGACGCAGATCTTTGTTGCCCAAACCGAGGCGGAGGCGCTGGCGGAGGCACGGGACTATTACAAGCGGGATGTGGTCCTCGTTGCGAGCCTCGATGACAGTCTCGGGTCTGTCGGCTTCGGGGCTGACAAATTGCCGGAAACCATTCCGGTCTGGCGTGACGAGGATGTGCTCGACACGTGGTTTTCATCCGCGCTTTGGCCCTTCTCGACGCTCGGCTGGCCGGAGCAGACACGCGAAATCAAGCGTTACTATCCGACCAACGCGCTGGTCACCGGTTTTGACATCATCTTCTTCTGGGTTGCCCGGATGATGATGATGGGACTTCATTTTATGAAGGAAGTCCCGTTCCACACCGTCTATATCCATGCGCTGGTGCGTGACGAGCGCGGCGCCAAGATGTCGAAATCGAAGGGCAACGTCATCGATCCGCTTGGGCTGATCGATGAATTCGGTGCCGACGCGTTGCGCTTCACGCTTGCCGCCATGGCGGCGCAGGGTCGAGACATCAAACTTTCGACACAGCGGGTCGAGGGCTACCGCAATTTTACAACCAAGCTATGGAACGCGGCGCGCTTTGCCGAGATGAATGGCTGCGCGACAGTTGCGGATTTCGATCCGAAATCGGTCAAGCAAACGCTCAACCGTTGGATCGCCAACGAAACGCAGAAAGCATCGATCGAGATCACCGAGGCGATCGAATCCTATCGGTTCAATGAAGCTGCGGGTGCGGCCTATCGATTTGTCTGGAATATTTTCTGCGACTGGTACCTGGAACTTTCCAAGCCCGTACTGCTGGGCGACGACAATGGATCCAAAGACGAAACCCGCGCCATGGTGGCCTTTGTGCGGGATGAAATCCTCAAGCTCCTGCACCCTTTCATGCCCTTCATCACCGAGGAATTGTGGCACGTCACGGCTGCTCCAGGTACCAAGCGCGCCAGCCTGCTGACGCTTGCGCGGTGGCCGCACCACACGCAATTGCTGGATCATGCTTCCGAAGGCGAGATTGGATGGATCATCGATCTCGTCACGGCGATCCGCTCGGTGCGCGCCGAGATGAACTTGACCTTCGCGACGGAACTGGTGCTCGTGCTGGTTGGCGTCTCGGCGGAAACCGCCGCGCGCGCGGAACGATGGGCCGACGTGGTCAAGCGATTGTCGCGACTTTCAAATATTACGGTTTCCCAAAATCCGCCGCACGGTTCGGTGCAATTGGTCGTGCGTGGAGAAGTGGTAGCCCTGCCGCTTGCCGGCCTGATCGATGTCGAAGCCGAACGGGCGCGGCTTGAGAAGGAACTTGCGCGCTCGCAAGCCGACATCGCCCGCATCGATGCCAAGCTTGGCAATGCAGATTTCGTTCGCCGTGCGCCCGAGGAAGTCGTGGAAGGCGAGCGGGAAAAGCGCGAAGAGGCTGATGCTCGGTGCCGCAAGATCGTCGAGGCGCTGGAGCGCCTTGCCCGGATGTCATGACTTGCAAAAGCTCGCTCGACGCATCGGGTTGTCGCTTGTCTACCTGGCCGGGCTAGCTCTCTGCCTCTTGTTTGGGCTTGCAGCCGTGACGGCACGTCCCGGCGATCGCAATCTGTGGCCAGCTTCGCGGGATGCCCGCACGATCGAAGTCTTCATTGTCAACCACGGCTATCATTCGGGCATTGTCGTGCCGCGTCAAGCCGTGGCGAGCGTGACAGGTGAGCGGGACATCGCAACGCTTGGCCACATCGCAGTGCGGTTCGACGCGCATGATTGGCTCGAAATCGGTTGGGGCGATGAGGAATTCTATACACAGGTGCAGACAATCGAATCGCTGTCGGTACCGATGGCGTTGCGCGCTCTATTCCTTCCGAACAACCGGTCCGTCCTGCACGTGGTCGGATTCAAGAATGATCCAAGGGTGGTGTTTGCGCGTCTCGATTTGGTGCAGATCAACCTGTCGGAGGCAGGATTTGCGCGCCTCGTCGAGAGGCTCGATGCGTCGTTCACCCGCGAGGAAAGAAACGACTTTCCGGTTGAACTTGGTCCCGGCCTTTATGGGCCCAGCCTGTTTTTTCGTGCCAATGGGGCGTTCCATCTCTTTCATGTCTGTAATCACTGGGTCGCGGATTTGCTCAATGCTGCCGGCCTTCCCACGACACCCGTACTCGCGACCTTGCCGGCGGGGCTCATCCTCGATCTCAAATGGCGCGCCGGTGTCGCGCTCTTGCCGCGTGACCCAAATGGAGCAACCTGATGGCCAATCTGAAACTTTCTCTCGCATGCTGGGACTATGACCGGACCCGTCCGCTGATGGACGGGCGCGTCAAGCCGCACGGCATCGACCTCGATATCAAGGTGTTGCGGCCGCGGCAATCGTTTCAGCGCATGCTCGACAACCAGGAATTCGAACTCTCCGAATTGTCTCTTGCCTCTTATACGGTGCTCAAGGCGCGCGGGAATTGTCCCTATGTGGCGGTACCGGTCGCACTGTCGAAGATATTCCGCCACTCCTGCATCTATGTGCGCAGGGGCAGCGGAATCACCAAGCCCGCCGACCTGCGCGGCAAACGGGTCGGCACCTCGCAATGGAGTTCGACCGGCCTTTGCTTCATGCGCGGATTTCTGCAGCATGACTTCGGGATCCTGGCTCAGGACATGCATTGGTTCATGGGCGGGCTCAATACATTCGTGGAGCCGCCGCTCATTCCGCTCAACCTGCCAAAAGAGATCAAGCTGGATTTCCTTGACCGCGGCCAGACGCTCGAAGCGATGTTCGAAGCGGGCGAACTCGACGCGCTGCTATCGCTTTATATTCCAAATTCGTTCCTCAAAGGCGCAGTACATATCACGCGCTTGTTTACGAATTTCAAAGAGTTCGAGACCGACTATTACCGCCGCACCCGCATCCTGCCGATCATGCATACGGTCGTAGTGCGCGAAGATGTACATCGCGAAAACCCATGGGTCGCCACGAGTCTCTACGACGCGTTCTGTGCCGCCAAGGCCATGGCGGTCGACGGGCTTTACGACACCGATGCTTTGCATCTCACGCTGCCGTTCCTCATCGACCACGTCGAAGAGGCGCGGCGGATATTCGGCAAGGATTTCTGGGCCTACGGGATCGAACCCAACCGTCCGACCTGGGAGGCGATCGGCCGTTTCGTCCATGAGCAGCATCTGGCCCCGCGCGTAGTCACGCCGGAGGAATTGTTCCCGGTGAAAGTGGATTGAGGCGCATCGGCGACGAAGCACATCCAGATTCAGTTCAGGGAGTGAGGCAATTCGCCCCACGGCGCGTACTTGTTCGCCGCGCACGCACTATTGCCAACCGACTTGGAATGTTACGCTTGCGCCTGAAGCGGCCACGCCGGGACGCTGAGATGCGGGAAAAGCCAGACGGCATACGTCATCGGAGCGCGTTAATTCCTGGTTATGATGAAACGTTCGCGTGATGCCCGCTACGGTATCCAGACCTATCCGGAGGAACTGCAATGATTCGAAAAGCGATCGGCTTCATTGGTATTGCCGCAGCGTTGTTGATGACCATCGTCGGCGCGCGGGCACACGATGAATCCAAATATCCCAACCTCAAGGGCCAGTGGGATCGCAAGGTCTTTCCGGGTGTGCGCGGCCAGCCATCGTTCGATCAGACCAAAGGCTGGGGGGACTTGCAGGGAGCGCCGCTCACGCCCGAATACCAGAAGATCTATGAAGAGAACGTCAAAGACCAGGACGCGGGCGGACTTGGGCTTGGCGCCGATCATGCGCGCTGCGTCGCCGCCGGCATGCCATTCATGATGGTGGCGTTCCGGCCGCTGGAATTCGTCGTCCTGCCGGAGGTGACCTACATCCTCATCGCCGACTATGATCCGTTGCGCCGGATATTTACCGACGGGCGCGACTGGCCCAAGAACATCGAGCCCACCTTCCAGGGCTATTCAATCGGCAAATGGGTCGATACGGACGGCGACGGCAAATACGACGTACTCGAAGTCGAGACGCGCGGTTTCAAGGGCCCGCGCGTCTACGACATCAGGGGTCTGCCGCTGCACAACGACAACCAGTCCATTTTCAAGGAGCGCTTCTACCTCGACAAGAACGACCCTAACCTCCTGCATGACGAAATCACCGTGATCGACAATGCGCTTACTCGGCCATGGACGGTCGACAAGCGATATGTGCTCAATGCCAATCCGCTCGAGGACTGGCCCGAGTCGATCTGCCCGGAGTACAATGCCAATATACAAATCGGCAATGACAACTATTGGCTGAGTTCTGACGGATTCCTGATGCCGGCCAGGAAAAACCAGAAGCCGCCGGACCTGAAGTACTTCAATCAATCGCCGAAATGATGAACGTGGAACCGCGGTGCGCCCTTACGCAAGCGCATTGCGCCGATATTGATGCCAATATAGGGAGGACCACGCCATTTCGCCCTACGGGCCACGTCTCGCTTCACGCAGCAGCAGAAACAAGCCTGAACCAACCACGACGGCGGTTCCGATGAGCAGACTTACCGTCGGCACGTCGCCCCAGACCATAAAGCTGATCACCAACACCCAGACCAGCATCAGGTAATGGAACGGCGTGACCGACGATGCCGGCGCCAGGTGCAGCGACCGGGTCCACAAATATTGACCGATGCCATTTGTCATCCCGTTGATGAGGATTAGCCCGGAATCCAAGAGAGTCGGCGCCTTGACGCCAAGCGGAAGCAGGCACGCAAAGAAGCCCGAGATCAATACGAGCTGCCAAAGTGTCAGCGTCTCGGCCGACTCGGTTGCAGTCATGCCGCGCACCGCGGCAGTGACCGAGCCGTAGATGACGGCATTTGCCAGGGCGAAGATCGCGCCAAACTGGAAGGTGTCGGTGGTCGGATTGGTGATTATCAACACACCCGCGAAGCCGACCAGCAGTGCGGTCCAGCGTGCAAACCCGACCTTTTCATTGAGCAATAGCATTGACAACAGCACCGTGAAGAGCGGCGCTGAAAAATTAATCGCGATGGCACCCGACAGCGGCATCAAGCTGAACGCAATGAGCAGGCATGATTGTGAGAGAAACTGAGAGAATGTCCGCATCGCGTGGTGGGGCAGGCGTCTCGTTTGGAATACGGCGAGGCCTGTCCGCGGCATGATGATGAGCGCAACGACGATAAGGGAAATCAATGAACGGGTAAACAGAACTTCGCCGATGGGATAGGTGGCCACGAGCCATTTCGAGATCGCGCTCGATATCGCGAACACCAGGGTGGCGCCGATCATGTAGGCGATTGCGCGCAACACGAACTCGCGTCGGACCTCGGGGTCTGGAAGGCCCCAGGCGGTGCGGATGGCTTGGCTCACTGAAAATCTTTCTCCGGAAAGCCAACCTGGCGGGCAACCTGGCGGGAGTGACATGAATGGGCGTGGCGCGCACCCCCATATGAGATACCGACGGAGGGTCCAGCAAGAGCGGCGAAGTCAGGACGGGTATGCCGATGTGCCGATACCCGTCCTTCGCTATTGGTGCTAAATTACCTGTGTCCATCATTTTGTGACAATTGGGATTTTTTGATTGCCAAGCTCCCAAAATGAAGAGACCACTGGATGCCATAGCAACGGGTTCGTTTCGTGGATCAATTTGGCTGGGTTCGGCGTTATGTCGGCACGGAAGAGTTCTGCGTGGTATTACGTTTTTTCTGACATTGGATGGTCGAGAGGCAAAGGAGGCCAAACATGATAGGGGGCGTTGTGATTGTGATCGGCCTGCTTTTTCTTGGCGCCCAATTCATGGACGCATCATCCACGGTCTCTTTGGCATCGGAATTCCATATCCCGGCGAACCACGAATTCACAAGGTGGGCTACGCTCGATCGGCCCGTCCGTGCCGTTGTGCACGACATCCCGCTCGGCAGCTTACTCCTTGTCGTGGGAGGCGGAGTTTATTGGATTTCGAATTGGCTCAACGAAAAGCTGGGCTGTCAGTTCGAAGCTGCACCATCGGGACCCGCAAATGAAACCGCACCCTCAGCCCCGATTATTGAAACTGTGCCGGCGCCCGTCATCGACGATCGAAAGTCGTGACGAGGAGATTGATCCGTCAGATCAGCATTGGAGACTTACTCAGTGACATGGCGTAGCAGCCGAGCATTGGCCCTACGCCAAAGAACACCGAGCAGAAACTATTGCGTGACTTTGCAGCGCGGGTCGTCATGGCCAGCTGGGTTCGGCTGATTGCCGGCCGCGTTGCGGAAATTAGCCATGCCGGTACAGGCTGCACGAAGGGCGCGGATCCATTCCTCGGAGCGGTTCGAGCCGCTATCCGTGAAGGTCAGAGATTGCTGAAAACGAACGGCCTCGAACTCGATTCCAGCGGGGAGCACCTTTCCCTCGATCTGGTATAGGCGGTCCTTATACTGAAACACGGCGGCGTGCGTATGGCTGCCATCGGATCCTTCGACCGAGAGTTGGCGGCCATAGACGCGGTAGATGCGGTGCGGAAGGTCTTCCACGACTTTGCCCCCTGCGGACAGGGATTTGACTGCTTGGGCGATAAGGTCATTCTCCTGAAGGTTAGTGCCGGCGAGGTCGGCAACCGTCATTGTGAGGATGACGTTGTTTTGGCGGACGGAATAGACCCGGGCAGGTACAGACCGGTCCGCGGCGACCTGAACTGTCCTGTTTTCGATCTGAGGTGCGGCCGGCAGCGCCATTGCAAACGCATATTCAGGGTAGGCATATTCCTGCCAACTCTGCGCCATAGCGGGACTGCTCGCGACTAACGTCAATGCAACAATTGGGATCAAACGCATCTTGGGCTCCTCTGGTCTAAGATGGTTGCAGATGACCGTGGCTGCTTAGCTCCGTTGGATTGCACGTCGTTCTTTGTGAGCCATTATAGCAATAATTGACTTGGGTGCTAAAGCGCGCGGGTGTCGAAATGCGTTCACTTCTGCGGCATGTGCCCACGCGTTGATGGACACCACGCAGGCGACGCGTGGGCACGGCGCGCTTATGAACCTGTAGACATTAAATGAAGTTCACGACATGCGCGCCGCGTAGCGTCCATGAATTCAACCGGGAGCCAATCGAAATGGAAAGAAATCGCCGCGCTCCGGAATGGGTGCGGGAGACGCGTGCGCCGGTGCCTTTGCCACCGCCGATGAGCTGCGACTGCCAATTTCACATCTTCGGCGATGCCGCCAAATATCCGTTGCGTTATGACGTGACGTTTGCGCCACCCGCCGCGACATTCACGGATATGCGCGGCGTGTTACGCAAGCTCGGCTTCGGACGCGGCGTGATTGTCCATACCCAACGCTACGACACCGACCACAGTTTGCTCATCGACGAACCCATGGCGCTGCCGCCGGATGAGAGAAAGAATTTCCGTGCCATCGGCATCGTGCGCGACAATCGTGACTCGGCGATGGAAACCGGCTGGGACGATGCGATACCGTTTGCCAAGGCATTCATCGCGGTCGCGCCCGACCGCATGATCTGGGGCACGGATTGGCCGCATACCGGCTGGCGCAAACAGCGCATGATGAACGATGCCGAGGTGGTCGAACTGCTGTATCGTTATGTGGATCACGACCCGGAACTGACGCGCAAGATTCTGGTGACCAATCCGGCGCGGTTGCACGGGTTTGCGGGGTAGGGTGGGACATCAGGGCGTAAACGCCCTTATGGCCCACCCTGGCATTTGGCATTTGCATCCCACCAAGCTTCAAACCCAGTTCAAACCGGCCATAATCTCGCTTGACAGGTAGGCAGTCGCAAGAGCGCTCACTGAGTCCCTTCGCGCGTCCATGCGATCGACCGCATCCGCGAGCGCGACGAGCCCCGCTGCTTCGCAAACACGCGCAAGTTTGCCCATGTCGGCAGCGCGCGCGCCGGCACAGATCGATACAGCGGCGCCCAGCGCCCGCCGGGCAAGTTCAAGAAGCGGATTGTGCATAGATGCAGGCGGGGCCGCCCTGCGTGAGATGATCTCCTTCGCTGCATCAATGGTCGCGCGAAGACCGCGTGAATGTGGCCAATTGTCGAGATTGAGATTGATGACTTGGAGTCCATCGACGCCATTGAAGAACACCGTGATCGGCCTTAGCGCCGGTCGTTCAAGTTCTCCAGCCGTTTCCGCCAGAACCAAAGGGGGCCGTCCTGTCCCGGCGGTCAGCCGACGTGCAAGCTCGTGTGCTTCGCCAGGCAAGATGAGCAGCAGCCGATCGCCGCGCTGATCGAATGCTTCCCATTCATAGGTCTGCGCGAAATCGTTGAAGCCAAGGCCGCCGTAATTCGCAGGAGCGAGCAATACGGGCACCGGCGAAGTGCGCCGCCTCAGACCGGCTCCAAGACGGGAGGCGAGATCGCGCCGCAAATCCCCCCAGAGCAATGTAGCGGCGCCGGAATCGATCAAAGCGCTCACGCTTTGAACATTGGCCTTGGCGACAGCCGCCTGCGCAAGCGTGGGAGCAATCGCGTCATCGTCGGCGACAAGCGGCTGAGCCAGGTGCAGCGCTTTCCCGATGAGTCCGCTCGCCACGCCGGCGCCCCACAACGGAAGCCGATAAGCGGCTCGCGGATCGAACGAAGGGTCAATCGAGCATTTCAAAGCGCGGAGGGCACCTCAAGTATACGTATAATTTTTGGCATCGTCTCATTAGCATCGTCTTATACGTGATCGCAGGCTCCTTCGTGTGAATTGTCACCTCGCTGTCCGGCATCCTACTATTGTCCGGTAACGGAGTAACCCTGCTGGTTGTCTCCAGGTTAGCGCCAATCCGGTATCAGCTAAACTTCTTGAATTTTATCCGGCCGATGGGGAGAATAGGGGGCCAGTGGTTAACTTATTGCCAGCGAGGCCGGCCCTGTTAGCCATTCAAATTGGTACGGAGTCTCATCATGACTTCAAACTCGTCGATTTCTTCAAATTGGTGAAAGTGCATGGATGGCCTGGCACTGGTCTCTCTCACCGCTCTTCCATGCTCACATCACTCGGCGCATTCAAATGGCTCGGCAATTTCAGTCAATCGAACAACGTTAAGTGACGTGGGGTGCGAAGGTGAAGACCTTGGCTGAGGCGATGGCGCGCGATGTCACCGTCGGCGCCACCGGGGCGGGCTCGGCCACGGTCGTCGGACCGACGCTCTACAATGCGCTGCTCGGCACGCACTTCAAGATCATCCAGGGCTACAACGGCAGCGGCCAGATCAATCTTGCCATGCAACGCGGCGAACTCGACGGTCACGCCAACAGTACCTATCTCGTCGCCGGCGATCCCCGGAAGGAAGCCATCGCGAATTTCATGTCGCTCGCCGTTTCGGTGGCGCGGCCGTTTGCGGCGCCGCCCGGCGTTCGGGAAGATCGCGTCGCGCTGTTGCGCCGCGCCTTCGATGCCACGATGCGGGATCCTGAATTCTTGGGCGAAGCCCAGAAGATGAATTCCGACATCGACCCGATGAGCGGCGCGGAAACCCAAAGCGCCATCGCGCGCATTCTGGGCACGCCCAAAGAGGTGATCGCGCAAGTGCAGCGGCGTTGGGGGGAACGGCGAATTAGCTTGTGGGATGTCCATGCGCCTTGATGCTGTGGATCGACGTCTCCCACGGGGTTGGCGCAATAAAGCGATTGCGCCTTACGATAATGGAGCGAGCCCTGGGCGGAACAGCCATTGCGCGATGGCCGGATCGGGGTTGTTCCCCGAGCATGTCAGGCCGTCGCCTCTCGCCCGGGTTGCAACATCGCCCGTGATGCGCCACCATTTGCTATATTGACGTCACCAGGGGGACACCATGTCTGAAACCGCGAACGTTGCCGTGCTCACGCAAGCCTATCGCCTCTGGCACGAGAGCAGAGAGGGCAGCGTCGATCATTGGATGTCGATCTGCGCGGAGAATATCTGCTTCGGTTCGATTGCCCGGGGCGCCGTGCCGGAGGCTTCGTATCTCGGCAACTATTCTGCGCGTAGCGAACTTGCCAAATATTTCGACGGGCTCAATTGCGACTGGGAAATGATCGAATACCGCGTCGATCATTTGGTGGCGCAAGGAGACCGCGTCGTCATGCTGGGCTTCTGCTCCTTTCGGAACCGGAAAACCGGCAAGGTGGCATCAACGCCGAAAGCCGATGCCTGGCGCTTCGAGGGCGGCAAGGCGGTCGAGTTCTACGAATATTTCGACACCGCGCAGGTGCATGCGGCGGTCGCGTGATCGCGGTCGGGAGTGCTTGATCTCGACAATGTGCCCGTGTCGACGTGCCCGTGTTGACGTTGATTTCCGGTTCGCAATTGCCCCAACACAGGCTACGGTCTCCAAGCCGGGTTCCAATCTGCATTACTTTCGAGGCGCCCATGAAATGTCTCCGTCCGGTGTTCGCTTGCGTTGCGCTCCTGCTCTTCGTTTGGATTCCTCCATCCGTGGCGCAAATACTCGATCTTGGAAAATACCCTAACCTCACGGGCCAATGGCGCCGGGCACCGGTTCCGGGCGCCGTCGGCCAGCCCCCGCATGACCCGGCCAAGCCGCCCGGCCGCGGACAGGGCGCGCCGCTCACGGCGGAGTATCAGGCCATATTCGAAGCCAACATCCGGGACCAGGCTGCCGGCGGACATGGCATGGATACGACGCATGTTTGCACGCCCAACGGCATGCCGCGCGCCATGTCGGCCTATGAGCCGTTCGAGATCATCATCACGCAGGACATTACCTACATCCTGATCGACCATCTCGAACATACGCGTCGTATCTACACGGACGGACGCGCATGGCCGTCCGCCGCCGAGTCCACCTTTGTCGGTTATTCGATCGGCCGATGGGTCGATGAAGATGCAGATGGCCGCTTCGACGTACTTGAAATCGAGACGCGGCATTTCAAGGGCCCGCGCGTCTATGACTCCACCGGCATCCCGTTGCACGCCGACAACCAGAGTGTGATCAAGGAGCGGCTTTATGTCGACCGCAACGATCGCAACCTGTTGCGCGACGAAATCACGACCATTGACAATGCCTTGACGCGACCCTGGACCGTCACGAAGAACTACCGTCGCGGCCCAGATCCCAAACCCATTTGGCACGAGTATATTTGCCCTGAAGGCAATTCGCATGTGCGCGTCGGCACGGAGGATTATTTCATCAGTGGGGACGGATTTCTGATGCCGACCAAGAAAGACCAGGCGGCCCCGGATGCGAGGTATTTCAAGAAATAGAGACGCGATCGTACGGCGGAATAGTCGCGCCGCGCGCCATCTTGGCGCAAGCGGCGCGGCGAATTCCGCCACCCCGACGGTTTGGCGGAATACGCCACAAGGGCGCGACGACCAGCGCGGGCAAGTTGGTAGAACGGTGACGCGCCCTTGTGGCTATTCCGCTCTACGCGGCCCGCCCGGCAAACGGCCGGCTCAAATACCTTGATCCCGCAAGCCCGAAACGCCAGGGCAGGTCGACCGCCTTGGTCAGGCCGATGCGTGGACCGCTGACAATTTCGGCTTCGCCGGTGCGGCCAAAGATCGCGAATGGGGCACGATCTACCGCGAGCCCATTGTGGTCACGCGTAATTCCAAGCGCCTGGCACAATCGCCCCGGCCCTGAGCACAACAGCCGCTCATCGGCCACGCCGCGGCGTCGCCTCATGGCTGCGATTCCAGCAGTTGGCTGCAACGCGCGAACCAGCACGGCGCTGGCGCTGCCATCCGGCTCGCAGACCACATTGAAGCACCAATGAATGCCGTACGAGCGGTACACATACGCTACTCCCGGCACACCGAACATGACGGCGTTGCGTTCCGTACGTCCACCATAACTATGTGCCGCGGGCTCGGTATGGTGGTATGCCTCGACCTCTACAATTATACCGCCAGTTTTTCCACAGAATAGGGTCCCTCCAACCAGGTCGGGAGCGACGTCTTGGACGGGACGAGAAAAGAAACTTCGGTCGAGTAACGGCAAATTCAACATTGCGCACGATTTTTGGCGATTTTGTAAGGTATTTCCTGACGAAAACACTTAGTTTTTGGTTAATACTGTGTCTAGAAAGCAACACTTTAAGAACATTTGCAGAGGACCCACGGGAGAACCCCCACCTGCCCAGATTTAGCCATAGGATGTCTAGAAATCCAATCCGCTAGCGATAGCAAAGTACCGGCCTTGTGGATTGTCACTTTTTTGGTTTGTGACTCGGGTGCCGGGCAAGGGGCGCAAAGTAAGTGGACGCGAAAACGAACCTTAAGGCGAGGCTGCCCAGCCGGCACGTGACCGAAGGTCCCGAGCGCGCCCCGCATCGGTCCTACTATTACGCGATGGGCCTCACGCGTGACCAGATCCACCAGCCCTTCGTCGGCGTCGCGAGCTGCTGGAACGAGGCAGCGCCCTGCAATATTGCGTTGATGCGCCAGGCACAAGCCGTAAAAAAGGGCGTTGCCGCAGGCGGGGGCACGCCGCGAGAGTTCTGCACCATCACCGTCACCGACGGGATTGCGATGGGTCACGAGGGGATGAAGTCCTCTTTGCCGTCGCGCGAAGTGATCGCCGATTCCGTTGAGTTGACGATGCGCGGCCATGCCTATGATGCGCTCGTCGGTATTGCGGGCTGCGACAAGTCTCTGCCCGGCATGATGATGGCGATGTGCCGCCTCAATGTGCCGTCGATCTTCATCTATGGCGGTTCGATCCTGCCCGGCACGTTCAAGGGCCAGCCGGTCACGGTTCAAGACGTTTTTGAGGCGGTCGGGAAGCATTCGGTCGGGCAGATGTCCAACGACGATCTCGACACGCTGGAGCGCAACGCTTGTCCGTCGGCCGGCGCCTGCGGTGCCCAGTTCACCGCCAATACGATGGCGACAGTGTCGGAAGCGATTGGTCTTGCCCTGCCGTATTCGGCAGGCGCCCCAGCACCCTACGAGATTCGCGACGCGTTCTGCATGACGGCTGGCGAGCAGATCGTCGACCTGATCAAGACAAATTTGCGCCCTCGCGATATCGTGACGCTCAAGGCGCTCGAAAACGCGGCGGCGGTCGTTGCGGCCTCCGGGGGGTCGACCAATGCTGCGCTGCACCTGCCAGCGATCGCCCATGAATGCGGCCTCAAATTCGACCTGTTCGATGTGGCCGAAATCTTCAAAAAAACACCATATATCGCTGATTTGAAACCGGGCGGCCGTTATGTCGCCAAAGACATGTTTGAAGCTGGTGGTGTCCCACTGCTGATGAAGACTTTGCTCGACCACGGTTTCCTGCACGGTGATTGTATGACCGTAACCGGACGCACCGTGGCGGAGAATCTCAAGCGGGTGAAGTGGAACAGCGCCCAGGACGTGGTTGTTCCGGCCAACAAGCCGCTATCCAAGACCGGGGGAGTTGTCGGTCTCAAGGGCAACCTCGCACCGGAAGGCGCGATCGTTAAGGTTGCGGGCATGTCGGACTTGCAATTCACCGGCCCGGCGCGATGCTTTGACGGCGAGGAAGCGTGCTTCGAAGCCGTGAAGAAGAAAAAGTACAAAGAAGGCGATGTCCTCGTAATTCGCTACGAAGGGCCCAAGGGTGGCCCGGGAATGCGCGAAATGCTGTCCACGACCGCGGCCCTCTATGGCCAGGGCATGGGCGGCAAGGTGGCTCTGATTACCGATGGTCGTTTCTCGGGTGCGACGCGAGGCTTTTGCGTCGGTCATGTCGGACCTGAAGCAGCTGTTGGCGGACCGATTGCCCTGATACGCGACGGTGACATCATCGAACTCGACGCCCAGAACGGCACCCTTGATGTCAACGTAACGAAGGCTGAACTCGCGGCGCGGGCTAAAACCTGGAAGGCGAGAAAATCGGAATCGACGTCAGGTTATTTGTGGAAATACGCACAACAGGTGGGAGCGGCGCGCGAAGGCGCGGTCACCCATCCCGGTGGCGCAGTTGAGAAAAAGTGTTATGCGGACATCTAGGGTCCTAGTCAGTATTGTCGTGATCGGTTTGGCCTTTGGCGTGGTATTCGCTTGGGGACCGGCGTCGGGCTTTGACGGTACACCAACCGTCGATCCTCCGCGCGGGCCGGCCTTGCAATCCCTCGATCCCGGTCGGCGTGTCGCAGCCCCGCCGGCGGTTGGCACAATGTCGCCTACGGGCGGTCCAGGAGTGGCGCGGCCTCCCGCAGTAGTGCCAGCAGGTATACCGGCTGGGGTAGCCAAACGCGCCCCCGCTGACGCCATCCGGTCCGGAACCCAGGCGCTGCGCGAAGGGCGCTCCGAGCAGGCGTTGCAGGCATTCGAATATGCCGCCAGGGAGGGCGAACCGTTTGCGATCTGGAAGCTCGGCCGGATGTATGCCGATGGTGACGGCGTCGACCAGAACAAGCTGCGGTCGTTTGAATATTTCAAGAATCTGACCAGAACGCATGCGGAAAATCCACCTATCCCAGGTACCCAGCAGGCGCGTTTGGTGGCGAGTGCATTCCTGGCCTTGGGACACTTTTATCTCGAGGGCATCCCGGAAACTTACGTAAAGCCCGACCCCGTAATGGCGCGCGAGATGTTCCAGATCGCGGCCTCGGTCTACGGTGACGCTGAGGCGCAATATCAATTGGCGACACTCTATCTTCACGGCACCGGACTCGCCAAAGATGGCAGGCAGGCAGCACGCTGGTTCAAGAATGCGGCCGACAAGGGATTGCGGCGTGCGCAAGCAATGCTCGGCAACATGCTGTTCAAAGGCCAGGGGGTTGCACGCCAGGCGCCACTCGGATTGGCTTGGCTGACCGTCGCCAAGGAAGGCGCGCGTGCCGACGAAGCGTGGATTTCAGACTCCTACAAGAGCGCCATGGCGCAGGCGACGATGGACGAGCGCGCACTGGCCGGCAAGTTCCTGGAAGATATCGTCAAGCCGCGTCGGCGCTAGCACCATCCGGATCGTAGCCCGGATGGAGGGCCGCAACCGCGCTTGCGCGGTTAAGGCGCGTAATCCGGGGCTCGTGCCATGCCGCAATGACCCGCATTAGGCATCTGCGCGTCTTGCGACGCGCAGATAGCTCGATAGCCCGTCGCAGACGGGCGTGAACGCCCTAATGGCGGGCTACAAGGCTCGCTCCAACGATGGCTCCTCGTTTGGAGTTCCGCTTTCAGGGGGCTTTTGCTACTCTGCGCTCCGGTCCAGGAAAGCGGACACATGGCAAAAGCGAAATTGTCTCGCCGTACGTGTTTGTATCTGGCAGCAAGCGCAGCCGCGCTTCCGGCCATGACGCATTTGGCGTGGGCGCAGACTTATCCTTCGCGGCCGGTGCGCATCATCTGCGGCTTTGTGCCCGGCAGCGCGCCCGACATCGTCGCGCGCCTCATGGCGCAATGGCTATCCGAGCGGCTCGGCCAGCAGTTCGTCGTGGAGAATCGATCGGGCGGCGCCTCCAATATCGCGACCGAAGCTGTCGTTCGGGCACCGCCCGATGGCTACACGCTCCTGCTGGCCACCTCGTCCAACAGCGTCAATGCGACGCTCTTCGAAAAACTTGGTTTCAACTTCATCCAGGATATTACGCCGGTTGCGAGCATCACGCTCACGCCCCACGTTATGGCGCTCAATCCGTCGTTTCCGGCAACGACTGTCCCCGAATTCATCGCCTACGCCAAAGGCAATCCCGGCAAGGTCAGCTTCGGATCAGCCGGCATCGGCAGCCCCGGCCATGTCGGCGGTGAACTGCTCAAGATGATGACCGGGGCGAGCATGCAGCATGTGCCTTATCGCGGCGCGCCGCCCGCGCTCACCGATGTCGTTGGCGGACAGGTGCAGGTCGCGATCGTCACCACTGCCGCATCGATTGAACTCATCAAGTCTGGCAGGCTTCGCCCGCTTGCGATTACAAGTTCGGCGCGATTGGAGATCCTGCCCGGCATTTCGACCGTAGGAGAATTTTTACCCGGTTACGAAGCGAGCGGGTGGCTGGGGATTGGTGCGCCTCGGAATACGCCGGCTGAGATCGTTGATAAACTCAACAATGAGATCAATGCGGGCCTCGCCGACCCGCGGCTCAAGGCACGGCTCGCCGAATTGGGCGGCACGGCGCTTGCGCTCTCGCCCGCCGGCTTCGGCAAGCTCATCTTGGATGAAACCGACAAGTGGGGCAGGGTGGTGAAGTTTGCGGCCATGAAGCCGGAGTGAGCAAGTTTGGTTGAAGAATTTTGAGACAACGCCAAATCAAAATTCGGGAGTGAGACGTCATGCAACATCATCGCCCAACGAAAGTCGCAGGATCGAGCGCGCCGGCCGCTGCCAAAATTCTGGCCGCGCTCCTGGCCGTTTCCTGTTTGGATTCCGGCGCCGCCCGCGCGGCCGACGCCCCCGTGACGATTACCAAGCAGGGCAATTTCTACATCGGCGGCAAATACGTCGAGAAGAACGGCGACATGCCGATGGTGGGCCAAGCGTTCGTCCAATACCAGATTCCGCAACCGCAGACGCATCCCTACCCGATCGTCATGATTCACGGCGGCAGCCAGACGGGAAGCGGATGGATCAGCACGCCGGACGGCCGCGATGGCTGGGCGATCTATTTTCTGCGCCGTGGTTACGCGGTGTACGTCGTCGACCAGGTCGCGCGCGGACGATCGGCCTATATCGTTGACGTCTATGGTGCTTCCCGAACGCAGACGCGAGAATACGCGATGCAGCGCTTCTCCACGAGCGAGAGATACAATTTGTGGCCGCAGGCGAAATTGCACACGCAGTGGCCGGGCAATGCGCAACCTGGCGATGCGGCCTTCGACAATTATTTTGCCTCGAACGTTCCTTCGATGGACAACCGCGAAATGCAGTCGAAGATGAATGTCGAGGCGTTCGCGGCTCTGCTCGACCGCATCGGCCCGTCGATCGTCCTGGTTCATTCTCAATCCGGACAGTACGGCTGGCCGCTGGCCCAGGCACGTCCGGCGCTCGTCAAAGCAATCGTTGCCGCCGAGCCTTCCGGACCGCCGGTTCATGACGTGGTCGTGCCCGGCGCCGCGCGCTTTGGCATGGATTTCGGCAATGCCACTGCGGTCGCCGGCAGCGAAATCTTTCGCGACGATCCGAGGCTGAAAAGATATGGACTGGCAGACAACCCGATGAGCTACGCGCCGGCGGTCACGCCTGAAAGCCCGCTTGCATTCGTGCAGCAGGATAGAGCCGAGGCGCCCGATGTGGTGAAGTGCTGGCGGCAGAAGGAACCGGCGCGCAAGCTGGTCGCGGTCGGAGACCGTCCGATACTCTACCTGGCGGCCGAGGCATCCTTCTACGCTCCCTACAATCATTGCACGGTGGGTTACCTCAAGCAGGCCGGTGTGGACGTCGCCTTCGTGAAATTGGCCGATATTGGGCTGCGCGGAAACGGCCACATGATGATGATGGAAAGAAACAGCGACGCCATCGCGCAGGTGATCATCGAGTGGCTCGACAAAAACGTGCCTGCTACGGCGGCAACGGCACGATAGTGGCTGCGTATTGCATTATCGAATCCGCGCGTGAGATCGGGAAAATCAATGGCTGGCTGGCTGGGGCCATACGGCATGTTGGTCGAATCCCGATGTCTCTTAAGGGGCTTGCGTCACCGGCACCTCGGTAAATGGACAGAATGCTTCCTGCCTCGATTCTTGGCATCTTTGCACTGCTCGAACTCCTTGAATCCCGAAGCAAACCAGGACTTCGGTATGGGCCAAATAGGCCTAATGGATGATTGGAGAAGTCTCGCCGCTACCCACTAAAGTGAGCTTGCATGAACGAGATGTTCAAACTTTCTTGAGTTGTTGGTGAATTCCCGTTTCAATTACTGGATATGGTTCGCGCGACACTGCGGCAGCAGTGCACATTATGGAGGGACATTCGATGGCGCGCAAAGGGATGAAGTCGAAGAAAAAAAGTTCTCAGCCACGTGTCGCCAAAAAGAAGAAATCCACATCGAAAGTGAAATCGGTCGCCAAAAAGAAACCCGCTAATAAGAGGGTGGCCAGGAAGGCGGCCGGGGAGCCGGACGCGGCGCGACCGGAGGAAGTTGCGAGCGCGCTCGCTGCTGCCGCCGAAGCTGATGCGGTGGAAGTGGATACCGCTGGTCTTGCCGATGTGGTCTCGATCCCACCCGGCAATACGTTCAATGTGGGCCTTCACTCGGCTCTTGAAGAGACCATGCTCTCATTGCTCGGTGTGCCCGGTAACAAGACCCGAAACTGCAGTAGTCCCACCGGCCGTTTCGCCAGGAGGATCAAATTCAATGTCGACGTCGGACCGTTTCGAGTGAGCGGTCTCGACATTGCAGTGGCCGCCCTCAAGGCAGTCTTCGACGAGGCGCGGGCAACGATGCCTGAGGTGGTCGCTGCCGCAAAGACAGAGGGGATGCTTTGCGTGCGCCATAGGCGCAATAACGCGAATTCATTTTCGAATCATAGTTGGGGGGCTGCCATTGATTTGTTTTTTGGCAGGGACGTGGTGCCACAAGGCAAGCCTAAGACCCATCGCGGCGTGCTTATGCTTGCACCGATTTTCAACCGGCACGGATGGTATTGGGGCGCAGGATTTTCCGGCAACTCTGTAGACAGCATGCACTTCGAGTTGGCGGAAGAAACCATCCGCTCATCCGGGAATGCGAACAGCTAAAGATCAAGTGGAGGTTCAAATGGCTTTTAATCCGCCGCCCTTGTCGAGGCGCCAGCTTGAAGGTGTCCCGTTTGATATTGCTGTCGACTTTGCTCCGGCGGCCAAGAGGCGTTTTGACGATTTCGACAATCGGCCCGCCAACAGGGATCCAAGCAAATGCAAGGCGCTATTGCGATTTCCGGGGGGCATCAGTTTCCGGGGAGCGATCTTCTGGAGTGCGAAGATGTCGATCGATGCCGATGGCCCCGCCGCCGGCCCGGGTCGTCGCGATGGCACTCAGCTTGATCCCGGCCCTGGCCAGTTGGACACCACCTTGCATTTCGCCAACGGTAACGGTCTGCCTTCGGAGATTGTGCCATACATCGTGGTGCCGCAAGCCGCGCCGCATTCGCCTAGAACGTTTGATCCCGCGGTAGCAATTGGTGACGTTGCGGTCGTTATTTTCAAGGACAAGATCACGGCTGCCATCTGTGCCGACCTTGGGCCTTTCAATAAGATAGGGGAGGCATCGATTCGGGTGCATGAGGCGTTACAGCAAAGCGGATGTCCTGACCCCTGCTCGCGACGCGACGGAAACGGCTTTTGCTTGCGCACGCGAAACTCAAGCGTTGATGAGAATGTGCTATATGTCGTATTTCCGAACTCAGCGTTCCCGCAACCGGAATTGACCTTCGAGACAATCAATACGAAGGTCGCGGAGCGGGCATTCGCACTTTACAACAAATTGCGCGGAGTCAGCTAACGCCAGTGTCTTGAGTCGCCTGAAGAGGGCTTCCTCAAACGTGCTAGGTTGCAAGCAGCGTTGTTCATCGAGCCGCTAATCCGAGGGCTTTCGGGTATTACCGCTGGCGAATAGGCCATAGGGTTGTCCGCCAGCCCATATCCGCTTGCATTTCATTCCGGCCGATTGCCTCTTTGGCGCGAGAGCCGAAATCCAGTAACCGCGCGGCACGTATTTCGCAACGTCGGCCGCCGGTGCGCGTCTCGACATAAGGCCGTTCCCATGCCGGTTCGGCAGGGATAGACTGCCCATAACGTGAATTTATAAATGGGAGGACATCATGACACGACCCAAGACACGCCTCACGTGTTCGATCCGAAATGCCTTGCTCGCATGCAGCATGCTCGTTGTGACATCGCCCGCATTGGCAGCCGACGTCACACCGGATCGGCTGATCAATGCGGACAAGGAGCCGCAGAACTGGCTGATGAATCACCGCACTTACAACGGCCAGCGCTATTCGCCATTGGCACGGATCAACAAGGGTAACATCAAGGACCTCAAGCTCGCCTATGCTGTGCCGCTCGGCGGCGGCTCCGGCAATGAATTCATCCACGCAACTCCGCTCGCCGAAGGCGGGTTCATCTACATCACCGATTCCTGGGGCGTGCTGTACAAGATCGATGGCACTGCGGGGAATGTTGGCCGCATCGTCTGGCGCATGGACCCCAAGCAGCCACGCCAGGCGCGCAATCGCGGCGCCGCGTTATGGGGCAATCTGGTGGTCACAGCCGCCGATGCCCCGCCGCGGATCATCGCCACCGACAAAGAGACCGGCAAGATCGTTTGGGAATCCTCATTTGCCGACACACCTGAAGTCATCCTCACCTCCGCGCCGCTTGCCATCAAGGACAAGATCATTCTTGGCGCGGCGAACGGCGATCAGGGCGTGCGTGACTGGATGGCGGGGCTTGATGCCGCGACCGGCAAACGGCTGTGGCAGAAGTACACGATCCCGGCACCAGGCGAGCCGGGCAGCGAGACGTGGAAGGGCAATAACAATGCCTGGCAGACGGGTGGCGGCGCAGTCTGGGTGACCGGCACCTATGACCCCGAAACCAACCAGACCGTCTGGGGCACTGGCAACCCGGTGCCGATGTTCGATCCAACCTACCGGCCGGGCGACAACCTCTTCACCAACAGTGCGATCTCATGGGACCCCGACAGCGGCAAGATGAATTGGTATTTTCAATTCACGCCCGGCGACATGTGGGATTACGACGAGGTCGGCACTCACATCATGATCGAAGGCGTGGTCGACGGCCAACAGCGTAAGCTGCTCACGCATTCCGCTCGCAACGGCTTCTTCTACACGATGGAGCGGGCCAACGGCGCCATGGTCAGCGCCAAGCCGTACATGGACAACATCAACTGGACCAAAGGTATCGACCAGAAGACCGGCAAGCCGCTCGATTACGATCCCAACAAGGACATTCAGACCTATTCGACGCTGGCAAATCAGAACCCACGCGAACCCACCAAGAAGGTATGTCCGTCGATCGCCGGCGGTAACAATTTTTGGCCTTCGTCCTACAGTCCGCAGACCAAGTTGACATACATCCCGGCGATGACGGCGTGCTCTGACGTCTCCATCGATACCGCCAAGCACAGCAAGGACAGAGGCTGGAATGGCGGCGCCTACAAGACCGACGACCGCTACGAGAGCAACCTGACCGCTATCGATCCGGTGACCGGCGAGGTGAAAAAAAGCGTGCACCTGCAATATCCGAACTACAGCGGCACGCTTGCGACCGGCGGCGGGCTCGTCTTCCTCGGGCTGATGGACGGCACCGTCGCGGCGTTTGACGACATTACGCTCGAACAACTCTGGAAGATCAATGTCGGCTCCGGCTTCTCCGCGCCGCCGATGACCTTCGAGGTTGGTGGAAAGCAATATATCGCGATCGCGGCGGGGCCAAGCGCTTCGGCCAAGGCCAAGCTCGTCAACACACCAGAACTCAAGGACCAGCGCCACTCGACCGTGCTCTACGTCTTCGCGCTCTGATCGGAACGGATGTTTATGCGGGGGAGCGGTTCACTCCGTTCTCCCGTCCATCATGGCATCGGCCGAAGCGGTGAGGTAGTTTAGTGTGGAGCTGCCATCGGGAAATGCTAAGATCCCGATCATTGCAACGTGTAGCGGACATGCCGTCGGCGGGTTTTTTTCAAATTCATTTTTCACAATCGACTGGGTCACGAGCGCGTTGTTCGCGAGCGCCTGCGCGACATTGTGGGCGCAGTCGATGAACCGCTGTGCCAGAGAGTTTACGAAAACCCGAAATATCTTGGCCGTCCGTTCGTAGTCGGCTCAGACTTCGCGCTTAGCTGTCTACGCCGGTTCTCAGCGTGAGCGATTGACTATTTCAGACTCGAATCATAGAGTAATTGAGGGGACGGAAACCATTGGGAGAAAATGGCCATGAGAGCAGCGATCGCGTTAACATTAACTCTTCTCGGAGTTCTGCTCCTAAGCGCCCCGGCGCAAGCGCAATGCGGGACCTGGTGCCTCAGAGGAGAGAGTGGCACAAGTTGCACCTTTCATACATTGGCACAATGTAAAGCGGCCCGGTCGGGCGCCACTTTCGGAACCTGCGGCCGCAGGACACGTCCACTCCCTAAGTACTGCAGTTCTTCCAAGTGAACTGCGTGAAAGTGGAGTGTTCCAGCCGGCTACGCTCCACCTTTTTGAGCTTCGAGCCAAGCGCGATTTTGGCCTGAACCCGTTTCCGATCCGCGTGGTTCTTGGTCCGCTGTCCCCTCGATAGCGACCGTCAAGATGGGTATGTTGCGTCCGCATCGACCGGGGCGAGCCTTACCTTGCGGCTTCCGATTCGATGACAATGTCCTCCCCGTCAAGCGCGCGCGTGATCAGGGTACCGAGGTCTTCCCGTGCCTTCTCAAGATTTCGCGCGTTTTGAATAGAGCTTTGAATGACGCCTGTCGGCAGTTCGTAATATGTGCCGTGTTTGTGGCTCGTGAACGATTCGTGCCCCTTTCACATCTCGGCGAGACTGAGGTAGCCTAAGTCAGCTGCCAGCGCGTGACGTGCCAAATTCGCTTTGATCCTGCCGTGGAGGAGAGTCATGTTCATCACTAAAATGTTTGCCGCCGTCGCAGTGATCGCTGCCACAACCGGGACCGCAACGGCACAGAACTGGCC
>Ga0209488_10000637_pt1 | contig 29697 bp, 24 predicted proteins | sample Rivendell_Oct201_8_FD_188349 | JGI IMG/M metagenome (GOLD analysis project Ga0209488, IMG submission 188349) | Vadose zone soil microbial communities from the Eel River Critical Zone Observatory, Northern California, USA -... | ecosystem: Environmental > Terrestrial > Soil > Vadose zone >...
TGCCTCGAATACCAGCGCACGTGGCAGTTGTGTACCGACACCGCCTCGCTGCCCGCCCCCCGAAACGAAGCCACTGCGCTCGACCGACGCTCTGACGATAATCCGTTGCACTTGAAACACGGCAGGCGGTTGCGGAGTCGGTGCAGGGGCAGGCGGAGGAACTGGCGATGTATGCTGGCGGGAAACAACCCGATGCGGTGCCTTGTGTCGCCCACACTCGTCCACCGCGACGAGCAACGACGCTTCGGCGCCGAGGAGGCGAAAGTCGTTGCGATCGCGCTCGGTCGGCTCGAACGTCAAGCAGTTGCGCCGCACCAGCTGCGCCAGCTCTCCGGGCGACATCATCGCTCCAGAAAGCAGGCGCACGAGGTCACTTTTGCGAAGCGACGTCGTGCCCCCTCCCTGCAGCGCGAGCAGCAGGGCGAGCAGCGCGCTCAGGGCCTGGGGCATCCCGAGTGCTCGAAGCGGCTCTCGACCGAGTCTACCGCGGCGTACATCGACTGGTCCTGGATCGCGCGATGCTGATCGAACGCCGCCATTCGGGCCCGCCGTTCGGTGTTATAGCTGATCCAGAGGTTCTCGATGGATACGAGGCCGCTCGCGAGGCCGCCGCAGTCCATCCGACCGCTTTCGAACAACGACGCGCGATCCTGGAAGTTGCGCACCGCACGGGAGAGCGAGTCACTGAGGCGATCGAACCGTGCGAATGGCGACGGCGGCGCTACCGGCTGTGGCACGACGACGGCCGGCGAAGCCCGCCCTGGCGCCGGCGGCGGAGCGGCCGGAGGCGACCCGGCCGTCGTCCGGCGACGCGGAGGAGCGGCCGGCGGCGGCGATGGACTTCGGGAGGTCACGCGCGACACGAGCTGCTTCGCGCGGTCGAGCAGGCCGGCCCACGGCGGCGGCACGCCCGGATTACGCAGCGCGAAGTACCAATAGCCGCCCGCCCCGATCCCGGCCAGCAACAACAAAATCGGCACCCGCTTGAGCCACGGGCCGCGCCGTTTCCGACGGCGCGGTTTGGGCGGAGGAGCCGCCTTCTCCTCTTCCTCCTCATCCAGCAACCGGAAGGCGGGCGCTGGCGTGCGTCGCGGCGCAGGCGGGGGAGGCACCAGCCGGGGCGGAGGCATCGGCGCCTCAGGCCGGCGAATCGCAACCTCCTCGGGCGTCACCTGCCACGGAATGTCGTCGGATGACCGCGGTGGTGGCGCGGGACGCAGTGGTGGCGGCGGCGGCGGCGGCGGTTTTGGGGGCGGTTCCGGCGGCGCGTCCGGAATGAACACGGGAGCGGCCGGCCTCGCGTGCGAACCGCTCTTGCGTGGTGGTGGAGTCGGTACGGGCGCGGGCGCCGGCTCGTCGTCCGCGCTCGTGCGGATCTGGGGAATGTCGTCGGCGCTCGAGCGCATGATCCGGAACCCGCGATCACCGACCTCCGGCGCCGCTTCCGCCTCGACTTCCTCGTCCTCAGGCTCTTCGGCTTCCGGGGGGGGCGGCGGCGCCTTTGGTGGCTCGGGCGGTTTCGGTTTCGGTCCCGTCAGCGTCGGGCCGTACGGCTTGTAATTCCTCCAGACTATGTAAGACCGTTTCTTGCCGTCCGACTTGATCGAATCCGGTTGCAGCAGCTCGTAGAACGGCAGCGGCGTCTTGTGCCAGTCCGCGCTCTGCGATGAACGAAAGAATCTTCCGGTGACGCCGCCCGCCTCGGCCGCGACCAGGATCGCGACCTGCCAGGGATCGGTGAAGAACTTCTCGTGCGTCTCGACGTCGTGCGCCGTGAAAAATCCCCCCTGCCCCGGATGACTGTGATACCAGCCGAGGAGCGTGCCGGCGGCTTTCTTGAGCTGTTCCTGCATCCGGTCCCACAGCCGCGACACGACGACTTCCGTCTTGTCGCCGTAGATCGGCTGGCTGAGTTTCAGCGTCTTGTCGATGATGGTGTACAGCACGCCGGTTTCCGGATCGCGATAGACGTCGCCGATGAGAAAACCGAAGATCGCCTGCGTGGGCGAGCTCTTGAGATGCTCCTGCAGGGCGATCACCGCTTCCTGCTGGAAAAAGACCGGATAGGGCGAGCGTCCGGACGGACGCCCGGGCGAAGTCGTTCCGGGCGCGGCGGGCGGGTTCCACAAGATCGCCCGATCCATCGGCATCGGTTGCGAGCGCGGTTCGGGCCGGTCGCTCATCGCACCGTATCCAGGATGACCCGACTCATCCGAGGCGGACGCGTTGCAGGCGCCGCATGCGCATCAGGTCGTACGTTTCCGCCACTTCGCCGCCCAGCAGAAACACGTACGCCGTGTAGTAGATCCACAGCAGGAACAGCAGGACGCCGATCAGGTTCGCATCCGATGCGACGCGGTCGAACGTGACGAAGCGCGCCACATACAGCGCGTACAGACGCTTCGCGATCTCGAACCCCACCGCGCAGAACAACGAGGCGACCACGCTGGTCCGCCAGTAGATCCGGCGGCTCGGCAGGAACTTGAAAATCACGAAGAACAGCAGGGCGCTGAAGAGCAACGACTCCAGCTGCGAGACGATGCCGCGGCTCGTGGACGCGAACGCGTTCGCCAGGAACAGGGCCCCCGCGACGAATACCATGGCGAGATCGGTCAGCTTGGCGATCGGCCAGGATCGGTTCTCCTCCGTGTCGAACACCTCGTTCAATGCCGCGCGCAGTCCCCCGAACATACGGGTCGAGAACCACAGGAACAGGGGCGCGGCGAGGAGGGTGAGGTGGCCGCGCCTGGCGACGAGGTCGCCGAGGGCGCGCTCGATGAAGCCGAACTGACCGTTCGGCCCACCACTCGACTCGGGGAGAAAGCGCTCCAGGAGCTCGTGGACGTTGAGCTGATGAATGGCGAGCTGATACTGCGCGAGGTAGCCGACGACGGCCAGCACGAGCCCGACGAACGGAATCGCAGTGAGGAGAATGTCGAACGAGACACCGCTGGCGAGGAACGGAATGTTGTCTTCGTAGGCGGCCTCGAGGGTGCGCCGGACGACGCCGGTGACCGTGCGATGCCAGCCGCCTTCACCATTCACGCGAGCGGCTCGTCCTCCTCGTCGGACGCGGGGGGCGAAACGGGTGGCCTGGTCGCCCGGGCGCGACGGCGGCGGGCGGCCTCGAGCCGGCGGCGCAGCTGCTCGCGGGTCGCGATCTCCGGCTCTTCTTCCTCTTCTTCTTCATCCGACTCTTCGGACTCGTCGGCGTCCTCCGCGGCTTCCTTCAGGAGACCGCGGACCTCGTCCACCTTCTCCTCGGCCAGCTCCTTCAGGTTGCGCAGGCCTTTGGTCATTTTGCGCCGCGTGCTTTCGCCACCCTCCGTGGGGGCGAACACGAAGCCCGCCACCGCGCCGAGCACGATGCCGAACAGAAAGCCCCCGAAACCGCCACCACGTTCGCTCATTCGCCGGCCTCCGCGTCATCCGGTGCCGACACGAGCGCGGCCCGCGGCGCGGCGTGTGACACGAGTTTCGGTTTGACGTACCGATCGGTCGCCGCGCGCGTGCCTGTGACTCGCAGCCGCTCGAACAGAAACGCGAACGTCTTCTCGAGGTCCGCGCCAATGGCGGCCCGAACGTCCGCGGGCAGATCCCAGAACCGCCGCTTGAAGGGCCCGATCGCCTTCTTGCGGCTCTTATAGATGAACTGCTCTTCGGTATCGCCCTTCTTCCATTCGTCCTTCGCTTCGCGCTTAACCCACTCGTTCACATCGCGGCGCAGGTCTTTAGGCAGCGCCGGATGATCCATGACGATGGTCTGGAAATTCGTGGCGAGATGGATCTCGACCGCCTCACACTCGGGGAATTGCGAGAACGCGTCCGGTGGAAGCGTGGACGCGCCGTGCTGCACCGCGCCCCCGAGCCCGTACTGCGTCCGCGCGTCATGCGACAGCGCCTTGAGCGCCTCGAGGTCGAGCTGCACCTTCGCGATCGAGCCATCCGGCAGCACGACGCCGCCGTGACTCGTGCCGGTCTGCACGGAGATCTTCGAAATGCCCGGAGCGGCGCCGATCTTTTTCAACGTGCGGTTGTAGCCGTCCATGAACGCCTTCAGCTCGTGGACGTCGCTGTTCTTGCCGCCCACTTCGCCGATCTCCGCGCCGACCGAAACGGTGACATCGTCCGGCTCGCGGTCGCGAATGAATTTCGTGAGCTCCGCGGCGCGCTCGTAGTTCGTGCGCTGCTGCTCGTCCAGATTGGGCTTGGAGAGATCGACCAGCGTCGAAGTATCGATGTCCACGTTGTAGAAGCCGGCGTGTAGCTCTTCCTCGATCAGGGCGCGCAAGGCCTTGAGCTCGGCGTCCGGGTCGGCGGCGTATTTCTTGGCGTTGACCTGCACGTGATCGCCCTGGATGAACAGGGGTCCCGTGAATCCCTCCCGCAGCGCCGCCGCGGTCATCACCGCGACGTATTCGGCTGGGCGCTGATCGGTGTAGGCGATCTCGCTGCGGGCGATCTCGCAGATGATCGCGCCGGCATCGAGTCGTTTCGCTGCGCGGAAGATCGCGCGCCCGGTGTCGTAAGAGAGAATCCGGACGTTCATCGCGGGCGTCGTAAAGGGCGGCACTTCGTCGCGGCCCCGCGCCATGTACAGCTCGTGAATCGAGGCGGGGCGTACCCCGGCCTGTTGTCCCATCTCCCAAATCATCCATCGCGCGTGCGTCTTCTCGTCTTCGCTGCCGAAGACAGCCTTGCGCACCAGCGCGTCGATCTTGGCGGTTTCTTTGAGCATGAGCCCCCAGCCTCCTCGCGGCGGAATTTATGCCCCGGGTAGGTCGATAACCAGCCCGTCGTAGCCGGGCGCGATGCCGGGCGGCAGCTTCGCGGTAAGCGCCGCGTGCGTGTTGTCATGCGTGAGATGCGTGAAGAACGTGCGGCGCGCGCCGACGCGCTGTGCCGCGGCGACCGCTTCCGGCACGGACAGGTGTAGCGGATGGGGACGTGACAGCAGTGCGTTGAGCACCAGGACGTCGAGGCCCGCCAGGGCCGTGACCACGTCATCGGGAATCGTCTTGACGTCCGTGAGATAGGCCACCGGGCCGACGCGATACCCGAACACCGCGTGCTCTCCATGCGGGAGCGACAGCGGCAGGACTGAGACACCGGCGACGGACATGGTTTTTCCGGACTCGAGCGCGTGCGCCTTCAGCTCGGGCTTACTGGTCCCCACGGGCACGACGATCGAGGGATCGAAGATGTAGGGAAACTTGGCGATCAGCTCCGCCATCGTGCTGCGCGAACCGTACGCCGGGAGCATCGCCCCCTGGCGCACGGAGAGCGCGCGCAGGTCGTCGATCCCGTGCACGTGATCGGCATGCGCGTGCGTGAACAGCACCGCGTCGATGTGATCGACGCCGGCCGCGACGAGCTGCAGCCGCAGCTCGGGTGGCGTGTCGATCAGCAGCCGTTTGCCCTGGGTCTCGATCAGTGCGGCGGTGCGCGTGCGCCGGTCGCGGGGGTCAGCGGATGTACAGGTGGGACAGCGACAGCCGATCTGGGGCACGCCGAACGACGTGCCCGTGCCGAGCAAGATCAGCCGCACGTCACACTACCTCGACCTTGATGAGGTTGGTGCTGCCGGAGACGTCCCACGGGACACCCGCCGTCATCACGATGCAATCGCCGGGCCTCGCGTATTGCCGCTTGAGGATCAGATCGCGCACGACGGTCAGCATGGCATCGTAGCTGGGCACGCGATCCACGAGCACGGGAATCACGCCCCAGACGAGCGCGAGTTGACGGTACGTCGGCGCCTCCGTCGTGACGGCGAGAATCGGCACCGGTGGACGCAGCGCGGCGACCTTGCGAGCCGTGAAGCCGCCTTTGGTGAGCGTGACGATGAGCGGAGTTTTGAGCATGCGCGCCACCGCATACGTCCCCCAGGCGATGGCATCTTCGGTGGAGACATTCTCGCTGTCCCGCCGTCGCTCTTCCCGGCGGCGCGCCGGATGGCGTTCCATTTCGCGGATGATCCGGTCCATGGCGCGCACCGCCTCCACCGGGTACTGCCCGACCGCCGTCTCCGCGGACAACATTACCGCGTCGGTACCGTCGAGAATGGCGTTGGCGACATCGGACGCCTCGGCGCGCGTGGGCCGGGGATTGTGCACCATCGACTCGAGCATCTGCGTGGCCGTGATCACCGGCTTGCCCTGATCATTCGCTTCGCTGATCAGCCGCTTCTGCACCAGCGGGACCTGCTCGAACGGCAGCTCGACGCCCAGGTCGCCGCGCGCGACCATCACCGCGTCCGACACCGCCACGATCTTCTCGAGGTTGTCGAGTGCCGTTGCCTTCTCGATTTTGGCCACCAGCTTGGCGGCACCGCGTACCAACCCTCGCAGCTGCTCGATGTCCTCTGGACGCCGCACGAACGACAGCGCCATGTAGTCCACACCGATCTTGAGGGCGTCCTGGACGTCCTCGCGATCTTTTTCGGTCAGCGCCGGCGCCGACACCTGGATCCCTGGGAGGTTCATCCCCTTGTGAGCGGTCAAAATGCCGCCGTCGACCACGCGGCCACGCACCCGCGGGGGTTGCACGGCGGTGACTTCCACCGAGAGCAACCCGTCGTTCAACAGGATTCGTGAGCCTTCGCGGGCGTCGTTGGCGAGACCGTCGTAGGTGGTCGGCAGCTCGTTGCCCCGGGCGATGTGTTCGGGGGCAAAGACGACCTCCTCACCCGGCTTCAGGTCCCGCGGAGCGGCGAGGTCCCCGACCCGAATCCGGGGTCCCTGGAGGTCCAGCAGCACGGCGAGCGGTGTATCGATGCGCGCAGCGACCCGCCGCGCAGCGGCGATCCACTCGGCGCGCATCTCGAGCGTGCCATGCGATGCGTTGATGCGCACGACGTTGGTACCGGCCTGGATCAGCGCCCCGATCGTCTCCTCGTCTCCCGTAGCGGGACCCAGGGTCGCGACGATCTTGGTACGGCGGATCTGCGGGAGGCCGTTGGTTCGGTTATCCACAAATGCACGCAGGGTTGGGGATGTGGAAAAGTAGGCAGCCTGAAACGCGCTGCGGCAGCGGTCGAAGAAGCGACAGTGAGTTCACCGATGTCGAGTTGAATTCGTTGAATTGACGACGCCTGGGAAACGTCGTTGAAGTGATATGTGAAGCGACAGCGGAGCCGTTCGAGGGTTCCAGTGATTGCATAAAGATTCGCACATCTGCATACGCGATCAGCGCACGACCTCGAGCGACTTTTGCTCCAGCCGCGCCTTGAGCTCCTGCAGGACATGAATCGTTCGGGCCATCGCCGAGGCCGGCATGCCCTCGATCGTGCGGGCCGCGAGGCGCCGCTCCAGCTGCCCGACACGCAATAAGACCTCGAGCCCGTGCCGCGTGAGCGTGACGCGCACGCCGCGGTCGTCGTCCGGGTCGGTGCTGGTCTCGACAACCCCCTTCGCCTCGAGCCGCTGGATGAACGTCGTCGCGGCCGCGCGCGAGACCCCCAGTTCGCTCGCCACGTCGCTGGGCCGTGCGCCGTCGGGGCCGCCCAGGTCCACGGCCTGCATGACGGCGTGAGCCCGCTGCGACAGCCCGAAGGTCTTGTAGGCGCGATTGCCGGCCCGCTCGATCGCCTGATAGGCCGCCGCGACCGCGTCGGTCAGCTGCAGCGCCAGTTCTGCGCGATCCGACATATAGTTAACATGTTGATAGTTAACATACGAAATAGTTTCGCGTCCGCAATACCGAGCTTGTGTGGGGGGACGTCAGCAGGTTTCCGACCAGTCGACCGCCGATTCCGTCTTGCACCGCAGACACTTCAGTGAGGCGGGCTTGCCACTGAAATCCTGCCGCTCCTGACAGTGGGGACACACGGCGTACGTGGTGGTGACCTCCTCCCCTTCCCTGCCGCCCAGCGTGGGGCGAAGCAGGCCCGTGCGAACGACAATGCTCCACGTGTCGGGAGGCGTCTCACGGACGGCGACGTCGATGCGGCTGACGCGCACCGGCTTCTTGCGCACTTCGATGACCACCTTGCCGTCGTCGGTTTCATCGACGATCGGGTACCATGCGCCGCGGCGCAGGACGTCGGCGACGTTGTCCAGGCATCGCGCCCAGCCGCGGGGAGAGGGTGACATGAGCGGGGCCAATGTAGCACATCCTGCTAGATTCCGTTATGCGCACGATCGGAACGGTCACTCGACTGCAGGTGCAACGCGACTCGCTGAAGACGGGCGAGAAGCCGACGCGAACCTACGACCCCACGCCCCTCCTCGCCGTCCCGGCGTTGTACGTCTCACCAGACGGCGCACTCGGCGGGAGTTCCGGGGGGGGCGGCATGTGGGTCGTGGACGTCCACCATCGATCTCACCCCGTCACCAAAAACGAGGACGGGCTGCACGGCATCTCGCTCGGCTTCACATCGCATTACGACGCGATGCGCGAGCATTTCGGGAATCGAGTGGAAGTTGGGTGCGCGGGCGAAAACATCATCGCGACGAGCGATCGGCACTTCACCTACGAGGATCTTGCCGCCGGCGTCGCCATCCTCTCACCCCAGGGGAAAGAGCGCGTGCGGCTCAGGGTGTTGGAGGTGGCGCACCCGTGCCGGCCGTTCACCGGATGGGCACTCGGCAAACAGGTCGCGCCGGAAGAGCTGAAAAAACATCTCCAGTTTCTGGATGGGGGAATGCGGGGGTTTTACTGCATGAGTGAGGGGACGGGGACGGTCTCGCTGGGGGATTCGATCGCAATTCTTTAGGGCAAGCGCGCCGAGACGCCGAGACGCCTAGCGGGTTCTAGGAAAGTTCGTCCCATGCCATCGCCGCCACCTTATGACAGCGATCGCACGTCATCTCGTCGGTCCGCGCCTCGATGCCCTGCCGATGCCGGCACGAAGGACAGACAGCATACGTCAGCGGAAAGATTCGACCGAGTCGTTCGATGACGCGCGGTTCGCAGCGGACGATCGTCCACCGCTCCGGTGGATGATAGCGGATTTCGAGGAAGCGACGGTCGACCGGTACGTTGTGCCGGTTCACGTCGAGCACGACGATGTTGCTCGAGGAGATGCGAACGACGGGATACCATGCGCCACGCCGCAGCGTATGCGCACCGGCAGGACCGACGCGAGCCCAACCCTTCACTTGCAACCGCGTCGGTGTGACGGCTCGGTTGACGCTTTCCATGGCCTCTAGACTACCCTCATAGTCAAGGGACCGTCGTGACTGGAGTCACAGCTACCGCGGTCGTCCCAGGTTCATCCGCACTCTGAAAAGCCGCAGACGTGACATTTAGCACATCCCTCGATAAACGCCAGCTGCGACCCGCAATCTGGGCACGCGCCAATGAAATCCTGCTCGGGTCCGCGCACCGCCCTCATGGCTGCATCGCCCGCTGGACCGCGCACGACCTCGGACTGGACCGGCGCTTTCGTGCCGCTTTCCAGCAGATCCTGCTGGACCCCCTGCTTGTCCTGCATCCATTTTTCGATCGCGATGCCGATCGCGTCGGGCACGGACATCACTTTGTTGGGGCCGAGGCCGGCAGCACGGTCGGAGGAGATCCCGCGGAGCTGCCGGTAGATCTCCGGCAGCGGCACGCCTGACCGCAGCGCCAGCGAAATGAGCCGCCCGATCGCTTCGACGTCCGCCATCAGTGCGCCGCCCGCCTTGCCGAGCGACATGAAGACTTCGAACGGCTGGCCCTTGTCGTCCTCGGTGATCGTCACGTACATCGTGCCGAGCGGCGACTCGACGCGGCGCGTCGAACCCTTGAGGAGATCGGGGCGGGACCGCTTGATGCGGCGCTGCAGGTTCTCCGCCTCGACGTCGTGCAGGCGGTCCTTGGTGAGGTGCAGCTCGGTCTCGAGCTCGGCGATCCGGCTCAGCGCTTCGACCGGCGCGGCGGCATCCTGCACCTTCTTCGCGGTCGAGCCAGTGGACAGCACCTGATTCTCGCGCGCACCGTCGCGATACACCGTCACGCCTTTGCAGCCGAGCTGGTAGGCGTAGCGGTAGATCTGCTCGACGTACTCCTCGGTCGCGTCGTTCGGGAAGTTGCTGGTCTTGGAGATTGCCGAGTCGGTGAACTCCTGGAACGCCGCCTGCATCTGGATGTGCCACTCGGGCGTCACGTCGTGCGCCGTCACAAAGACGCGCTGCCACTTCTGCGGCACCGCGTCGAAGTGGATGTGACCCGCCTCGGCGATCTGCTTCACCAGATCGTCGGAGTACCATCCCTCGCGCTTGGCGATCGCCACGAAGTCTTCGTTGACGTCGGGCATCAGCACGCCGGCCTGATTGCGCATGAAGGCGACGGCAAACAGTGGCTCGATCCCCGAGGAGCAGCCGGCGATGATCGAGATGGTCCCGGTGGGCGCTACCGTGGTGAGGTTGCAGTTACGCAAGCGGCGCATCGGACGGATCCGCTCGCCGCGGGCGTTGCGTGCGCAGGTGGCGTCCGGTCCCCAGATCGAGCGCTCCCACTCGGCGAACGTACCACGCTGCTCCGCCAGCTTCTCGGAAGCGACCTTGGACTCTTCGTCGATGAACTCCATCATCTTCCGGCCGAGCGCGACACCTTCATCGGAGTTGTACGGAATGCCCAACCGGACGAGCAGGTCGGCCCAGCCCATGATGCCGAGGCCGATCCGGCGAATGCGCTTCGCGAGGTCGTCGATCTCCGCGAGCGGGTACTTGTTCGCGTCGATCACGTTGTCGAGGAAGTGCGTGGTGAGGTGCACTACCGTGCGCAGGCCATCCCAATCCACGGCGCCATTCTTGACGAACAGACCGACGTTGATCGAGCCGAGATTGCACACGTCGTACGGGAGCAGCGGCTGCTCGCCGCAGGGGTTCGTGGCCTCGTAGCTGCCGAGATGCGGGACCGGGTTGTAATGGTTCGCGCGATCGATGAAGAACACGCCCGGCTCGCCCGTCTTCCACGCCCCGTGCACGATCTGCTTGAAGACCTCGCGAGCATCGAGCTGTCCGACGACCTTGCCGGTGCGGGGGTGGATCAGGTCGTACGGCTTCCCCGCCTCGAGCGCGATCATGAAGGCGTCCGTGACCGCGACCGAAATGTTGAAATTCGTGATCTGGGTCAGGTCGTCCTTACAGTGAATGAAGTCGAGGATGTCGGGATGATCCACCCGCAGGATGCCCATGTTGGCGCCGCGGCGCGTGCCACCCTGCTTCACCACATCGGTCGACGCGTCGTACAGCTTCATGAACGACACGGGCCCGGAGGCGACACCCATGGTCGACCGCACGACGTCGTTCTTGGGGCGCAGCCGGGAGAAGGAGAAGCCCGTTCCGCCGCCCGACTGATGCACGAGCGCCATCGCCCGAAGCGTGTCGTAGATGCCCGAGCGGCCGTTGGACAGGGCGTCCTCCACCGGGAGCACGAAGCAGGCCGACAGCTGGCCGAGCGGGCGGCCGGCGTTCATCAGGGTCGGGGAGTTGGGCATCCATACCCGCGTCGCCATAAGCTCGAAAAACGTCTCAGCCAGGCTTTCGACAGCCTTCGCCGAAGCCCCGTAGGTCCTGTCAGGAGCCGCAATGGTGCGCGCCACGCGCCAGAAGAGGTCCTCAGGGCGCTCTACCGGCTTCCCCTGGTCGTCCTTCACCAGATACCGGCGCTCGAGTACGGTGAGCGCGTTGGCGTTCAGGTCGAGACTGTGACGGTCTTCAGATGCAGGCATGTGAATCTCACGGCTGATCGAGTTGAATTTAGGAAGTTAATGGGACGTGGAGGCCCAAGGTAGGCGGGTGGTTGGAGCCGGGCAAGACTAAAGACTTGTGTTGTCTGCGTCTCACTCTCCGAGTATTAACATCACAAACTTGCTCTCTCGATCGGGAATGTCCCGCGACGGTGTCGCTCGGCTTCCGCGACGTAGTGCTCCCACGTCCCACGGATACGCGCGCGTAGACCGCCGTCGACGTGACGCACGACACGCGCGGGGACACCCATGACGAGCGAGCCGGGAGGCACCTGCATCCCTTCCGGCACCACCGCCCCTGCGGCGATCACGCTGCCCGTGCCCACGCGCACGTCGTTCAAGAGGATGCTTCCCATCCCGATGAGACAGTCATCCTCCACCACACAGGCGTGGAGAATGACGCGATGCCCTACCCCCACCCGAGCACCAATCAAGGCCGGCTTCCCTTCGTCCACATGCACGATCGTCGCGTCCTGGAGGTTCGTGGCTTCGCCGATCACGATGGGCGCCATGTCGCCACGCAGCACGGCCTGGTACCAGACGCTCGAGCGGGGGCCCAGCGTGACGTCGCCAAGCACAACCGCACCCGGGGCGATGAACGCCGTAGGATGGATTTTGGGCGTGTGGATTACTGTCGTACCGGCTGGAACGGCGTTTGGACCCACGCCTCGGTCGGCTCCCCGTTCTTCTGGGCCGGATTCCAGCGCAGGTTCTTCGCCATGTCGAGCGCTTCGTTGTTGAAGGTTTCGACATTCGAGGGCACGAACACGCGCGCCTCCATCGTGGTGCCGTTGCGCGACACGCGGATCAGGAGAATTGCCTGGCGGGGGAACACCGGCGCGTCCTGCGCCACGGGGATGACGGTGGTCGACAGCGGTACCGGGCGCGTATCCCAGCAGATGTTGTCCTGGTTGTAGGCCGGACCGAACCGGTCGCAGGGCCCGGCGTCGTCTTCATTGGTCTGCATATCCAGCCGCACGTTGTAGGTCTCACCCGGTGTGATGATGACCTGCCGATCGTAGGTCTGGTATCCCGCGACACGGACCGTCAGGCGATGGACGCCGGCCGGCAGGTCGACCTGCGGTCCACGCACCGGTTGCCCCTCGATGCTGATACGCGCGCCCGCCGGCACGTTCTGCAGCACCAGGTGACCGGGCGCCCCTTCTGCGGGTGGCGGTGGCGGCGTGGCTCGCACGTGTGCGGTGTCACCACTCGAGTCGGTGGCGGCCAGCCGGGTCGTATCCCGCGTGGTGGTGTTCGGCGCCGCTGTCGAGTCGCCCCCGCCCGCCCCCGGGTTCTTCGCGAAGATCAATCCCTGCTTGTAGGCGTAGAACCCACCGCCGCCGATCAACGCCCCGACGATTACGAGCCAGAGCAGCAATCCGGAGAGCACCGAGCGGCGGGGCGCCACGTCGGCGGGCCGGGTAGCGGTAGCCCGCGGGAGCGGCGTCGTGGGCGCCGAAGACATCCGCACGCCGCTCAACGACGGCATCGCCGTCGTCGCGTCAGTGGTGAACGACACCGAGCGGCCGCTCTCGAGCACGCTGACCAGCTCGTCCGCGTTCTGGAAGCGCTGCGCCGGCGTCTTCGCCATCATTTTTCGGATGATCTCGAAGAGCTGCCGCTTTTCGAGATTGTCCAGCGGAGGGGTGGGAATTTCCTCCATGATGTGCTTGTAGCCGATGGAAAAGGAATCTTCGCCGTCATACGGGACCGTGCCCGTGAGGCACTGATAGGCGACGACGCCGAGCGAATAGAGGTCGCTCCGGCCGTCGAGCGGCTGCGCCTTGGCCTGCTCGGGGCTCATGTAATGCGGGGTGCCGATCGACATGCCGGTCCCCGTGAGCTTGCCGCCCGATGCCGCCTTGGCGATGCCGAAATCCGTGACCACCGCGTGGCCGTGCTCGTCGAACATGATGTTGTCGGGCTTAATGTCGCGATGCACGATTTCCTTCTTGTGCGCATACGCGAGCGCGCGGCCGACTTCGGCGAGGGTTTTCTTTATCTCGGCGGGGGGGAGGCTGCCGCGGGTCGCCAGCACGCTGGAGAGCGGCTTACCGCGCAGAAACTTCATGACGAAGTAGATGATCCGCCCGGCTTTGCCGACGCGATAGATCGGGATGATGTTCGGATGCTCGAGGCCGGCGGACGTGCGGGCTTCGCGCTGGAAGCGCTCGACGAATTCCTTATCGAAGGCGAGCGAGAACGGGAGGACCTTGATCGCGACTTCGCGGTCGAGTTGTTTCTCCTTCGCCTTGAAGACGATCGCCATGCCCCCGCGGCCGAGCTCGTCGATGATCTCGTACTCCTCGTTGAGCTCCTGGCGCACCATGTCGATTTCCGAGATCTCCGGCGCCTCCGCGCGCACGCCCGTGGGCGTCGTCGCGGTCAGGTCGAGGCCGCAAGAATCGCAGAACTTCGCGGTGTCCTTATTCTGTGTGCCACAGCGGGAGCAATACAATTCGGTCTCCGAGGGGTCCGGGCTAACTTAGGGTTCGCCCCGGAGACGGTCAACAGAGTTCAGAAGTCTGCGCCGAATGCAGCGTACAACCGCGCATGTCCGGTCGCCGGCTGCGCGACGCCAACGCGCAGACGCAGCGGCACGTCGTAGTTCACGGTCAAGTCGCCGATCAGCTCCGCGCCGACCGAGCGCAGACGATGCAGGCGCGCGCGCTCACCGACATCCCAGGCATCGCCCACATCGCCGAAGACCGCGAACGCGAGTTTGTCGGCACCGATGGGCAGATGTCCGAGCAAGCGACCGAGCAACGCGAGCGGCATGCGATACTCGCCGGTCAGCGTCGCCGCCCGGCGACCGCTCACGGCGCCCGCCGTGTAGCCCCGCACGGGAAACGCGCGGGAGCCACCGACGGACTGACCAAACAGGAATTCGACGCCACCCGAAGAGACACCCCCCACGGAAAAGCGATCGATGATCGGTCCATCACGCGCGCCGATCGCGCCACGCAGCGCGAGGACGGGATAGGCGAACCCCACGCGGGGACCGAGCCGCACATAGACATTGCCGCGGGCGCGCATTTCGTTGAGCCACCGCGCGGTGCCCTGTTCTTCTTTGCGCCGATAGAGTAGCGAGGCGGTGGCGCCGTCCTGCAGGGAGACAGCCAACGGCGCGGAGACCGCCGAGCCGATCGAAAGGATCGCGGATCCCCCGACGCGGTCGCGGTTGATGCAGCCGGTGCAGATGGCGGCGAGGCTCGTATCGGGGATCGAGACGAATCTCCTTCCTTCATATTCAGCCGCGAGCCGCAACGACACGAAGCTGCGCCACCGCTGGGCGACCACCGTGGCTCCGAGCGCGCCCTCGGGGCGATTCTGCGAGACGACGTGCCCGGTGCTGTCGATCCCGACCAGGGACCAGCGGTTGGAGATGTAGAAGTCGAGGGTGGGATTGCCCAACGCCTGACTAATAAGGAAGAGCGAGCCTTGGAACCGTGCGGGCGACGGCGAGAGCTCACCCTCGACGAGGTAGAAATACCGGCCGATCGCGTCGCCTCCGGCGGTCGCCGCACCAAGGAAGTGGCCAGCCTCGCCGGCATTGATTCCCAGCGGGAGCCAGAAGTGCGGCCGCAGCGACCCCCACGACGCGTACCCGGTCTCCCGCATCGGCACGGGCGGAGCCGAATCGAACGCCGGGGGAGCCAGCAGCGCCGCCAGCGGCAGCGGAATCGGGCGAGGAGCAGTCACGCGCAGCTCCCAGCCGTCGTTTCCCAGCGTCGTGAACAGCATGCGGCCATCGGGGAGCGGCGCCGGCGCGCGCGCGCCGAGCGGTTCGTTCGTCAACAGCGACACGCCGTCGCTTTCCCGCCAGCGGTGGATCTGCGGAAACCCGCCGGCGTCGGTCACGAATAGCACGCTCGCGCCGTCCAGGGTCCATACGGGATCCGCGATCGCGGCTTCCTCCGGGGCGCGAGCGAGAACGGTGACCGACTGCCGTTGTCCCGCCGGCCAGCGCACCAGCTCCCAGCGTCCACCCCGATTGCGCGCCGCCACGATCCAACGTCCGTCCGGCGACGGCACCGTCGGTCCCCACGTCCCATCGATCGGCTGAACCGGAATCGTCGGCGCGTCTCCGCCCCCCGCGAGCTGGAGTGCCGACAGTGTGCCCCCGCCCGAACGTGGCTCGATCAGTCGTGCGTTCGTCGTCATGCGAGTCCACGCGCCGTCCGGGGACCAGCGCCACAGGTCGCTGCGGATCGTCCAACGACTGCTGAAATGGAGCTGCGCGACGATCAACGTATCGCCGGCCCAGTCGTAGCTCACGCCGCCATTGACGCGATGGGAGCGACGCACGGCCCCGCTGTTGGCATCGACGACGCGCAAGCGCGGGGCGCCGCGGCCGTCGTTGTAGAGATAGGCGAGAGTACGCCCGTCGGGGGAGACGCGCGGCACGGGCTGCGAACGCAGACGCCCGACGACCAGCCGGCCTCCTGTTCCCGGCTGCGCCGCGGGCAGCGCCGTTGCGATCGCGCGCGACCACTCCTCGTCAAGTGACCGCTTTGCTCCCGCGCGCCGCAGCGGCCGGCCAACGCGGAATGGGATGAACTGCCCGGCCGTCTTTTCGACGAAGCGCGGCACGATCGAGTCATTGCCGCTGCGCGCCAGGAAGTCCCAGAAGCGGCTGCCGTAGGCGTACGGAGCGAGCCCGTCCGGCCAGCGGGTGAACAGCAGCGCGTCCCACGGCGAGCGGGCGTGTCCGAACGCGGCATCCGCCGCCACCACTTCGCGATGAAAGCTGCCCTCTGCACGGCCGCCGCCCGTAAACCGCGTTTCGTAGTACGTGGCCAACCCTTCGGTGACCCAGGTCGGCTGGTACTGATTGGGAAACAGTCCCGGGGCGCGGCCGAACACCGCCTGCAGCGTCTTCCACAGGCCGCGCGAGCGATCGAGATGAAAGACGTGCGTGAGCTCATGGGTGATCACGAGCCGCTCCCAGCTGTCGTAGGTCTGCAACGCGGGATCGGTGACCGGTGGGACAAGCAGAATCGTGAAGCGGTTGGAGGGAAAGGTGCTCGTGAAGCCGTTGGGCGTGTCGACATCGTCGGACAGCGTGAGATCGACGATGCCGCGCGGCGGATGCAGCTCGGTCGAGAGCAACGCGTACGCTCGCTCGGCTTCGTTCGCCGCGACGACCGCGCGCGCGCGATAGCTCGGACGAAAATGGATGCGGAAGTGCTGAGTATGGAGGGTGCGCCAGCGACCTGATGGATCGACTTGAGAGGACGCGATGCTTGGAAGGAGGAGGAGGGCGACAAACAGAATGCGGAATGTGAAATGCGGAATGCGAAATGGCGATGCGACGTTCGCTTCGAAATTCCGCATTCCAAATTCTACATTTCGCATTATCGAGCCATCTCCCGCAGAAACTCTTCAATGCCCCGCACCACCCCGCGCGCATACCGCAGCCGCCCCTCGGGGCTCGCAAGCATCGCTTCTTGTTCAGGTATCATCATGAACAAGCCTTCCGTCAGCGCCGACGGCATCCACGGATTCCGGACCAACGCGTAGTCCCCTCTGCCCATCCCCAGATCGTGCACGCCCAGCTCGGCGACCAGCGCGCGATCGAGGGCGCGCGCCAGCGGAGCGCTGCGCGGATGGAAGTAGTAGACGCTGGTCCCGTTATTGGTGAATGGATTGACGCCGTCTGGGAGCGCGTTGGCGTGGATGGAGACGAGCACGTCGGCATCGTGCTCCTCGGCAAAGCGCGTGCGCGGAAACAGATCCACCGGAGTCGAGTCGGTGCGGGTCAACAAGACTGTCGCCCCGGCTTGTTCCAGCAGCGCCTTGGCCTGCTGTGCCACCGCCAGGGTTGCGACCGGCTCCCACAGACCTGACGGTCCGTGCGCGCCGATGGGCGGATGACCGGGATCGATCACGATCGTGCGGCCCGTCAGTGGCCGGCGCGGATCGATCACCGGCGGGCGGCGAATCTCGAGCAGCAGATCGCGGCCGCTCCAGCGCGTGCGATACCCCCAGACCGGTCCCGCCAGTGACAGCGTCAGCGTCAGCTCATCCGCCGTCGGCTGCGCGTAGCTCATCCGGGTCACGTACGGATCGGTGCCGCCGTACTGCATCCAGTTCACGTCGGAGGCGACGCCGTACAGCCGCAGGGTGAGGCTTCGTTCCTCTTCTTCCACTTTGAAGGGCACGTGCGCGGGAACGGGCACCCGCAATACCAGCGAGCGCGGACCCGCCACGAGACGCACCGACTCCACGATGCCGCCGGGCGGCGGCGTCCCCGGCGCGAGCGGCACGACATCGGCGGTGTTCACCCACGCCACGGCACCGCGCGACAGTTGTAGCCGCGTTTGGCTGCCCCAGCGGGCGGTGGCGACGGAGACCGTGCCCAGCGGGAAAAACCAATTGTAGGTCCCATAGGGAATCGCCTTGCCGACCGTCAGGCTGTCGCTCTTGCCGGTGTGCGCGGTGTCATCGTTCAACACGACCACCGCCGGTCGTGAGCGATCGAGCGTGTCCAGCACGAGCGGCCATACCGCGCGAGCCGTATCCGTCCCGACGATCACCTCGACGATGGCATCGCACAGCGGCTCGGCGGGCAGCCACGCGACGTAGCGATCCGCCGCGGGGGGCAGGCGCAACGCCATGGTGTCTGTGCCGAAGGCGCGCACTCCCCAGGCGGGTTCTGCCGGAAGCGTGTCCGGGACGAACCAGACTTGCGTCTTTTTCCCTTCCATGCGCAGTCGCACTTGGGCACCGGGAGTGGCGCGCACGGAGAGGCGAATCCCCTCCCCCGGCGGAAAGGCGAGCGTGTCGGTGGGCGTAAAGCTCGTCGTGTCGATCCAGGCGGTCGCGCCCGGCGGTGGACGGAACGGCTGAGCGATGCGGGCGACAAAGGTGGTCTCGCGCTGCTCGGCGCCGGCGCCGGAGCGCGCGACGATCTGAAAATGGGCCAGCGAATCGGCCGGCAGCGGTATCCATGCAAGCCAGCTGCCGCTGGGAGCCACGTGCGCGGGGAATCCGTTGACCGTCAGCGCGACATCGCCGCGGCCCTGCCCGACGCTGCCGAAAATGAACGAAGAGTCCTGCGCCTGAATCGGGTCGGCGGTGTCAGGATAGACGATCGTGATGTGCAGGGGCTCGCGCGGAGTGGAGACGGATGGGTGTCGGGGCACGGAAGAGGTTGCGCAGCCCGTTCCTCCCGCCCCCATCGCGGCGACGGCGAGAGCGGCACCGATGAGTCGCATGTGGCGCAAGCTAGCGGCGAGCAATAGATTGGGCCACCTAACTTTATGGCACTGAGCGCTTGCCAGTATTGCGGCCGGCAAAACGAAGCCGGGGCGCAATTCTGCACCGACTGCGGGAAGCCCCTCACCAAAGCCGCAGCCGCTCGGGCCGCTGTGGCGGCGGGCGGTGGAGGGGGAGGTGGAGGCGTAGTCTCCCGCACGAGCGGTCCCGGCTCTCCCGGGGGCGCGCCGGCCGATGCTCCATGCCCGCTGTGCGGATCGATGGTTACTGGACACAGCGCGAGCGGAGGAGGAGGGGGGGGAGGGGGGCACGATCGACGCCTCGTCCCCGATCGACGCTCCGAACACTCCCTCACATTGGTTCTGGTTTCCGAGATGGCCACCGAAGTGGCGCGCTTCGAGCGCAAAACCACGTCCACGACCATTGGCCGGACCGAGGGAGACATTCGCTTCGCGGAAGATCAGTTTCTCTCGCCCCTGCACTCCAAGCTCTCCTGGGAAGAAGGACGGCTCGAGGTACGCGACCTCGGCAGCCGCAACGGCACCTGGGTCTTTCTCGAAGGACCCTACCGACTGACCGATGGTGACCTGATCCTCATCGGCTCCCAGATCCTCCGCTTCCGCCGCCTCGGCTACCCCGGCCCCCACACCGCTGAGGCCGACGCGACCAAGCGCATGGGCAGCATGACGCCAAGTGCCGATATCGCCAGTCTCACGCAGCTCCGTACCGACGGCAGCTCCCGCGACGTCATCCAGCTGTCGCCCGGGCGCGACGTGCACATCGGACGTGAGCGCGGCGACTGGATTTTCCCCTATGATCCCTCGATGAGCGCGCAACACGCGACCGTCCGCTCCGAGGACGCGGACTTCGTCCTGGTCGACGACCACAGCCGCAACGGCGTCGCGGTCGCCGCCCGCGGGGTGATGGCGCTGCAACACGGCTCGCGCATCATGGTCGGCGACAAGCTGCTGCGCATCGAGCTGCCTGGAGCGGCGGCCGAGCTATGAAGACGTGCCCGGTCTGCTCCACCGAATACGCCGACGAGGTGAAGTTCTGCCCCAACGACGGGCAGACGCTGCGATCGACGACGCCGGCGAGCGACCTCGTGGGCCAGGTCGTTGCGGATCGCTACCACGTCGTGAAAAAGCTCGGCGAGGGCGGCATGGGTCAGGTCTATCTGGCCGAGCACGTGAAGATGGGGCGACGCAGCGCGATCAAAGTGATGAATCCTTCGATGGTGCACGACCCCGATGCCGTCGCGCGGTTCAATCGCGAGGCGTCGAACGCCAGCCGCATCACGCATCCCAATGTCTGCGCGATCTACGACTTCGGCGAAACGCCTGACGGCCTCATCTATCTCGCGATGGAGTTCATCGAAGGCGAGCCGCTGACCGATCTGCTCGAGCGCGAAGGCGCGCTCCCGGTCACGCGCGCCACCGCGATTTTCCTGCAGACCGCGGACGCGCTGCAGGCCGCGCACGATCTCGGCATCGTGCACCGCGATTTGAAGCCCGACAACATCATGCTGACCAGTCGCAAAGGCGGCGGCGAGACGGTCAAGGTGGTGGACTTCGGGATCGCCAAAGCCGTGGGCGGTGATGAAGCGGGCCAAAAAGTCACAAAGACCGGGCTGGTCGTCGGGACGCCCGAGTTCATGAGTCCCGAGCAGCTTTCGGGTGACACCCTCGACGGCCGCAGCGACCTCTATTCGCTGGCGTTGGTGTTCTACCGCATGCTGATCGGTAAGCTGCCGTTCGAGGCGACCAGCGTGCAGGAGACGATGATCAAGCGGCTGACCGACGAGCCGATCACGCTCGCCGCGGCGCGGCCCGATCTGCCGTTCCCCGCCGGGTTGCAGCCGGTACTCGATACCGCGCTCGCCCGCACGCCGATGGACCGCTATCAGAGCGTCGCGAAGTTCGCGGCCGACGTCGCCGCCGTCACCGGGCGCCCCACGACCGGCGCAGTGCCGCACACGCGATCGCTGGAAGACACCGACAAGACGCAGCTGCTCGATGCCACCGCGGGCCCGACCCAGCGAATGTCTGCGAAAAAGGCGGCAGCGCCGCCGGCGCCGAAGAAGCGCTCGCTCATCCCCGTCGTCGCCGGCGTCGTCGTCATCCTGGCCGGCGCCGGCGCCTGGGTCGCGCTCAACGGCGGGAGCAAGGCAAACCCGAATGACGTGGCGCACGACACGGCGACAGGTCCAGGGAAGCACCAAACTGGAGGCGTGACCACACTCGCTCGAGACACAGGGAGGCGATCCGTCCGGTTGCCACCCCCGAGCGGCAGCCGCTCAGGAATTGACCCCGCTCGCGCAAATGATCTACTGACAGCACTCATCGAGGCGACGCCGCTGGTCATCAAAGATTCCGCCGCCAAGATCTACAACACTCCCGGCGTGACAAGCACGGATAGAGCGTTCGCTGCCTGCATGATTGCCCGAGCCGAGGAAGACCTCGGCAATCACAACACGGCGGTCCTGTGGGCCAATCGCGGTCTCGCGATCAATTCAGGCCTATCGTCATGTCGGTCCGTGATTCAGGGAGGGTCGTAGCGCCACATGTTCGGACGCTCGAAACCCATCCGCGTCGAGGTCTTTGGCAAGACCGATCTGGGCCGCACGCGCGACCACAACGAGGATCGCTTCCTCGTCGCGGACCTGACGCGCAAGACGGCGTCGCTGCAACCCGACGTGCGGCAGCACGACATCGGGCCGCGCGGCACGCTGCTGATCGTCGCCGACGGCATGGGTGGCGCCGCGGCCGGCGAGCTGGCGAGCGAGATGGCGACCGACACGATCTACGCGCATCTCCTCAAGACGTGGAATGCCGAGGAAGAGCTGACGCCGCAGCGCTTCGCCTACCGCCTCAAGGAAGCGGTCGAGGTCGCCAACGCGAGCATTCACGCCCACGCAAAGGCCCACCCCGAAGTGAAGGGCATGGGCACGACGACGACGGCGGCGGGAGTCCTCAACGATCACCTCTATCTCACCCAGGTCGGCGACAGCCGTGCGTACCTGATTCGCGGCGGCAAAGCATACCAGATCACCAAGGATCAGTCGCTCATGCAGCGCCTGGTCGAAGCGGGCGAGCTGACGGAAGAGGAAGCCGCGCAGAGCGAGCGGCGCAACATCATCCTGCAGGCGCTTGGCCCCGATCCGAAGGTCAAGGTCGATCTCACGCATCAAGAGGTGCGCCGCGGGGACGTGCTGGTGCTCTGCTCCGATGGGCTCACGGGCCAGGTAAAGAAGGAAGAGATCGCCGAGATCGTGAGCAAGACGCCGGACCTGAGCGCGGTGTGCGACAAGCTGATTGCGCTCGCCAACGAGCGCGGCGGGCCTGACAACATCACGGTCGTCGCGGCGCGATTCGAGGGTGACGGCCTGCGCTTCTCGGACGGCGGGGCGCAGGAGGACGTCGGCCACCAGGTATACCCGCTGATCGACACCGAGACCAGCACGGAGCCGGTCCCGATCTATAAGGGCAGCCGCGCCCCGGTGCCCAACAAGGAAACCCGCAAGATGCGGACGATTATTCTCGCGCTGCTTGCCCTCGCCGCCGCGGCCATCTGGTACTTCACCCGGACGAAGTGAAAGCACAGTTCAAGTTTCTCTCCGGAGCCCGCGCGGGGCAGATCGAAACCTTCCGCAAGGGTTACATCGGGCTTGGCCGCCATCCATTGTCGGACGTACGCTTCGACGCCGAGCGCGATCTCGACGTGTCGTCCCGGCACGCAGCGATCGTGCGGAAGACCGAAGGGTTCGTCATCCAGGATCTGGGCAGCCGCAACGGCACGTTCGTGAACGGCCAACGCGTCGCCGCTGACACGTTATTGCGCGATGGCGACGTCATCGGGTTCGGCGCGAACGGGCCGGCGCTCGAGTTCGCGGTCGTCGAAACCGATGCCGATCTCCCGGCAACAGCCGCGGCGGAGGGCCTCGCCGAGCGAGCCTCCTCGCCGCGCGAAGTCATACGGGCGGCGCAGCGGCCGACGACGCCGCGCCCCAGCACCGGCGTGCGCATCAAGGCCGAGGTCGCCCGGCAAACCGCGCAGCTGCGCCGCACGACCAAGATCCTGATCTTGCTGCTGCTGATTGTCGGCACCGGGTTCACCTGGATTCAGATCGATGGCCGGCGGCAGACGCGCGAATCGCAAACGCTGACCCTGCACTTCCAGACCGAGCTGCAGGGAGTCCGCGACGCGCTGCAGGCCGCCCAGGAAGAAACCGCTCGCCTGCGGCGTGAGCTCAAGACGTCGGGAGGTGACTCCGCCGCTGTGGCGCGCCTGCGCACGGAGCTGGATGCCGTCGAGCGGCGGCGCCGTGCGCTGGGTGGCGTCGATTATCGATCGATTTCGCACCGCAATCAGGACGCGGTCGCCATCGTGCTGGTCGAGTACACCGACGGCGAGCGCTTCAGCGGCACCGCATTCGCGTTCGACTCGACTGGCACCATGGTCACCAACAAGCACATCCTGGTGGGTGATGACGGAACCAAGACGCCGCGCCGCCTGGGCGTGATCTTCTCGGGCAGCACGCAGTTTTGGCGCGGCGATCTGGTCGGCGTGTCGCCGGACGCGGACATCGGCGTGTTTCGCGTATCGATTACCGGCGGGACACCGCGGGTCGCAGGACTCGCACGCACCCGCGAGGCGGGGGGGCTCGAGCGCGGCGACCCAGTCGCGATCCTCGGCTATCCCTTGGGCTTCGATCTTCCCATGGAATCGCGAGACGGGCAGCCGATCGCCGAGCCGACGCTCACGGTCGGCACGGTGAGCAAGGCGCTCACGGCGGTCATCCAGGTGGACGCGTACGGGGCGCCGGGGTCATCGGGGAGTCCGATCTTCGATCGCGACGGAAACGTGATTGCGATGCTGTATGGCGGTGAGCTGGAGTCGAACGGGAAGATCATCTTCGCGGTGCCGGCTTACGTTGTCGCCGACTACCTGAAAGGCCTCAATTTGTCGCGCTGAGTCCTCAGTACGCAGCGCGTCCCGCCGTCACAACGCGCAAGACCGATTCCTGTCTGAACCGAAGCTTGTACTCGGCGATGATCGCGACGATCGCCGCTTCCGCTGCCGCCGACCGCGTCGGATGCACGACCTCGAGGACGAAGCTTGGCTCGCGCGAGGGTCGGCCGTCCGCCCCACGCCACTCGCCCTCGGCCGTCCAGAACGTGAAGCCGCCGGGCAAGCGGGCGCTGACGACATCGGTCACGAATACCGCCCAGGCGGAGTCGGTGACGCCGACTGTTTGCGCGACGTTGCGGCCGAAGTAGAGCCGCTCCGTCACGACCGGCTGCAACCCGCTCGACTGAATCGCAGGAGCGCAGGCGGCCAAAGCGAGCAGCGCCGCCAGCGTCAGTGCCTTCATCCCGGGCGGCCTCACCCTCCCAAGCGCTCCGACTCGCGCTGCTTGGCCAGCAGTCGCTCGGCGAAGTCGACGCGCTCTTCGAGTTCGGCGACGCGATGCTGCATCGCATCGAGACTCTGCCGCAGCTCGTCGACGTTGGTATCGGAGTCCTGGGATCCTCGCTGGTAACGCCGGGCCTTCCCCGAAATCGCCCGTCCTACCTGGATGGCGATCATGATGACCGCGATGCCGAGCGCCCAGCTGGGAATGATGAATGGCATGTGTCACACCTCCTAAAAGCGGTGGCCGATTCGACTCCACCGAATGGCGGGACCGGCACCGCCCCTGCTCCTGCTAAAATAGACGACCAGCGGGCGCCCGCGCATGCGAGCGACGGCCAACGCTCCCCAGAAGCGGCTATCGGACGAATTGTCCCGATTGTCTCCCAGAATAAAGACGGAGTCCGGAGGGACGAGGATGGGGCCCCAGTTGCGCATGTCGGGATGGTAGGCTCGAGGGTCGCCGCCGACCAGGTGATCGATCTGCCACTTCCGGCCATCACTGAGGCTCTCCCGGACGGCACTGGTCGAATCGATCAACTGGGTAAACGGTTCGGCGACTGCCACGCCGTTTCGCTGGAGGACGCCGTTTCGCATCGCCAGCGTATCACCGGCGACGCCGATGATTCGCTTGAGCACCATGGCACCGGGAGCCGTCGAAGACTCGTACACGACGAGATCGTCGCGTCGCAGCTGGCCGACCGGTCGCTTGGAAACGAACAGGAAATCTCCGGCGAGAACGGTCGGCTCCATCGAGGTCGAAGGAATCCGGAACGCCTCGACCCACCGCGACTTGATCGAGCTGACCAGGATTGGCTGCCACACGAACAGGCTGAACAGAATCGCGATTGTATACCAGTACCACCGATTGTACGGACGCAGCGTGTAAGGCTGCGGTGCTCGCGACGCGGCGCGGGCAGCCCGCACGATAATCATCACCCACGCGAGGATGACCACCACAAGCGGCAGCACGATCAGCGCGGGCGGCAGCGGCACAAACACCAGGGCGATAGTGAGTGCCAACATCGCATAGAGTAGAAGGAGCGTCAGTACGGCTGACCTCGGCGCTCCAGCGTACAGCTCGCCGAGACCCGGGAGCCCGAGCGACAGGAGCACCGCCTTCCAGCGCCGGCGCGGAGTCTCGTTCACTCGATCACGCTAGCGAATGGAAACCGCAGGACTGAGTTTCGACACGCCGTGTTCATCGAAGCTCTCGATGGCCACCCAGTACCCCTGCCCCACGGTGAGTGCGCGCAGCTCGAGTGTCGTCCCCTGATCGGCGAAGCGCTGGTAGGTCTCATACAACTTCGCCGGCGCGATACCCCAGCGGACGTTGTAGCCCACTGCGCCGCGCACGGATCGCCACGTGATCACCGCATTGCGCTGATCGGACTCGCGTCGCGCCACCAGACCGGCTGGCGTGCTGGGCGCCGGTCCCGATCGATTGCCGAATACGCGGATATCGCTGATCGCGAGATTCGCGGCGCCCACGTGAATGTGATCGTAGCGCACGTAGCGCGCACGCACCGGCGCCGGCAGCTCGACGTACGCGTTAGGCCGATCGCGCGACTCCTGGGACAGATCCGCGACGGTCTGCCATTGACTGCCGTCGACTGAAGATTGCAAACGGAACTGCGTGTAGACCGTGGCATCCGTCCCGTATAACGCGGACTTGTAGTCCGCGTAGTTCACCTGGATCGCGTTCACGTCGTACGTCCCGCCCAGGTCGATCGTCAGCCATTCACCGGGCCGGTTCTGTTTCGCCACCCAGAACGTGCGGGGATTCTCGTCGGTGACGCGATTCGCCGGAAAGGTGTCGAGAGCCGACGATGCGGTCACAGACTTGCGATATGACAACAGCATCCATCCGGTGAAGAGCTCGTCGGTCGACTGTCCGGCCTTCGTCGGCAGCCAGTGCGGGAAGTCGCCGAAGCGCGTATCGACATGCATCTGCCCGTCCGCATCGAAACCCGCGGGATGCAGCCCGATGCGGCGCTCGAAGTTCCAGTTTACGGCGATCCACGGCGTGCCGGTGTTCCACCAGTTCCCGAACACATCCTGGAATGTGTTGCCGTGCCCCGCGCCCTGCACGAATCCGCCAGGCTTGTACGCGACCGGGTTGTACGGGGCGTACGTGAACGGGCCGAGCGGATCGGCGGCGGTGTAGACGCCCGTCGAGTAGACGTTGTACTCTGTGCCCGGCGCCCCGTACTGGAGGTAGTAGCGGCCGCCGTGCTTCGTCATCCACGAGCCTTCGATGAACGGCGTGATCGTCGAGTCGCGATGATCCTGGCCGAAGCGTTCCCAGCCGTGATTCGCGGGATCCAATCCGAACAGCCACTTCGGCGTGCCGTGGTAAGCGAGATGCTTGCGCTTATCGAGCTCGATCGCGTGCAGCGGATACGCGTTCGACGAATTCCAGTAGAGAAACCAGCGATCGGTGTCAGGATCGTAGAAAAACTGCGGGTCCCAGGGACCGGGCTGCACGGAGTCGGGCTTGGCGAGCACGGTGGCCTCCTGCGCGCGCGCCATCGGGAGCCACGGCAGCAGGCGGTTATAGAAATCCACGCGCCCGGTTGCCGGCTCGGTGAGCATCAGGATGGGCAGCGGACTCGTCGTGCTCGGCAGCAGGTAAATCGTGTCGCGCACCGCTAGCACCGCCGGTGCGACGACGTCGAGCAGCGGCCAGCGCGTCGGCGTGATGTGCCGCCAGCTGCCGAGGTCCGACGATTCCCAGTACCCGTCGCCGATGGTTTCGAAGAGATAGTACTTGCCGCGCTGCACGACGATGACGGGATCGGCACCCGAGCGGTAGGAGATACCCTGGTTCTGCTGCTCGAAGTTGTAGCGATAGTCGATGTCGATCGGGTTCGCATAGGTGCGCTGCTGCGCACTCTGAGCGGCGCGAGGCGTGATAACGAGCAGGATCAGCAATACCGAGCGAACCGTAGCGCCCCTGCAATCAAGGATCGGGAATTGTACCACCCGGCGGCGACCCCGCCAGTTACGCCCGGCTGTGCGCTGCGCGACGCTTGTGCGTGAGACGACTGACCTCGTGAACGCCGAGCAGGATCGCGGCGACCGCGAGCGGCAGGAGATAGTAGATGACGCGATACGCCAGCAGCGCGCCGAACACGGTGTGGAGCGGGATTTTTGCTCCCAGGATGGCGAGCACGACCGCTTCGAATACGCCCAGGCCACCGGGCAGCTGCACGACGAGCGCGGCAATCTGCCCGAGCAGGAATACGCCGAAGAAGTCCACGTAACCGACGCCGCTGCCGGACGGGAGCAACACGTACAACGCTGCGCCCGACATGATCCAGTCCGCGAGCGACACCGCGATCTGGAGCAGTGTCGTGCGCGGCGGCAACGGCGCGATGGGTCGGTTCTTGAAGTGAAAGGGCCGGCCGAGCGCGCTCCAGGCCACATAGCCGATCACGAGCGCGGCGGCAATCAGCCCGAGAGGGCGCGTCGACTGGATCGGCAATTTGAGCATCTGGGGAACGGCGTGCGGCGCGAAGCTAAATGCGAGTGCCGCCGCCGTGGCGAGACCCAGTGCGTAGGTGATGATGTTGAGGAGCACGAGCGCGTTCGTGTCGGACGGCGACAGTCCCCACCGTGAGTAGAGCCGATGCCGTACCGATCCCCCCACGATGAACGCCGCCGGCAGGTTGTTCGCCAATGCGTACGCGATGAACGAGGTGTACACGACCTTGCCCAGATGCAGCCTGCGATTGAGATGGTGAAGCGCGACGAGGTCGTACGCGGTGAGTGCGAGATAGCCGGCAATCGTGAGCAACAGCGCGAGGACGACACGGAAGGGTGAGATCTCGGAGAGCGCGCGGGTGATGTCGCGGAGCGGGACTTCGTGCAGCTCGCGGCGCAATACCCAGATCGCGCCGACGAACAGGCCGATGCCGATGATGGGCCCGAGCACGCGCCAGATCTTGCGAAATCTCACGTCCTTCGTACCGCACAACGCAGATCAAGTTTCGACCGTCGCGCCGCTGCTACAACTCCCCGCGTTTCAATTGTTCCACGGCATAGTGGCAGGCGCGCGCGGTCAATGCCATGTACGTGAGCGACGGATTCTGGCAGCTGCTCGACGTCATCGCCGCGCCGTCGGTCACGAACAGGTTCGGCACATCCCACGTCTGGTTCCAGCCGTTGAGCACCGACGTCTTGGGATCCCGGCCCATCCGTGCCGTCCCCATCTCATGATTCGTCCCGCCGGGCGTGCTCGGCCCGCTCGTGCTGGGCTCGATGTGCTTGGCGCCGGCCGCTTCCAGCAGCTCCGCGGCGGTGATGCTCATGTCGCGATGGATCGCGAGCTCGTTGTCACTCCAGCGGCAGTCGATGTGCAGCGATGGGATGCCCCAGGCGTCGACGAGCGTCGGGTGCAGCGTCACCCGATTCTCCTCGCGCGGCAACATCTCACCGAATCCCGCGAAGCTCATCGTCCAGGGACCGAGCTGCGACAGCCGCTCCTTGAACGCCCGACCGATTCCGGGGGCATGGAGCGCCCCCTCCCAGCCCGATCGACCCGCGCCACCCTGAAAGCCATAGCCGCGGATGAAATCGCGATGGCGCGACGTGACGTTGCGGAAGCGCGGCACGTAAATCCCGTTGGGACGCTCGCCGATGACGCGCCGATCCGTCCAGCCGTCGAAGCGTCCCCTCGCCCCGCCCCACTTGATGTGGTCCATGATGTTGCGACCGACCTGCCCGCTCGAGTTCGCCACACCGCTGTTCAATAAAATGCGCGCGCTCTCGAGCGCGGACGCGCACAAGAAAACCACGCGCGCCGTGTACTCTCGCTCCTCTGTGGTCTGGGCGTCGATGATCCGAACGCCGGTGACGCGGTTCGTCCTCGTGTCGTACAGAAGATTCTTCACGATGCTGAACGGCCGGAGCGTGAGCCGACCGGTCGCGCTGGCCGCGGGTAGCGTCGCATTGATGCTACTGAAGTACGACAGCGTGATGCATCCACGCTGGCACGGCCCGCAGTAATGGCACGGCGCGCGGCCATTGTGCTCTGTGGTGAGGTTCGCGACGCGACCGATCGTGAGCACCCGCTCGCGTCCGAACCGCTCCTGCATCCGCTGCCGCACATGCTGCTCGGCACAGTTCAGGGCCATGGGTGGGAGGAACTCGCCGTCGGGCAGCTGCGCGAGTCCTTCTTTCTGCCCGCTCACACCGATGAAGCGCTCGACGTGATCGTACCACGGCGCGACGTCGGTGTAACGGATCGGCCAGTCGATGGCGATGTCGTCGCGCTGGTTCGCCTCGAAGTCGAGGTCGCTCCAGCGATAGACCTGCCGTCCCCAGATGATCGACTTGCCGCCGACCTGCCGGGCGCGAAACCAGTGGAATGGACGCTCGGC
>Ga0209488_10000639_pt1 | contig 29657 bp, 18 predicted proteins | sample Rivendell_Oct201_8_FD_188349 | JGI IMG/M metagenome (GOLD analysis project Ga0209488, IMG submission 188349) | Vadose zone soil microbial communities from the Eel River Critical Zone Observatory, Northern California, USA -... | ecosystem: Environmental > Terrestrial > Soil > Vadose zone >...
GCCGCCTTCAACGCGGCGAGCATCGCGTCGACCGTCACCTTCGCCGGATCGAACGCCACGGTGAAGTCCTGGTTGCCGGGGGTGACGTCGACCGCCAGCACGCCAGCCAAGGGTCGCAGGGCGCCACGCACGGTGGCGGCGCAACCGCTTCAAGGGACTTTGTCGAGTCGCAGCCTGGCGATGCTCGCGGCCACGCCGTTCGCCAGCGTCGGCGGCGGCGAGGTCCGCGCGGCGATCGACGAACTGTCGCTGCAGCAGGCGACGGCGAGCAGCGCGAGCGGGAAGAGCAGGGTTGGCCTCATGCGCGGAGTTCCATGGGCTGTCACGACGACGGGCGGGCAGAGTTGTTAGCGGCGGGGCGGAGAAAGGGTCGGCTCGCGGGCAGCGCGGTATGCTGCCCGGGCCGCGAAGGAGGTGCCTATTGCTGCAACGACTGTGGGTGCTGGTGCTGGCCGAACTGCTGGTGATCCTGCTGCTGGCGCTGCAGGTGTTCGGCGGCAGCCCGGACCGTGGCGGCCAGGCGTCGACGGGCATGGCGCGCAGTGGCGACGAGGGACTGCAGGCGGTGCAGTCGGCTCCCGGCGAAGGTGTGGCGCAGCCGCCGACCGACGTCGCCGGGACCGGGGCGCGCGGCGAACGCGTAGCGGTCGCGGCGAAGTGGAACCCGGACGACAAGGTCGGCATCCTGCTGCAGGGCACGCTGCGCAGTCGGGACGGCAGCGTGGTGAAGGATCCGAGCGTCTACGTCGGCAACGAACAGGTTGGCCGGTCGGCCGCCGCCGTCGTCGATGGTGCGTGGGCAGTGACGGGATTGCAGCCCGGCGAATGGAGCATCCATGTACGCGCCGACGGTTTCGCCGCGCTCGTGAGCAAGCACACCCTAACGGACGAAGCGGTGCAGCAGGTCGATCTGGTGCTCGATCCCAGCTACCCCGTGCGGGTCCGCATCGAAACGCCGGACGGCAAGGATGCGAACGCGTGGGTCGCGAGAGAGCTTGGCCTGTATTTCGGTTTCCACGTCGTCGGCAGCAAGGACCCGATCCCCGACCACCTCGCCGCCACCGACTACAGCATCGTGTTCGTCGGCGACGCCAACTGGAAGCGCGAGGATCGACCGAAGGACGGCACCGCCGGTGTGCTCGAACTCGCGGCACCGCCGCCGGCCTACGCCGCAGTGCTGCTGCGCCATCTCGTGCTCGCGCAGCAGCGCATCGAGCCGGACCAGCGCGAAGTGAAGTTCGTCGTCGATCCGGCCGCCGCCGCGGCCCTGACGGCGACCGTGCGCATGCGGCTGGTCGACGGCGACACTGCCGAGCCCGTGGCCGACGGCGCGGTCACGTTGCGCACCAGCAGCGGTGGTGGCGCGCATGGCAAGTCCGACGCAGCCGGCAACATCGTCGTCGAGCACGCCTTGGCCGGCCTGCTGATCCTCGAGTTGTACGCGAAGGATCACGAACAGGTGACGACGACCATCCGCGTGCAACCAGGCGATCAACTCGATCTCGGCGAGTTGCGCCTCGGCAAGCCGAACACACTGCGCGGGCGTGTACTCGACGCCGATGGCAAGCCCGCGGCCGCGAGCGTGCAGTGGACCGAACTCAAGTGGCGTTCGGGGCCGCGCCCGTTCAACCACAACCGCTCGGCAGGTTGTGACGCGGATGGCAGGTTCGAATTGGGCGGTGTCGGCCCGGGCCTGTGCGCGATCACTGCCAGGGCGCAGGACGGCCGCATCGCCGTTGCCGTGGCCAGCAATCCGCAGTCGGTACCGGTCGAATTGCGCCTGCTGCCAGCCGCGCAGGTACTGTTCACGCGCAAGCTGGATCCGTCGCAGGCGTTCACGATCACCGTGTTCGACGGCCAGAAGCAGCCGGTCGGCGGCTGGAGGTTCGAGCGCGGCCTGCGCAGCGCGTACAAGCTGCCGCCGGGCAACTACTCTTTCGAGGTACACGACGACAGTGATCGCCTCGTGCGCAGCGGCCAACTGCAACTCGGCGCCGAACCCGTGACCATCGACCTGTGAAGGAGACTCCAGACACGCGGCGCGTCCTCGCGGTCATTGCCATCGTCGAGGCGCTGGCGATCGTGTGGTTGCTGGTGCTATGGCAGCGCATGGAGCCAGCAGTCGTGTCGATCGTCGATTCCCGCGCGGCGCCGCGGGAGGCCGGCGAACCGCTGCCACAGAATGGCGGCAACGCCGAGTCGACGGCGCCGCCGACGGACGGCAGGGCTGCCGCACGCTCGGCGATCGCCGACGCGACCCAGGTCAGCGCGCCACCGACCACGGCGGTCCTGTTCGGCGCGGTGTTCTTTGCCGATGCCGAAGCGCACGTGAACGGCTGGCTGCAGCTGCACAGCGACGGCAAACAGGTCGCCTCGAGTCCGATCGACCGGGAATCCACGTTCGCGTTCGCCGGCTTGGCCCCTGGTCGCTACTCCCTGACCGGCAGCACTGCCGATCATCTGCCCTACGCGCAGGAGGTCGACGTGGTGCTGCCGCGCACCCGCTGTGATGTTCGCTTCCAGAAGGCGTGGGTCCTCGCGGTCAACGCCGTCACGCCCGAAGGAGCCACACTGCTGCAGGCGTTGAGCGATCGACGCAAGGCTCAGCCCGGTCTGTCCTGGATGAATCTCGGTGCCATCGCGCTGCGCACCCAGCTCACCCGCGACCTGCCGCCTACCGACCTTCGCTCCATCAACGGTGGCGTCGGCAGCTATCGCCAGGCCCAGGGCTTCGAATCCCGGGACAAGAAACCGCTGCCCAAGCAAACGATCGGCGTGTTCGCGCTGCCGCTGGACGGCCCGGTGTTCGTTTCACTGCTGCTGCGCAGTACGGTCCTTGCCACGCAGGCGGTCACTCCGGACCAGAGCGAAGTGACGTTCACGCTCGCGGTCGACGACCTGCTGGCCCGCCTCGCCACGGTGCGCATGCGGCTGGTCGACGGCCGCTCGGGCGCACCGGTCACCAAGGCGCGCCCGAGCCTCAACGACTCGCAGACTGGCGGCGGCGGCAACGAAGTCGATGCCGACGGGCGGGTCACGATGACGGGTCTGCAGCCAGGTCTGCTCGCCCTCGAGGTCTGGGCGTCCGGCCTCAGTGCACCGCCGATCCAGCTGGAAGTCCGCGCCGGTGCACAGCTCGACCTCGGCGACATCGTCATGCAGCCAGCCGACAAGGTGACGATCGTGCTGGAAGGTTTCGGCGACAGTATCTCGCTGACGCTGCGCTGGCTCGAAGCGACGCCGCTGCCTGACTGCCAGACGAAGCTGCTGCGCCATGGCGGGCGCAGTGGCGAGAACGAACTGTCGCTGTATCCAGGTCGCTACCTGGTCAGCGCGCGCGACCAGGACGGGTTGGTCCAAGCGGAGATCGACACCCGCGCCGTCGTTGCCGCCGGCCAGCCGGTCCGCTTCGCGGTGCAACCAGGCCCGAAGCTCACCCTGAAGAACCAGGTCGGCGACACCTTCCTCGACATGAAGCTGCGCAATGCACAGGGCAGGGTGATCTGGAGCCAGCTGCTGTCCGGCCACTGGGAACAGACGTGGCCGATGAAGACCGGCGACTACACCGCTGAACTCACGGACCTCGAGGGCAAGGTCACCACCAAGGTGATCCATCTCGGCAATGCCGGCGCGACGTTGGTCTTGCCCTGAGCAGCTGCGGAACCGGGCTAGTCCCGGGCCCTGACCGCCGCGGCCGCTTCGCGCCGGATGAGGATCGGCTCGCGGATGCCGACCGTGCTGGCGAAGTTGCGCAGGCGCTCCTGGATCGTCGACGTGACCCGCTGGCCCGCAGTGACCAGCACGCTGCCCTCCTGGGTCACGATGTTGGCTGCAAGCACCTGATCGATGCGCAGGTTCAGCAGCCGCACTTCGTCGGTCATTTCCGCGACGATCGATTCGACGCCCTGGTCCACGCCGAGCACGGCGGCGACCTGTTCGAGCAGCTCCGGGTCATAGGCGCCGGGCTTCTGGCGCATGCTGGCGAAGATGCCGTGCGCACTCGTGCCTTCGCTCAACGGCTCGATCACGTCGCGCAGGATGCGCAGCAACCGGGCACCGAGCGGCAGGCTCTTGCCGGCGGTGGAGTCCACGGGGTGGCCAGAACCATCGTAGTTCTTGTTCTGGTATCGCACGATGTCGGCGACCAGCTGCAGGCGCGGGATGTGGTTCAACAACTCGTAGCCGATGTCGGGGATGCGGGCCAACATCGCCCGCTCGGCGTTCGTCAGGGTCTGGCCCTGGCGCGAGCGCGTGACCACCACCGGCGGGATTGCGATCAGGCCGATCGACGCCAGCATGGCGGCCGAATCGACCGCCCAGCGATCCGCGGGCGGGATCAGGTTGGCGAGGCTGCGGGCCAGGTCGCGCATCCGCGTGGCTTGGCCGAACAGCCGGGCATCGGCCATCGACAGCGTCTGCGTCAGCACATGGATCGCGCCGGTCAACGTGTCTTCGAGCAGCTGCTTCTCGGCGATGATCAGCTGGTGTTGCCGGACCGCGGCTGCCAGCACCGGCAGCAGGTCTTCCTTGGTGCAGGGCTTGTTCAGGAACCGGAAGATCGCGCCCTGATTGACGGCCTTGATCGCGGTGTCCTGATCGGAATTGCCGGTCAGCATGATGCGCACGGTCTGCGGGTGCCGGGCGCAGATCTCCGCGAGCAGCGTCACGCCGTCCATGTGCGGCATGCGCATGTCGGAGACGACGACGGCGAACGGCCCTGACTCGTCGAGCAGCCGCAGCGCTTGCTCGCCGCCCGTGGCGGTCTGCACCTTGTAGAAGCCGCGCAGCGTGCGGCTGAGCCCTTGCAGCAGGTTGGGGTCGTCGTCGACCAGCAGAATGTCTTGCATCATGATGGTTTGCTCTTGTCGGATGCACCTGCGCGCCAGCGGGCATAGGCATCGTCCAGGTCCAGTGCGGTGAGGTAGGCCGGCTGCGGCGCGTGGGCCCTGGCCGCAGTCAGGCAGGTAGCCAGGTGCACGGCCGCCGCCGGACCCTTGACCGGCGGACGGTCTGCGTGCGGCTGGTGGTGACACGCGACCGCCTCGACGATCACGTCGCCGAGGCCCCACATGCCGAGCAGGCAGGCGCCGACTTCCTGGTGCGAGGCGGAGAACGTCGCGCGCTCGTGCTCGATCTGCCGCAGTTCGTCACCGGCTGCCGCCTGGCGACAACGCAGGAAGTCGTCCGGGCGATGGGCCAGCAGCAGGAGCTGGCCGACGTCCTGCAACGATGCGGCGAAGAACGCCTGTCCGGCGGTCTTCTCGTCACAGCCCAGGTGCAGAGCGACCTGCCGCGCCAGCACGGCGGCACGCAGACTGCGCGCCCAGAGGGCGTCGAGGCCGGCGGTCGTGGCCAGGTCCTGACGAAAGGACGAGAACATCTCGGTGCCGAGGATCAACGCCCGCAGCATGTCGCTGCCGAGCAGCACCGCGGCCTCGGCCGTCGATTGCACCTGCCGCGGCAGGGCAAAGAACGCCGAGTTGACGATCTGGAGGATCTTTGCGCTGATCGCAATGTCACTGCCGATGAGAACGCCGATTTCCTTCAGCGAACTGTTCTGGTCCTGCATCGCGGCAGAGATCTGCTGATACAGGCGGGGCAGGGTGAACAGATGGCCGGTGCCGCTGACCAGCGCCAGCAGGGCCCGATCCTGCAGCATTGCCCGCAGCCGCAGCGAGCGCTCGACCGTCGCGACCAGTTGTTCGGCCGCACAGGGCTTGGTCAAGTACTGGTGCACTTCGTGGATCGACCGCATCGCCTGCTCGTGCTCCGAGTAGCCCGACAGGACGATGCGGGTCATCGTCGGCCATTGCTTCTTGACCTCTGCCAGCAGCGTCAGGCCGTCCATGCCGGGCATGCGCATGTCGCTGACGATCACGTCGAAGGCCGACTTGTCGAGGATGGCCAATGCCTGTCGACCGCCCTCGGCGAACTCGGCGTGGTAGTCCCTGGCCTGGGTGCGCATCATGCGTCGCAGTCCCTGGAGGACGTTCGGGTCGTCGTCGACGAACAGGATGCGCGCCACGCACGAGTATCGTCGGCCCGCTGTGCGAGCGTTGAGGCGATCAGCGGCGTGGTGCGTGCTCAGTCAAGCAGCGACGCTCGACGACCGATAGCACTCGCGGTCATTGTGCCGCCAGTGCCGGGAATCCTCGCGTGCCTGCGAGGATTCCCGACTCTGCAGCACGACGCTCACCCGCAACCTCACCCGGCGGCGCTCACGCGCCGGCCGGTTCGAGGTTGCGGCATCGTCGCGTTGTGTGGGGAGGGGTGCAGGAGGGACGGTCTGTGGCAAGGTTGCGCCGCTATGCAAGGATCCTGCTGGGGCTGTCCTGGGCGGCTGGCGTGGTCGTGGCCTTCGGGTTTGCCCTGATGTACGAAGCGACGCCCGGCGAGCCGGCGGCGCCGCCCGCCACCTGGCCGCATGCGGCACCGTTCCGTCTGGCAAGTGCCGGCGACACGCTGCTGTTGTTCGTGCACCCGCACTGCCCCTGCTCGCGGGCGACGATCGGCGAGCTCGATCGTCTGGTCGCAGTCAGCGGTGCGACGCTGCATTGCCATGTGTTCTTCTATGCCGATCCGGCGCTGGGGCCCGGCTGGGAACGCACCGACCTGTGGAACGCCGCGGCACGCATTCCCGGCGTCGAGGTCAGCGCCGATCCATTGGCCGGGATTGCGCGCAGCTTCGGCGTCCGTACCTCCGGACAGGCCCTGCTGTATGCGCCCGACGGCACCCTGCGCTTCGCCGGCGGTATCACCAGCGGCCGTGGGCACGCCGGTGACAATGCCGGAGCGGACGCGATTGCGCGCTCCGTGCGCGACGACCTGCTGGAGGTCACCCGCACCCCGACGTTCGGCTGCCCGCTGATCGAGTCGGCGCCGACGAAGGATTGCAGGCCGCAATGACAACGCTGTTGGAAGCCTGTGACCACCGGGCCGTCCAGATCTTCACCGAGACCAGGGACGAGAACTATCGACGCACCGACCGTCTGTTTGCCGGCCTGATGGTGTGCCAATGGCTGGCCGGCATCGCCGCCGCCTGCTGGATCACGCCAGCGACCTGGGTCGGCTCCGAGAGCCGGGTGCACGACCACGTGTACCTCGCCGTGCTGCTCGGCGGCGCGCTCGCGGGGTTGCCGTTGGTCATGGCGATCACGCGTCCGGGTGCATGGCCGACCCGTCATGTCATAGGCGCGTGCCAGGCGTTGACGTCGGCGCTGCTGATCCATCTCAGTGGTGGGCGCATCGAGACCCATTTCCACATCTTCGGCTCGCTCGCGTTCCTGTCGTTCTATCGTGATTGGCGCGTGCTGGTCACGGCGACGGCAATCGTCGCCGGCGATCACTTCGTCCGCGGCGTGTGGGCCCCCGAGTCGGTGTTCGGCGTGCTGTCGGCCAACCCCTGGCGCTGGCTCGAACATGCCGGCTGGGTGGTGTTCGAGGACTGCTTCCTCGTCTATTCGTGCCGGCGCGGCGTGCTCGAGATGCGCGAGAACGCCGGCCGCTGGGCGCTGATCGAAGCCACCAACGAGACTGTCGAGCAGGAGGTCGTCGAACGCACCGGTGACCTCGAGCGCAGCGAACGGCTGGTGCGGACGATCCTGGAGTCGGCCGCGGACGGCATCATCGGCTTCGACGTGCACGGGCGGGCGTCGTTCAGCAATCCGGCCGGTGAACGGCTGCTCGGCCGGGTCGGGGACCGGTTGCTCGGCTGCACGCTCGAGCAGCTGTTCGGTGCCGAGACCGCGGCCGGATTCGGCGCGACCGCCGGCAAGGTCATGGAGTGCAGGATCGCGCGGCCGGACGGTTCGTCGCTGACCTGCGAGCTCACCTGTTCATCGACTGCCGGTACCGCTGGCCCGGCCGGCGGCCTGGTGGTCAGTCTGCGCGACGTCACCCAGCACAAGGACCTGCAGAGCCAGCTGGTCTCGTCGCAGAAGCTCGAAGCCATCGGCCAGCTGGCGGCGGGCATTGCCCACGAGATCAATACGCCGACCCAGTACATCGGCGACAATGTGCGTTTCCTGCGCGACGCGTTGGCCGACATCGGCAAGTTGATCGATTCGACGGCCGTGCTGGCCGGCGCCAGCAGCCGCGCCGACATCGACGCGGCGGTCGACCACCTGCGCGCGTTGCATCGGGCGACCGACTTCGCGTTCTTGCGTGAAGAATGTCCGGGGGCGATCTCACAGTCGCTCGAGGGCGTCGAGCGGGTGACCAGGATCGTGTACTCGATGAAGGAGTTCGCGCACCCGGACCGCGACGAGGCGTCGCCGGTCGACGTGAACCAGGTCATCACCAGTGCGACCACCGTCTGCCGCAACGAGTGGAAGTACGTCGCCGACCTGCGTCTCGACCTGGATCCCGTGCTGCCGAGGGTCCATGGCTACGCCGGCGCACTCGGCCAGGTGGTGCTGAACCTGGTGGTCAACGCGGCGCATGCGATCGCCGAGCACAAGGGCAAGGCCTCTGCGAACGGGCAGATCACCGTGCGCTCCCGGCTGGACGGGGATGCGGTCGTGCTCGAGGTGGCGGACAGCGGCGCCGGCATCCCGGAGCAGGTGAAGCCGCGCATCTTCGAACAGTTCTTCACCACCAAGGAGGTCGGCAAGGGGACCGGTCAAGGGCTGGCGCTGGTGCGGCGCATCGTCGTCGACAAGCACGGCGGCAGAGTCTGGTTCGACAGCACGGCGGGCAAGGGCACGACGTTCTTCGTGCGGCTGCCGCTGCCGGCAGGCAGTGCCGCTGGCGCAGGGCCGTCACCCGAGACGACCGGCGCCGTGCGCGCGGCGGATCAGGCCGCACGATGACGACCGCCGCCGCCCATGCCGTGCCCTGGGGCAGGTGCGGTTGCGGCGCCGTTCTCGCAAGGGTATTCCCCTAGCCTGCGGGCAAGGACCGATACCGCACCGCCGCCGCTGGGACCGATCTCCGGACACCCGGAGGCACAGCGTCCGGTTCCCTCCTGCCGATACAGGAAGGCGCGGTTGCACCGCGTGACAGCATCGACCAGAGCGGCGCGCCTCCGGTCGACCGGCTGCCGTTCACCAGGTCCAAGCGTTCGAGGGGCAAAGCGATGACGATGGCAGGAACCGCCCGACTCCGCCACGGAACGGACTTCCTCGCCGACGGTGGCGAAATGGGCAAGCTGATCCGCGCCATGGACTGGTCGCGGAGTCCGCTCGGGCCGCCCGAGCATTGGCCGCAGAGTCTGCGGACCACGATCAGTCTCGTCCTCGCCTCGAACTTCCCACTCTGTTTCGTCTGGGGGCCAGAGCGGGTGCAGATCTACAACGATGGTTATTGGCCCATCTGTGGCGCCAAGCACCCGCACTCCCTGGGTCAGGACTACAAGGAGTGCTGGTTCTCGGCGTGGCCGGTCATCGGCCCTGGCTTCGAGCGCTGCATCGCGAACGGTGAGACCTCGTTCTTCACCGATACCGGGATGTTCCTGGACCGGCACGGCTACCTCGAGGAGACGTTCTTCACGTTCTCCTTCAGCCCGATCCGCGACGAGACGGGAGAGATCGCGGGAGTGTTCCACCCGGTCACCGAGACCACGCACCTGGTGTTGGCGAAGCGGCGGCTGAACACGGTGCGGCGGCTGGCCGGCCAGACGGCCCATGCCAAGACCGTCGCCGAGGCGTTGCAGCTGGCCACGCAGGCGATGGCCGACAACCCGCTCGATCTGCCGTTCGCCATGCTGTACCGGGTCGGCGCCGCGGGCGAGGATGCGCAGCTGGCCGGCGTGACCGGGCTCGAGCACGATTGTCCCGCGTGCCCGGAGCATCTCGCCCTGAAGCACGGCGAGACCGGAGAATGGCCGCTCGGGCAGGCGCTGCTCAGCCGCGCGCCACAACACGTGAGCGACCTCGAGCGCCGGTTCGGTCGCCTTGCCTGCGGTCCCTACCCGGAGCCGCCGCAAGAAGCGCTGGTCCATCCGATCGACATCGCCGGTCAACCGGTTGCGTTCCTGGTCGCTGGCGTCAGCTCGCGGCGGCCGCTCGACGAGGATTACCGGGGGTTCTTCGACATGTTCGCGGCAGCGGTCACCACCGCGGTGTCGAACGCCTGGGCGGTCGAGGCCGAGACCAGGCGCGCGGAGGCGCTGGCCGAGATCGACCGGGCGAAGACCGCGTTCTTCGCCAACGTCAGCCACGAGTTCCGCACGCCGCTGACGCTGATGCTGAGCCCGATCGAGGACTGCCTCGGAACGGCCGAGCTGCCGACGCAGGTGCGCGAGAACCTGCTGGTCGCGCAGCGCAACAGCCTGCGGCTGCTCAAGCTCGTCAATTCGCTGCTCGACTTCTCCCGGATCGAGGCCGGACGGATGCAGGCCAGCTTCGAGCTCACCGACCTGGCGGCGCTGACCGCGGAACTGGCGAGCGTGTTCCGTGCCGCGGTCGAACGCGGCGGGCTACGGCTCGAAGTGGACTGCCCGCCGCTGGGTCAACCGGTGTACGTGGACCGGGACATGTGGGAGAAGGTGGTGCTCAACCTGCTGTCCAACGCCTTCAAGCACACCTTCGCCGGTGAGATCCGCGTCCGGCTCCGCCGCGCCGGGGACTGCGCCGAGCTGACCGTGCAGGACACCGGCACCGGGATCGCGGCCGCCGCGGTGGCACGCCTGTTCGAGCGGTTCTACCGCGTCCCGGGTGCGCGCAGCCGCACGCACGAGGGCACCGGCATCGGCCTCGCGCTGGTGCAGGAACTCGTCAAGCTGCACCGCGGCGAGATCCGCGTCGCCAGCGAGGCCGGCGTCGGCACCACGTTCACGGTGTCGGTGCCGCTCGGTCAGGCGCACCTGCCCGCAGACCTGGTGCGCACCGCGGTGACCGGCGCCGCCACTTCGCTCGGGGCCATGCCGTTCGTCGAGGAAGCGCTGCGCTGGCTGCCCGAGGACGCCGCTGCGGCCGAGATCGCCGCGAACGGATCGGCGGTGGCGGCCGCGGTTCCGGCGGCAGCATCGGCCGGCGAACGCGAACGCATCGTGCTCGCCGACGACAACGCCGACATGCGTGACTACGTGCGCCGGCTGCTGGCCGGGCAATACGAAGTGGAGGCCGTGGCCGACGGCGAGGCCGCGCTCGCAGCGATTCGTCGCCAACGGCCAAGCCTGCTGCTGACCGACGTGATGATGCCGCGCCTCGACGGGTTCGGGCTGCTGGTGGCCATCAGGCGGGATCCGGCGCTGCGCTCACTGCCAGTCGTCGTGCTGTCGGCCCGGGCCGGTGAAGAGGCCAGGATCGAGGGCCTGACGCGCGGCGCCGACGACTACCTGGTCAAGCCGTTCTCGGCCCGGGAGCTGCTGGCCCGGGTGCAGACCCACCTGAGCCTGGCCACGGTACGACGACAGTACGCCGCGGAGCTGGAGCGCGCCAACAAGGAGCTGGAGGCGTTCAGCTACTCGGTGTCGCACGACCTGCGTGCGCCGCTGCGGAGCATCGACGGCTTCAGCCAGGCGCTGCTGGAGGACTGTGGCGACATGCTCCCCGAACTCGGGCGCGGTCACCTGCGGCGGGTGCGCGCGGCGGCGCAGCGGATGGCCGAACTGATCGACGATCTGTTGCAGCTGTCGCGTGTGAGCATGGCGGACCTGCGGCGTGAATCGGTCGACCTCAGCGCCCTCGGCCGCGGCGTGATCGCCGATCTGCAGCGGCGGGAGCCGGATCGGCGGGTCGAGATCCGGATCCAGGACCGGCTGCCGGTCGAGGCCGACTGCCGGTTGATGAAGATCGTGCTCGAGAACCTGCTCGGCAACGCCTGGAAGTTCACCAGTAAGCAGCATGGCGCCCGGATCGAGCTCGGCGTGCGGATCCTGTCTGCGGGCCCGGAGTACTTCGTCCGCGACAACGGCGCCGGCTTCGACATGGCGTACGTCGGCAAGCTGTTCCGGCCGTTCCAGCGTCTGCATCTGGAGGCCGATTTCGCGGGCACGGGCATCGGCCTCGCCACCGTGCAACGGATCATCGCCCGCCATGGTGGCCGCGTGCGCGCCGAGGGCATGGTCGATCAGGGCGCCACCCTCTGCTTCACGCTCGGCAGGGAACCAGGAGTCGAACCATGAGCCGCAACGGCATCATCCTGCTCGTCGAGGACAATCCCGACGACGTGGAGCTGACGCTTCGGGCCTTCGGACGCAGCCGTATCGCCAACGAGGTGGTCGTGGCCAAGGACGGTCAGGAGGCACTCGATTTCCTGTTCGCCACCGGTGTACACGCCGGACGCGCGCCAGGCGCCAATCCCGAGGTCGTGCTGCTCGATCTCAAGCTCCCCAAGGTGGATGGCCTGGACGTGCTGCGCCGCATCCGCGCCGACGAGCGGACTCGCCGTCTGCCGGTGGTCGTGCTGACGTCGAGCAGCGAGGAACGCGACATCCTCGGCAGCTACGACCTCGGCGCGAACAGCTTCGTCCGCAAGCCGGTCGATTTCCTGCAGTTCATCGACGCCGCGCGGCAGCTCGGGCTCTACTGGCTGGTCCTGAACGAGGCGCCGTCCGCTCCTGGAGCCGGTTCATGAGTCGTCCCCTTAGGGCCCTGATCGTGGAGGACAACGAGGACGACGCGATGCTGCTGCTCCGGGAGCTCGAGCGCGCCGGCTATGCGGTGATATCCGAGCGCGTCGACACTGCATCGGGCATGAGGACTGCGCTCGCCGGCGGGAGTTGGGACGTGGTGATCTCCGACTACTCGATGCCGGCCTTCGGCGCCCTGGAAGCACTCGAGGTGCTGAAAGCCGCGAGGCAGGACGTGCCGTTCCTCATCGTCTCGGGGACGGTCGGCGAAGAGACGGCGGTCGAGTGCCTGAGGGCAGGCGCCCACGACTTCCTGGTGAAGAACCGGCTCACCCGCTTGCCGAATGCGATCGACCGCGAGATCCGCGCGGCGCGGAGTCGCGCATCGCAGCACGAAGAGGAGCGCAAGAACCGCGCGCTGGAGACCGCGCGCGCATGTGCCGAGGACCGCCTGCGGCTCGTGATCGACGCCGCACCCGATGCCATGATCATGGTGGACGCGCACGGGGCGATGACCCTGGTCAATGCGCGGACGGAACAGGTTTTCGACTACACGCGCAGCGAGCTCTTGGGACGGCCGGTCGAGATGCTGGTTCCAGAGCGCTTCCGTGCGGTCCATCCTGGCCTCCGCGGCGGCTATTTCGACCGTCCACAGGCCCGGCCGATGGGCGCGGGTCGGGAGCTGTTCGGCCGGCGCCGGGACGGCAGCGAGATGCCGGTCGAGATCCAACTGGTACCGTTCCGCACCGACGAAGGCCGCTTCGTGCTGGCGTCGGTCGTCGACGTCACCGAACGCAAGCGCGCCGAGGCGGCGCTGCGCGAGAGCGAACAGCGGTTCCGCCAGATCGCCGAGAACATCAACGAAGTGTTCTGGATGACCGACGTGCAGAAGAACCAGATGCTCTACATCAGCCCGGGCTACGAGCTGATCTGGGGCCGCACCTGCGCGAGCCTCTGCCAGACGCCGCGGACCTGGCTCGACGCGATCCATCCCGAAGACCGGGGGCGGGTGCTCGAGGCGGCAATGGCGAAACAGCAGCGCGGCGACTACGACGAGGTCTACCGCATCATCCGGCCGGACGACACGGTGCGCTGGATCCGCGATCGCGCCTTCCCGATCCGCAATGACGTGGGCCAGGTGTTCCGGGTCGCCGGCATCGCCGAAGACATCACCGACTACCGGCGGCTCGAGGAGCAGTTCCGCAAGGCGCAGAAGATGGAGGCCATCGGCACGCTGGCCGGTGGCATCGCCCACGACTTCAACAACATCCTGGCGGCGATCACCGGATTCACGTCACTGGCCCGGATCGCGGCGGCGGGCAACGCCGAAGTCCAGGAGTACCTCGAGGAGATCGGCCGCGCCGGCGAACGGGCGGCAGACCTGGTACAGCAGATCATGGCGTTCAGCCGGCAGCGGGAGCACAAGCGCTCGCCGATCCAGCTCCGCTACGCCGTCGCCGAGGCGTTGACGCTGTTGCGCGCCACGATCCCCGCCACGATCGAGTTCAGGACCGACCTGCCGTCCGACTTGCCGGCCGTGCTCGCCGATGCGACGCAGATCCACCAGGTGGTGATGAATCTCGGCACCAATGCGTGGCACGCGATGCGCGACCGGCCAGGGCGGCTCGAGGTGCGGTTGGAGAAGCTGCGAGTCGACGAGCACCTGGTCGAGATGCATGCCGGTCTGCACCCCGGCCCGTACGTGCGCCTGTCGGTCAGCGACACCGGTCACGGCATGGATCAGCGGACCAGGGAACGGATGTTCGAACCGTTCTTCACCACCAAGGCGCCGGGCGAAGGCACCGGTCTCGGGCTCTCCGTCGTGCACGGCATCGTGCAGGGTCACGACGGCGTGATCACGGTCTACAGCGAGGTCGGCAAGGGCACGGCGTTCCAGCTGTATTTCCCGGCCGTCGCCGCGGAAGCCAGCGCGGGAACGACGATCGAGGCGACGATCCCGCGCGGGACCGGGCAGCGTGTCCTCGTGGTCGACGACGAAGAGCCGCTCGCGCGTCTCGGCAAGAAGATGCTGGAACAGCTCGGTTATGCCGCCGAGGTCTGCACCAGCGCGGCCGAGGCGCTGGCCGCCGTGCGCGCCGACCCCGACCGGTTTGCCCTGATCGTCACCGACGACACCATGCCGATGATGACCGGGACGAGTCTTGCGCGACAGCTGCTGCAGCTCAGGCCGGACCTGCCGATCGTCCTCACCAGCGGTTACAGCGCACGACTCACGCGCGAGCAGGTCCTGGAGGCCGGCATCCGCGACCTGCTGCTCAAACCGACCACGCTCCAGCTGCTCGGAGCCACCGTTCACCGATTGCTTGCCCAAGAGGATTCCAGCACATGCCACACATCCTGATCATCGAGGACGACGATTCCCTGCGAAAGATGCTGCGGCTCACGCTCGCCAAGATGGGGCACACCGTGGCCGAGGCGCAGAATGGCAAGGAGGGGTTGGCCATCCATGGCAAGGCGCCCGCGGACATCGTGCTCACGGACCTCATCATGCCGGAGATGGAGGGTCTCGAGACCATCATGCGATTGCGGCGCACGCACCCGGGCGTGAAGATCATCGCCATGTCCGGCGGCGGTCGCGGCAAGGCGATCGACTACCTGCAAGCGGCCAAGTGGATGGGTGCGGCTCAGGTGCTGGCCAAGCCGTTCTCGGAAAAGGACCTGGCGGCGGCGATCGAAGGCGCACTGAAGGTCGGTTGATCAGCGCGGCGTCGGCACGGCGAAGCCGAGCCGCACCGGTACCCAGCTGACCCGGCAGTCGCGTTCAGCCACTCGGCGACGACGTCGGCGCAGTCGGGCGCGAAGTGCTACCAGACGCCGCGCAACCGCCGCATCTGCTCGAGCTGTGCACGTTCCGCTGCCGACCAGTCGCGCAACACGCCGCTGCGGGCGGCAGCGAGCAGCGTCGGCAGCCACGGTTGGCCGGCGGGTGGTTGCAGCGTCTCGTCGTCGAGGCCGACGGCTTCGGCGAACGCGCTGACGACGGTGTGGTGCTCCTGGTCGTCGAGGCCGGCAGCGATGCGCGCGCGCACGAATTCGACGCCGACGTCGATGCGGCACAAGGCCACGACCGCAGCCTTGATGTCGTCGCAACGGTGACCGTAGTCCCATAGCGACTGGCACTCGTCGTCGGTCGCCGGCGTGGGCGGGGTCGGCAGACGGGTTCCGACCGCAGCGAGCAGTTGCCGCCGTTCGGCAACGGTCAGGCGCTGGAGCGCAGCGCGGCACTGAACGGGCGTCAGTCGATCGCTGACGCGGGCGAGCGCCGCCGGCGCGCCGCTGGCGGCGACCACGGCGACGACGAAGGCTCCCAGCTCGCCTGCCGGCCAGGCGTCGAGGTACGCAGTCAGCAGGGCTTCGGCTGCCGCGGCATCACCGGGTTGCACCGCGAGCGCCTGTTCCCAGAGCCGGAGCTGCAGCTCCGGTGCCGCGGGCAGCAGGCCGAGCGTGTGCACGCCGCGGCGCAGCAGTGCCTCGGCCAGCGCGAGTCGCCAGGCGCCGCTCGTGGTGCCGAGCAACTCGTGCTGCAGCTCACTGGTCGGCCACGATCCCTTGGCGATGCGCTCGGCGACGTCGAAGTCGACGCCGTCGTCCGCGGCACAGAGGCGATGCTTGCCCTTGGTCTCCACCAGCAGCGCATAGCCGACCAGCGGCATCTCGGACCAGAGATCCGCCGGCAACTCGGCGACCAGGTTCTCGAGTTGCCAGTGCAGCGTCTCCGGGTCGGCGAATTCCCCGCGCAGCTCGTCGCGCCCGGTCGGTGTCCGCGCCAGCAGGGCGACGATGCCGTGCGGCCAGACGCGTTGCTTCTTGGGCACGAGCAGCACCGGCGGCAGCGCCAGCCGGTCGGCGTCGGGCAGCAGGTCGATGACCAGCTCGCGGTCCTGCTCTTCGACCACGGCCAGACACGCGAGCAGTTCGCCGCGCAGGCGTTCGGTCGTCGCCGGCGGCGTGAGTTCCGCCAGTGCCTTGCCCAGCAATCGGGGATCGACCGACCGCAGCGCGGCGAGCACCTGCGCCTGCACGCTTTCGCGCTCGACCTGCTGCGGCAGGTGCACGACGGCGCGCAGGATCGCCTCGTGCAGGTACGGGTTGGGAAGGCCGGGCGCCTCCTTCGCCAGCAGGCCCAACGCCGTGAACATGAGGTCGTGTTCTGTGGCACGCAGCCGTGCGGCCACTGCGACACGCCAAGCACTCGCGCCATCCTCGGTCCCGCCTTGCAGCAGGTTGTCGACCAGCGACGTGGCCGCACGCAACACCGTCTCGGTTTCGCCGCGCGCGGCCCACTGTGCGAGCTCGGCGAGCGGTGCAGCAATGTCCGAGCTGCTGGCTGCGTCGTCCGGTGGCTGCCTGTCCCACGCCGTCGCGATCGCTGCACGCGCATCCTCGACGCGCTGCGCGGCGGTGAGCGGCGGCGGCGGGTCCGGCGGCGGTGGCGGCGTGTTGAAGCACGGCGCTGTGGCGATCAAGGCCGCCGGTGGTGCGGCGAGCACTTCGACCATGCTGCCGGCGCAGCCGCCGTCGAAACCGCTCGCGTACATCGGCGCGGCGACGGCCGGCGGGAACACCACCGTGCCGACCATCGTCGGCACCACGGCGAACGTACGGGTCGATTCGCCGGCCGGCAGTCGATCGAACGTGAACGCAAGGCGGTCGTCGAACCGCTCGATCCACCACGGCGGGTCGGGCACTTCGAAGTTGGCGGGCAGCGGGCACTCGACCACGACGTAGCGCATTGGCACCGGCGAGCGCACGCGCACCCGCAGGTGCAGCAGCTCGCCGACGCGCGGCGGCGCCGCACCGAGCGGCAGCAGATCCTCGCCTCGCGCGCGCTGCTCGGCGGTCGCATCGGGCCGCCGCCGGCACAGCTCGCGCTGGACCTGCAGCGGCATGGCCCAGGCGGCGTGGTCGGAGGCGCGTTCGGTGCGTTCCGTGACGACTTGCAGCAGCAACCGCCGATCCTCGGGCCCGGTCAGCGTGCAGGTCGCGGCGAACGGCAGCGACATGCGCGCGGTGAAGCTGCACTCGGCGGTCAACTCGACGCTGCGCTCCACGGCGCCAGCGCGGACGACGACGGTCATCGGCGTCGCCACGTCGGCCGGCAGCGCCAGCGACAATGCAGCGAGCGCGCAGCCGTTCGCGTAGGTCGAGCCGGCGCCGGCGAGGCACTGCTGCAGCACTGCGAAAGTGAGTCGATCCCGTTCGCCCGCGTCACCCGGCGCGAGCGCACACACCAGTTCGAGCCGCATTGCCTGCGCGGCCAGCGGATCCTCGCCGGGAAACGCATCGGGCTCGAGCGGGCCGGCCGCCTGGTTCTGCTGCAGCAGTGCGAGGCAGCGCTGCGCGCGGTCGCGGTCGTGTGCCGCCAGCAACGCGAGGCCGGTGCGTCCGAGCAGTCCCGGTGGCAGCGCCGCGGCGGCGTCGACGAAGTACTGCACGGCGGCGCGTGTGCCTTCGTGCTCGGGGGCAAAGCGCAGGCACGCCGCCGCCAGCTCGGCATCGAGGATGTCGTCGCCGCTTCTGACCTTGCCGTGGGTGGCCCGCAGCCGCGCGCAGGCCGAAGCGAACGGTTCGCGCTGCGGATCGCAGGTGAGGCCGGCCGGTGCTGGATCGAAGCCGCCATCGCGCATCAGCACGAGGCCGTGCAGCACGAGTGCGGTCATGCCGGGGTCGGCCGCGCCGCGCGGCCAGAACGAGAACGCACCACCGGCACCCGGCCGTTCGCCAGCAGCTGTGCCAGCACCGCTTCCGGCGGTTGCGGAGTGCCACTCGCAAGACGTTCCCAAAAGGGGCTGGGTGCTTCGGGTCGCAGCGCCTCGTTCGGCTCGTGCGTGCTGTCCGGCGCGAGCACGAAGATGCGTTCGTCGACGACGGCGACGGTCACCACGGTGCCGGGCGTGCCGGTCGTCACCTTGCAGGTGAGCCGTTCGCGTGGCGCCGCGTGTGGTGCCAACTCGAGCACAGGCGTTCTGGGTGTGCGCAGGTGCAACGGCACACGCTCCGAGTCCTGCAGTCCGGCGCTGGCGGCAGTGACGTCGAGGCTCGGCCACTCGGCGCGGGTCGGCGTCACTTCGGCCGTGGCATTGCCGTGGTCGTCGAGCTGCAGCAACTGCGTTCTGGCGCCGTGACCACGGCCGGCCACCAGCAGCACGTTGTCGTGCGCCGGTCCGTGCACCTGGAAGCGGCAGGGCTCGCCGACGATCCCTGCCTCCGGTCCCTGCACCGTGAGCCAACGACGCTCGCAGGCATCGAAGCTGCTCGGAACCGGTTCCTGCTCCACCGCCGACCGCACCCGCAAGTGGTGCTCGGCATGTTCGCGCCGGCCGTCGGGTGCTTCGACCTCGAAGCTGATGTGCACCGTTCCAGGCTGCAGGTGTTGCAGCGCGATCTTCAGTACTGCGCAGCCTTCGGCATCGGTGCGCAGCCGGCGCTGTTCGGTGCGTTCGGTCTGCGACCACGTGGTTGCGGTCGCGTCGACTTCGACGTCGGCCGCTGGTCCGCCGGACGCCCACTCGGCGTGCAGCACGACCCTTGCGTCTGCACCGCCGAGCCGCACTTCTGCAGGTCCTGTTGCACGCACCAGCAGTGCCGGCCTGCGGAAGGATGCGATCGTGCAGGCGGAGTAGTCGCACAGCGCCAGCGCTGGTTCGCCCGGCACTTCGACCACGAATGTCGAACCGCGCGTGTCGGCGCCGATGGCGGGAACCGGTACCGTGAAGGCGAACACGCCGTGGTCGTCCGTACGACCCGCGCAACGGACCTCTTTGCCAGTGCCGGCGAATGCGCGCAGTGTCAGCGGTTGATCGCGGGCCACTTCGGTGTGCGCTTCGACATCGAGTTTCAGACCGATCCAGCGGCACGAACGCAGCACGACGCGGCCCTGGATCGTGTCTCCTGGACGATAGAGCGGTCGGTCGAGCATCAGGTGGCCGAGCCAGCCGTCGTGTGGTTCCTGCGACCCGCGACCAGTCCACCCGCGCCACGGATTGGCGCGCGGCAGCCAGGCGGTCGCGCCGCCGCTCTGCACCGTGATCGCGCCGTGCTCGTCATCGCCGTCGGTGTGGTCGTCGGTCTGCGGCCATGCGACCACAGTGCCGGCAGTCAGCTGTCCGCGGGCAAGTTCGCGCGTGGCTGCGTGCAGCTGCCATTGCGCGGTCGCGGCCGGCACACCCGCCCGCCACGCGCCGAGCGCCAGCACACCGTGGTCGACCAGCCCGACGACGTCGAGGTCCGACACTTCGATCGCGCGCACCGCGCGCCAATGCGTCTGCGCCGACGCCAGTTCGAGCAGCCAGTCGCCGGGCGGCAGCGAAGGGAGCGACGGCGGCAGGTCCGCCACAGGCAACCGCACTTCGATCTCCGGCGTGCGATCGAAGTCGAGCTGCGACCAGGCCAGCAACCCGGGCTGCCGCCGGAACGCGCGCAGCCGCAGGTCCTCGGTGATCGGCTTCGGCAGCGGCCACGACGTGCACGGCAGCACGCGCGCCGGCTCGAAGCCGAAGCGCGACACGCTGCACAGCTGCAACAGCCGCCGCGCCTCGGCCAGCGTCGCAGCGTCACCGCCGTCCTTGCTGCGTTCGCCGAGCAGATGCCAGAAACCAGTGACCACCGGCGCCAGGGACGGCGTGTCCTGGTTGGCGCGCGGCCGCGGATCGTGCGCGTCCTCGCATTCGACCCATGACCGCAGTTGCGGCACGAACTCGTCGCGCTCGAGCAACTGCAGGGTCGCGGCCGCACCGGCGAGGATCGCCGCATCGGCTTCGTCCGCGAACGCGCCCGCGACCGCCAGCATCGCCGCCGGCCGCTGCGGCAACGGTTGCAACGCTGCCTGCAACCGTGCGCGCAGCGATGGCGGACCTACGGACGCGACGGCCGCGTTCGCGGCGAGGAGATCACCACGCAACAATGCTTCGGCGCAGCGGTCGGTCGGATCCTGGGCAGCAACGACAGCAGGCAGTAACAGCAGGGAGAGGGCGCGGAGCATGAAACCTCGGCGTGGGCGCCCGCGCAGAGCAAGCACCATGCCCGCGCGCGGACAGTGCGCGTTCGCTGTCGGACCACCCCTGCGTTACCGGATCGGAACGAGAGTCACGCCGAAGTGCTGCGTCTGCTTTCGCCGCCTGGGCGTGCACCACTGCCTTGTCAGAAGCGAATCAGACCCGATGCCGTGGTCGTGCTGCGACAGGCACAGTGAGCGCAGGCTCGCGCCGCGGCACCAGCACCGGATCCTGCACGCGGCGGTAGATCCGCAGCACCCGCTGCGGGTCGTACGGCCCCGGCAACCGCAACAGCTCGTCGGCCGGCGCCATGACGCGTTCGAACGCCGGCAGCAGGCGCGCGTCCCACCACGACAGCGGCCGCAAGGTGATGTGGCCCAGGTGTTCGAACTCGCAGTGGGCGATGTGCACCGCCAGATTGCGGCAGCCGAGCCGCCGCAACTCGGCGACCATCGCCGGCACGCGATCCTCGGGCAGGTGTTCGAACACGTCGATGCACACCACGGTGTCGAAGCCGTCTTCGAGGCCGAACGGGATCGCCTGCAGCGAGCCCTGGCGCAGGTACGGCGCGGCGTCGGGATGCGCGATCGCCGCCACGTCGGGGCTGAGATCGAAGCCGAACGCCTCGACGCCGAGGCGGCGCAGGTGGCGGACGAGATCACCGGCGGCACAACCGGCGTCGAGCACCTTGCGCGGCCGCAAGGCCTTGACGACCAGCGTGGCGATGCCACTCTTGAGTTCGTCCTCGCGTTCACGTTCGCGGTCGTCGGCGTAGCCGGAGTCGTGGTGGTAGCCGCCGCGGTAGGTGTCGGCGAGTTGTCGCTCGGCGATGCCGGCATAGACGCCGCGGAAGAAGCCGCGCAGCAGCCCGGCGACCTGGGCCAGCACGGCGCGCGTCTGCTGGGCCTTGGCATCGCCCTGCACCAGGTGGAAGCGCGGTCCCGGCGTCGTCCACTGGCACTCGATCCGGCCGGCGAGCCCGAGCTCGAGGATCGCGAAATCGAACAGGCAGGTGTCGCCGTGCCACATGCCGCCGGTCAGCGCCAGCAGAACCGGCGCCTTGCGGTCGGGGACGCGGAGGTCGAAACCCTGGCGGTAGAACACGGCGATGGCATCGGGATTTGCCACCGGCGTACTGGAATCGATCGGCCCAGCAGGGAGCGCGGCGTCAGGTGCCGACGGCGAGATCTGGGCGCGCAAGCGGCGAGGTCGCGCGCCGTCACTTCGCCACGCGCTTCGCCGGCCGCAGCAGCAGGTCGGCGAAGTCGAAGCTGAAGTCGACCGCCGGCGACGCTGGCGCCATCTTGATCTGGTCGATGTCGCCGCCCGGCGTCAGCGCGAACGTCACATAGGCATCGGCGCGCAGGCTGCGGTCGCGCCAGCGCGCGACGAAGGTGTCGTACTGCCAGTGTTCGAGGTTGCCGGCCAGCAACGGCGTCTGCGCAAAGCGCATCACCAGCTGGTCGCCTTCGAGCTCGATCGCGACCTGGCCGTACCACCGGTCCTCGTAACTGCCGGCATAGCGGTCGAGCGGCAGCGACGGGTGCGAGTCGGCATTGCGCGCCGCGGCGGCCTTGGCGATCGCCTCGGCCTGCTGCTTGTGCGCGCGGGCTTCGGCCTGCTGCTGGATCAGAAGCCAGTCCTTGTCGCTGGCGCCGAGGCAATGGTCGACGACGTGGAAAACGATCGCGTCGATCGCGCGCAGCGACTCCTGGTTGGTCAGCACGGTGATGCCGAGCTTCAGGTCGGGCACCAGCAGCACGCGCGAGACGTAGCCGGGCATGCCGCCGGTGTGGGTCACGATCTTGTGGCCGCGGTAGTCGCGCACGCCGAGGCCGAGTGCATAGCCGTTGAAGTTCGGCCGCAGCTCGCCGAACACCGGATCGGGATCGGCGATCGGCAGCGGCGTGACGATCGTCGTCAATTGCCGCGCGGTCGCCTGGCTGAACAGCCGCGTGCCGTCGGCGAGCAGGCCCTGCTGCAGCAGCACCTGCATCCACTTCGCCATGTCCTCGGCGTTCGACATCAGGCCGCCGGCCGGGTTGGTGTTGTCGCTGGTGAACGGCGCCACCGGCAGCAGTTCGCCGTCGACCATCGCGTGCGTGCCGGCGGTGTTGCCGGCGCCGCTGTGCAGCACCCGGCCGGCGCTGTGCAGCACGCTGCTGTGCGCCATGCCGACCCGCTGCAGGATGTTCTCGGTCACGAACTGTTCCCAGGTCTGGCCGCTCACGGCTTCGATCAGTTCGCCGGCGACGAGATAGAGGACATTGTCGTAGGCATAGGTGCTGCGGAAGCTGGTCGCGAGCGGCACATGGCGCAGCCGGCGCACGACTTCCTTGCGGTCATAGCTCGACGCCGGCCACCACAGCAGATCGCCGGCGCCGAGCCCGAGGCCGCTGCGGTGCACCAGCAGGTCGCGCACCGTCAGTTCGCGCGTCACGTACGGATCGGCGAGCTGGAACGCCGGCAGCCAGCGGACCACCGGCGCGTCCCATTGCAGCCTGCCCTGTTCGACCAGCAGGCCGAGCGCCGTGGCGGTGAACACCTTGGTGTTGGAGGCGATGCCGAAGGTGGTCTGCGCGTCGACCGCCGCCGGGTCGCCGAGGTTGCGCACGCCATAGCCGTGCGCGAGCGCGGTGGTGCCATCGCGGACGATCGCCAGGCACAGGCCCGGCACTTCGAAGGTCGTCATCGCCCGCTGCACGCAGGCGTCGAGGTCGGCTGGCAGCGGCGGCTGCTGCGCTGCCAACGGCAGCAGCGCGGAGAGGAGCAGCAGGACTCGGCGTGGGTGCTGGGTCGACATGGGATCTCGCTGGGGGGCGCCATGCTACGAACGGGAAGGCAAGGCCGCTGCTGCGCCGTGGCGAGCCTTGCAGTTCCGCTCGGGGCCACCGACCATGCGGCGGTGGCGTGGTTCATCGGGGCCCTGTTCGCGCTCGCGTTCGTCATGCTGGCGCTGGTCTGCTGGCGCGCGGGTCGCGGGCTCGTGTCACGGTGGAGTCGATTGCGGGTGGCGATACTGCTGGCGGCGACGGTCACCGTGCCGGCGCTGCCTCTGCTGCTGCTCGGCGGTGCCATCGGTGTCGGCGTCAGCGAGCGCGTGGTCGTCCCGGACCGCGCCAGGCGCGGCGGCGAGATCGACACCAGTGACAGCGGCACCTGGGAACGCGTGGCCATTCCACCGGATGGCAGCCCCGACGTGATCGTCGTCGTGCTGCTGTGGTTCACGCTGCTCAACGTCAGCTCGCAGAGTCTGCGCCTGCCGCGTCGTCTGGGTCACCTGCAGCAGCTGCCGCCGGTCAGCGACCCGGCGTTCAAGGCGCGCATCGGCGAACTGGCGGCGCGGCTCTCTCTGCGCGTGCCGCTGGTCGTGGAGACCGCCTCGGTCGGCGGCGCCATGGAGCTGCACGCGTTCACTGCCGGCATGCTGGCTCCGGTCGTCGTCGTCAGCGACGGCATCGTGCACCGGCTGCGACCGGCCGAGCGCGATGCGATCCTCGCGCACGAGCTCGCGCATCTGCGGCACCGCTCGGTACAGAAGTACCTGGCCGCCATCGTGCTGGTCAGCATCGCCACCGTGCTGCTCAGCGGTCAGGTGCCGTTCTATCTGGCGATGCTGTGGTGGCTCGGTTCGCTGCGGTTCACGCGCACGCTGGTCGGCCACCGCGACGAGATCGCCGCCGATCTCGCCGCCGCCCGCTGCGTCGGTTTCGCCGAGGCGGCGGCGGCGCTCGACAAGGTCCACGCCGCCGGCCTGCAACTGGAACCGACGCCGTGGTTCCACGCGGTGCTGTCGCATCCGGCCCTGGCCGTGCGCGCGTTCCATCTCGCGCGCGCAGCGCCGGCCGGCGAGCGCGAACGCATCGACGTCGACGCCGGGCTGGTGCTGCGCTGCATCCGCGCGCGCCGGATCGGCGTGCTGCTGTGGACCGTCCTGCTGGCGCTGGAGGTGCTGTTCGGTGTGTACGGCCACTGGGATGCGGCGGCGGTCCTCGGCGTGCTGCTGCTGGTCGTGCCGCTGCTGCCGTACCTGGCGTTCGTGCGCGAGCTGCGCGATGCGTTCCAACTCGACGGTCGGATGGTGTTCCGCCGGCTGTGGCGGAAGGGGCTGCGTTTCTGCGCGATGGTCGCCAGCGTCATCGGCTCGCTGATGCTGCTGCACTGGACGCCGAAGGACAGCTGGCTCGTCTGGCTGCCGTTCGGCCTCGCGCTCGCCTGCATCCTGATGTTCACCTGGCTCGGCCGCCGGGCACGCCGGGTGCGACGCGAACTGCAGCTGCGGCTGCTGCAGCGCGATCTGCCCGGGTACCTCGAACGCTTCGGCAAGCTGAAGGGGCGCTGGCGGCGGCAGCCCGAACATCGGCTGCAGGCGCTCTTGGTCCGCGCCGCACTCGGCGAGCGCGAGGCAGCCGTGGCGGAACTGCAGCGCCTGCAGGCCGAGTGGCCGCGCTTTCGCGGTGCGCAGCTCTGGGCGGTGCTCCTGCTCGGCAAGGTGGATCCGCAGCGCGGCGTGGTGCTGGCCCGCGACCTGCTCGCTGCCGTCCCCGGCAACGCGATCGCGGAGGGCATGCTGGCCACGGCGCTGCGCCGCAGCGGCGCGGTCGACGAGGGCTGGCAGCGGATCCAGAAGGTGCTGCAGAGGAGACCCAAGCACGGCAGCTGGCACGCGGCGGCGGCCCGCATCGCGCTGGTGCGCGGCGACCGCGACGGTGCCCTGGCGGCGCTGGCGCAGGCCGAGCGGCTCGACCCGGGCGGCACCGGCACCGTGCTCGCGCGCGCCGAGGTCGACGTCGCCACGACGCCGGCTGCGGCAGCGGCGTCGGTGCAGCGCCTGCGCGAAGTCAGCGAACGGCTGCCGCTCGCCTTCCTCGGCGACGACCTGGCGCACCTCGAAAACCGACTGGCGGCGAGCGGCCCCACGCCTGCGGGCGGTTGATGCGACGAACGGCGCGGCCGGCCGGTAGACTGCCGCGCCGCACCGCCCGCGTCTGTACGAGGTACCCATGGTTCGTCGCTGCCGTTTGCACGCCTGGTCGCTGTTGCTGCTGCTGCTCCCGGTCGCCGCTCCTCTGCTGCCGGGGCAGTTCCCGCCGAGCCTGTGGCAGAGCATGAAGTGGCGCTGCATCGGCCCGTTCCGCGGCGGCCGGACCGTGGGCGCGGTCGGCATCCCGACCCGGCCCAACGTGTTCTACGTCGGCGTCAACCACGGCGGCGTGTGGAAGACCACCGACTTCGGCCGCACCTGGCAGCCGATCTTCGACGACCAGCCGACCGGTTCGATCGGCGACATCGCCCTGTGCGAGGCGGCACCGGACGTGCTCTATGTCGGCAGCGGCGAGGGCCTGCAGCGGCCCGACCTGTCGACCGGCGATGGCGTCTACAAGTCGACCGACGGCGGCCGCACGTGGAAGAACGTCGGCCTGCACGATGCGCAGCAGATCGGCGCGGTGGCCGTCGACGCCAATGATCCGAAGCGCGTATTCGTGGCGGCGCTCGGCCATCCCTATGGCCAGAACGAGGAGCGCGGCGTGTTCCGCTCGCTCGACGGCGGCGACACCTGGCAGAAGGTGCTCTACAAGAACGAGAACACCGGCGCGATCGCCGTGGCGATCGATCCGAAGGATCCGCAGGTCGTCTATGCCGACCTGTGGGAGTCGCGGCAGGCGCCGTGGGAGAACGGCGTGTTCGGCGGGCCGGGCAGCGGGCTCTACAAGTCGATCGACGGCGGCAGCACGTGGAACCAGCTGACGGCCGGATTGCCGACCATCGAGCAGGGCCTCGGCCGCATCGGCTTCGCCATCAGCCGCGGCAACCCGGCGATCCTGTATGCGACGGTCGACGCCGACCCGCAGCACGGCGGCATCTACCGCAGCGACGACGCCGGTGCTTCCTGGCGGCGTATCAGCGAGGATCCGCGCACGTGGGGCCGCGGCTCCGACTTCGCCGAGATCCGACCCGATCCGCGCAATCCCGAGGTCGTCTATGTCGCCAACACCGCGGCCTACAAGTCGATCGACGGCGGCAGGACCTGGAAGGGCTTTCGCGGCGCGCCCGGCGGCGACGATCACCACCGCATCTGGATCAACCCGCTGCAGCCCGAGATCATGCTGTTCGCCACCGACCAGGGCGCGATCGTCACCGTCAACGGCGGCGAGACGTTCAGCTCCTGGTACAACCAGCCGACCGCGCAATTCTACCATGTGATCACCGACGACCAGTATCCGTACTGGGTCTATGGCGGCCAGCAGGAGAGCGGCTCGGCCGGCGTCAGGAGTCGCGGTGACTATGGCGCCGTGACCTGGCGTGATTGGCGGACGATCGGCGTCGAGGAGTACGGCTATGTCGCGCCCGACCCGCTCGATGCCAACATCATCTATGGCGGCCGGGTGACGCGCTTCGACCGGCGCACCGGCCAGGTGCAGAACGTCGGGCCGGAACGGCCGCCGGGGTTCCGCGTGCTGCGCACGGCGCCGCTGCTGTTCTCGCCGGTCGACAAGAAGACGCTGTACTTCGCCGGCAACGTGCTGTTCAAGACCGTCAATGGCGGCCATTCGTGGGAGACGATCAGTCCCGACCTGTCGCGCGAACACCCCGAGCCGCCGGCCAACATCGGCGCCTACCGCACACCCGAACTCGCCAACATGCCGCGCCGCGGCGTGATCTACGCGCTGGCGCCGTCGCACCAGAACCTGACCACGATCTGGGCCGGCACCGACGACGGCCTGATCCAGCTGACGCGCGACGGCGGCAAGACCTGGAAGAACGTCACGCCGCCGGAGTTGCCGGCCTGGGCCAAGGTGTCGCAGCTCGACAGTTCGCACTTCGACGACGACACGGTGTACGCGGCGATCAACACGCTGCGGCTCGACGACCTGCGGCCGCACGTCTGGCGCACGCACGACGGCGGCGGCAGCTGGAAGGAGATCACGGCCGGCCTGCCCGACGGCGCCACGGTCGACACCGTGCGCGAGGACCCGGTGCGCAAGGGTCTGCTGTATGCCGGCACCGAGCGCACGGTGCACGTGTCGTTCGACGACGGCGAGCACTGGCAGCCGCTGCGGCTCAACCTGCCGTCGACCTCGATCCGCGACCTGGTCGTGCACGGCGACGACCTGGTGGCCGGCACGCACGGCCGGTCGTTCTGGATCCTCGACGACGTCACGCCGCTGCGGCAGATCACCGCCGAGGTGGCGGCCGCCAAGGCGTTCCTGTTCCAGCCGCAGATCGCCGTGCGCGTGCGCCGCAGCGTCAACACCGACACGCCGATCCCGCAGGAGGAGCCGATGGGGCAGAATCCGCCCGACGGCGCGATCCTCGACTACTGGCTGCTGGCCGACGCCAAGGAGGTCGTGCTGGAGATCAAGGACCACAACGGCAAGATCGTCCGCCGCTATGCGAGCAGCGATCCACCGGAGCCGGTCGACGAGGACAAGCAGCCGTATCCGAGCTACTGGTTCCGGCCGGCGCGGTCGCTGTCGGCCAAGGCCGGCATGCAGCGCTGGGTGTGGGACCTGCACTATCCGCCGCCGGAAGGGCCGCGCGCCTACGGCATGGGCGCGATCTACCGCGACACGCCGACGTCTCCCGACGGACCGACGGCGCTGCCCGGCGAATACACGGCGCAACTGACCGTCGACGGCCAGCCGTTCACCCGCCTCTTGGCGATCCGCATGGATCCGCGCGTCGTCACGCCGCCCGAGGCCATCGCCCGCCAGTTCGAGATCGCGCTCGGCAGCCACGAGCGCGCCGCAGCCGCGCGCAAGGCCGAGGCCGAACTCAAGGCGCTGCGCCCGCGGCTCGAACCGTTGCGCGCCGGTGCGACCGGCAAGGCCGCGGAGGCGCTGCACGCCGTCGACACCAAGCTCGCCGCCATCGACGAGGCGCAGTTGGCCAAGGTCGCCGCCACCTTGACGGCGCTGATGCACACGGTCGAGGAAGCCGACGCGCTGCCGACCGAGGCCGCGCAGAAGAGCTGGGAGGAGACGCGCAAGACCTGCGACGAACTGCTCGGCAAATGGAACGAAGCCAAGGCCAAGGAGGTCAAGGCGCTCGAGCAGGAGCTCGGCCAGCAGCTGGTGAAGTGACGGCAACCGTCGCCTCCGACCTCTGACCGACAACCGCCTTGCCAAGGACGCTTGCGCCGGGCTGCGGTTTTGCTCGCGACCGGCGCGCCATCGGGTCGATGGAACCCCTCGCCATGGACAAGAAGGACACGCTGGTGCTGCTGCTGGTGCTGGCAGCCGGTGGCTATGCCGTGCACGCCAACTGGCCCAAGATCAGGCTCAAGCTCGGGCTCAACGACCTGAATCCGGGCCGCATCCGGGCGATGGAGCTGGCCAAGAAGTCGTTCGACTTCGACCAGAATCGCGACAACACGACCGTGCTCACCGACCGGCGCGCCAACGGCGAGATCCAGCTGCCGGCAGATCCTTGGTCGGCGGAGCCGATCGACGAGGGCCACTTCCGCGTGTTCCTGTCGTTCACCGAGACTGGCGAGCCCCACCGCCTGCTGTTCAACGTCGACATCCACAGCGGCCGGGTGGTCTGGGCCAGCGAAGACGTCGGCGCCAAGGCCGCGCCGCGGTAGCACGACGGTCGGCGGCTGCCGGTTGGCGCCACGTTGCCCGCAGGTCACCGCCAGCGGCCTGGCATCGCCCGCATGACGATCGGGTGCCGGCTCCCAGTGGTGCGCACCGCCGAGCATGGACCGCGCCGCGAAGCCCCCTATGCTGGTCCGCCCGCCGCCGGCATGGACGACCCTCTTCTCGACGACCTCAACCCCGAACAACGAGCCGCGGTCGCGCACGACACCGGCCCGTTGATGGTGCTCGCCGGCGCCGGCTCGGGCAAGACCCGCGTGGTGACGCGCCGCATCGCCCGGCTGCTGCGCGACGGCGTGCGCAGTTCCGAGATCCTGGCGATGACCTTCACCAACAAGGCCGCCGGCGAGATGGCGCAGCGCGTGCAGCAGCTCGGTGGCGACTACGTGCGCATCGCCACGTTCCACTCCGCCTGCGCGCGGTTCCTGCGCGCCGAGGCCGAGCTGATCGGCTTTCCCAGGAACTTCACGATCTACGACATCTACGACCGCGACAGCCTGATCAAGATGCTGATGGCGGAGCTCGGGC